>ERZ1026854.2182-NODE-2182-length-11427-cov-3.894478_pt1 | contig 11427 bp, 10 predicted proteins | sample MGYA00380157_ERZ1026854 | MGnify/ENA primary metagenome ERZ1026854 (study PRJEB33269, sample SAMEA4719793) | human gut metagenome | biome: human-associated habitat; feature: organic feature; material: feces | place: Cameroon | collected 2013-10 ...
GCTAATAGCCGCCCCTACAGGCCCTCAACTCTTGATTCACATTGTCAATTGTCAACTGTCAATTGTCAATTCCTTTCCCCTTCTTTTCAGCATTCTTTAAGACGCAAAACCGGCCCGTTTCTTACGAAACGGGCCGGTTTTGTCTTGTTTGCTTTACACGAAATGAATTGCCTTGGTGGGGCACTTTTCCACGCACTTGCCGCAGGCCACGCACTTTTCGGGGTCTACGGTAGCGAGATTGTTTTCCAGCGTCACGGCGCCATGCTCGCACTGTTTGACGCAGATGCCGCAGCCGATACAGCCGGCCACGCAGACCTTCTTCACGGCGGGGCCCCGGTCGTGGTTGGAACAGCTGACGGCGACCCTGGTCACCCGGTCGTGCATCTCAATGACGTGCTTGGGGCAGGCCTTGGCGCACAGGCCGCAGCCGATGCACTTGGCGGAATTCACATGGGCAATGCCGTTCTCCAGAGAGATGGCGCCCTCCGGGCAGGCCTTGACGCAGCTGCCCAGACCGATACAGCCGTAATCGCAGGACATGAAGCCCAGGCCGCCGGAGAGGACGGCGGCACGGCAGTCCTGCAGGCCCACGTAGGCGCCCTTGGCCTTGGTGGCCTCGCAGGTGCCCGCGCAGCGGACATAGGCAACCTGGGGATCCTGGTCAATGGCCTCCTTGCCCAGAACAGCGGCGATTTTCGCAATATTCTCGGAGCTGTTGCCGGGGCAGGCATCCACACGGGCCTCGCCCTTGACAATGGCCTCGGCCACGGCGTCACAGCCGGCATAGCCGCAGGCGCCGCAGTTGGCACCCCGCAGGCACTCCCGGACCTTGGTGACCCGCTCGTCGGTTTCTACATAGAATTTCTTGCTGGCAGTTACCAGAGCCAGGCCCAGAACCAGGCCCACAACGCCCACCACCAGCGTGGCGATCAAAATATCCGGCATTTCTCTTCCTCCTTAGGCCAGGCCGCTGAAGCCCATGAAGGCCATGGCCATCAGGGTCGCGCACAGCAGCACAATGGGTGCGCCCCGGAAGGGGGCAGGAATGGCTTCCTCGTCCAGATGCTCCCGGACGGAGGCCAGCAGCACGATGGCAATGGTATAGCCCACGGCGGTGCCGAAGCCGGCGAAGATGCTCTGCATCAGGTTATAGCCGTTCTGCACATTGGTCAGGGCCACGCCCAGCACGGCGCAGTTGGTGGTAATCAGGGGCAGGTAAATGCCCAGGGACTGGTAGACCGCGTGAGCGTTCTTCTTCAGGAACATCTCCACCATCTGTACCAGAGCGGCAATGACCAGAATGAAGACGATGGTCTTCAGATAGTCCAGACCCAGAGGCAGCAGCACATAGTCGTACAGCAGACTTGCCACGGCGGAGGAGACGGTCAGAACGGCGGTAACGGCCAGGCCCAGAGAAAGGGACGCCTTTTTCTGGGAGGACACGCCCAGGAAGGAGCAGATGCCCAGAAACTGGCTCAGGACCACGTTGTTGACCAGGGCCGTGGTGACAATGATCGTAATCAGGCTCATACCTTAGCCCTCCTTTTTGTCGCAGGCGGAGGAGCAGCTGGCGCAGCAGCCGTCGCAGCCCTCCGTCATCTTGTTGGCCCGGTTCTTGATGCCCACGGCGTTCATGATGGCAACCAGCACGGCCAGCACCAGGAAGGCGCCGGGGGCCCGGACGAAGAAAGCCATGGGCTCATACCCGGGGATGGAGACGCCGAAGACGGAGCCGTTGCCCAGAATCTCCCGGATGGCGCCGATGATGGTCAAGCCGATGGTGAAGCCCAGACCCATACCGATGCCGTCAAACAGGCTCGGCAGAGGGGGATTCTTGGAGGCATAAGCCTCGGCGCGGCCCAGAATGATGCAGTTGACCACGATCAGGGGAATGTAAATGCCCAGAGCGCCGTAGAGGCTCTGCATATAGGCCTCCATCAGCAGCTCCACCACGGTGACGAAGGAGGCGACCACCACGATAAAGGCGGGCAGCCGGACCTCGTCGGGGATGATCTTCCGCAGCAGGGAAATGACCAGATTGGAAATTGCCAGAACCACCAGAGAGGACAGGCCCATGCCCACACCGTTGATGGCAGAGGTTGTAACGGCCAGAGTGGGGCACATGCCCAGCATCAGCACAAATACCGGGTTCTCCTTCACGATGCCGTTGTAAAGACGTTCTACACAGGGTTTCATGGTATCCCTCCTTAACCCATCACACCGGACACGAAGTCCAGCGCGGCATTGACGGCGTTGACCACAGCGCCGGAGGTGACGGACGCGCCGGAGACGGAGTCGATCTCGTTGTCCGCGGTGGAGCCGCCGGCCTTGTTCAGAATGAACTTGTCGACCTTCACGTTATTGAACTGATCCTTAAACGCGGGCTCATCGCACTTCATGCCCATGCCGGCGGTTTCGTGCAGCTCGGTGAAGGAAATGCTGTTGACGGTGCCGTCCGCCTGAATGCCGACCACCAGAGTCAGACCGCCGTCGTAGCTGTCGGAGTTGAAGACGGTAACGGCGTAGCCCACAACGTTGCCGGAAGCGTCCACGCCAACGGCCGCGCCCTGAATCTTCGCGCCGCCGAAAGACGGGTTGTAGGAATCGCCCTGATCGTCCAGTCTGGCCTGCAGCTCTTCGTCGGTGGTAAAGTCCGCAGCCTCGGGCAGAACCTGCATAAGGGCAGCCTTGTTGGCGGCAGCCTTGTTCTCCGCAATGGTATCCTTGGTCATGACATACACGCCGGACAGGGCCAGGCCCGCGATCAGGGTGATGACCAGCAGGATAATGACAGGCTTGGGAATGGCCTTCTTCCGCTCCTTGGGGATACGGTAGCCGAAGGGGGTGGGGATAATCAGATCGTCAATGATGGGTCCGAACAGGTCCGCCAGCAGAATGGCGTAGGTGGTGGAGTCCGCGGAAGCGCCTTTCACCCGGAACAGGCCGATGAGCAGACCGGCGAAAATGCCGAAGACGATCTGGCCGTCTCTGGTAGAGGGGCAGGACACGGGGTCGGTGGCCATAAAGAAGGCCGCCATCAGCAGGCCGCCGCCCAGAAGCTGGGGCAGGATGTAGGCAGGGTCAAAGCCCTGACCGCCGAAAATCACCAGGAACAGCCAGGTGGTGGCGATCATGGAGGTGGGAATCTCCCAGGTAATGCCGCCCCGGAGCAGCAGATAGATGCCGCCCAGAAGCAGGGCCAGCGCGGAGGAGCCGATAACGCCGCTGGCGTTGCCCAGCAGAATGGGCAGCAGCTCGATGGTCTGGCCCTGGGCCAGCAGCGCCAGGGGGGTTGCCGCGGACACGCCGTCCACGGAGTAGACCGTCATCATGCTGCCGAAGGAGATCAGCAGGAAGCTGCGGCCCGTCAGAGCGGGGTTCATAATGTTGTGGCCCAGACCGCCGAAGAGGCACTTGACCACCAGAATGGCAAATACGGAGCCCAGCACAGGCAGGTACAGAGGCACTTTGGCGGGCAGGGTCAGGGCCAGCAGCAGACCCGTTACCATGGCGCTGCGGTCATAGATGGTCTGCTTCCGCTTGGTGACCACATTGAACAGGTACTCCGTCGCTACGGCGCTGGCCATGGACAGGGCAATGACCAGGAACGCCTGGAAGCCATGGAACAGCACGCCCAGAATGGCCGTGGGCAGCAGGGCGATGAGCACATCGGTCATGACCACCTGCGTGGTCAGCTTGCTGCGGACGTGGGGGCAGGAGGAAATATTATAAAGGTTATCCATCGCGCGACCCTCCTTATCGTTTCTTCATGGCCATGATCTCGGCCTTGGTGGTCTTGAACAGCTGCATCAGCGGCCGCTTGGCGGGGCAGCCATAGGTGCAGCAGCCGCAGCCGATGCAGTCCAGACCATAGAGCTTGTGTTCATAGCGGTCGTAGTCCTTACGGATCGCCGCCACCTGCATCAGCTGGGGAGACAGGCCCAGAGGGCAGGCCCGGCTGCACCGTCCGCAGCGCAGGCAGGCGGTCATTTCGCTCTCGGCGATCTCCACCTCGTCCACGGTCAGGCAGGTCAGGGCGTTGTTGTTCTTGCAGATGGGGGCCTCCAGGCCGGTCATGGCGAAGCCCATCATGGGGCCGCCGCTGAGGACCTTCTTCGGCTCCTGCTCAAAGCCGCCGCAGGCGTCCACCAGCTCCTGATGGCTGGTGCCGATCTTTACCCAGAAGTTGCCCGGGTTCCGGACGGCGTCGCCGGACACGGTAAAGCCCCGCTCCATCAGGGGCTCGTTGAACTTCACCGCCCGGTAAATGGCGTAGACAGTACCCACGTTGTCCACTACGCAGCCCGCGTCGGCAGGCAGCATACCCAGCTTCAGATGCTTCTGGGTAATGACGGTGATCAGGGAGCGCTCGCCGCCCTGGGGGTACTTGGTAAGTACAGGTTGGACATAGACCCGGTCATGGCCCTGGCAGGCCTTTTCCATGGCGGCAATGGCCTCGGGCTTGTTGTTCTCAATGACCACCACACCCTTGGCATTGGGGAACAGCCGCAGCATATACTCCAGGCCCTCCACGATCTCGGAGGACCGGGTGCGCATGAGCTGATCGTCACAGGTGATGTAGGGCTCGCACTCGGCGCCGTTGGCAATGACGTAGTCGATCTTCTCCGGGGCCTTGACGGTGAGCTTTACATGGGTAGGGAAGCCCGCGCCGCCCATACCCACGATACCGGCCTTCTGGATCTTTGCCAGAAGCTCCTGATTGCTCAGATTCGCCGTATCGCTCTCTACACCCACGCCCTCGGCCAGGGTGTATTCTCCATCGTTCTCCACAACAATTGCCATGGCGGAACCGCCGGAGGCGTTCTTTCTGGGCTCCACCGCCTTGACCGTGCCGGACACGGAGCTGACGATGTTGGCGGACACAAAGCCGCCTGCCTCCGCGATCAATTGACCCGCCAGAACATGGTCGCCCTTCTTCACCACCGGGGAAGCGGGCTTGCCGATGTGCTGATTGGTCATATAGACCAGTTCACCCTTTGGGAGCAGCGGCGTCAGGGGGCTTTCCTTGGAAAGCTCCTTATGCTCCGCAGGATGGACACCGCCATGGAATGTTTTGATTTCCATGTGTACCTCTCCTTATCGAATTCAGATTTTCCCGTGGGCAGAATACCCCCCGGGAAAGATTGCCCCACTATTGTAATTTATCCGACCGCAAGAATCAACCTTTGCGTTTTTATTCCGTTGCCAACGCAACGAACTTTTTCGTATATTTTGCATACTTCATCCAAATCGTTCCAGTTTTATTGATACATTTTGCACGAAAAGGAAGTGGTTTCCAAAAATAAGCGCAATATGCCCCCTGCCCAGAAAGCAGGCAGGGGGCACTCCGTGTTACCGGTTATACAGCTTCTTGTAGTAGGCGCTGGAATAGGTATACAGCTCGTCGTTCGCGATGGCAGACTGCTCGGGGGTGCCCATGATCCAGCACATGACGCGGCCCTTGGCACCGAAGCGGTCTACGAAGTCCCGGGTCTGCTGGCGAATCTGGGCCTCTGTGGCCTCAGGGGCAATGGGCATATCAAAGGCGAAGGTCATCCGATCGCCATAGGTCGCCACCAGGAAGTCCGGCTCGTTGATGCCAACCTGAGGCGTCCACATATCGATGCCCAGCTCAATCATTTCCGGCACATACTGGATGTTCTTGCCGCAGGAATGGAGCTCAATGTATTTTCCCTGGCTCTTGATGTAGTCCATAATTCGCCTGGTTGCGGGCATGATCTGCTCCCGGAACATCTCATTGGAGAAGAAACCGCCCCGCTGCGTGCCCCAGTCGTCATGGTACAGCACGCCGTCCACAACGCCGTAGTTTTCAAAGACCTTCTGGCAGACCTCAATCTTATAGTCCGCCATCTTCTGGAAGAACTCCTCCAGAAGCTCCGGCTCCTCGTAGAAGGCAAGCAGGGATTCGTCAAAGGGCATCATCTCATGAAGCCGCTCAAAAACGCCCTCGGTGCATTCAAAAATATGGGCGCGGTCCGGGTCCAGACGGCTTTGCAGCTTTTTGCCGTCGGCCGCAAAGTCCACGCAGGAGAGGTCCGGCCACTCCACCTCGTTTTTCCATTCGGCAAAATCGGAGATCACCCGGGTGCCGGGCTTGGTAATCATGCCGCCGATGCCGGGCTCCATGTACCAATCCACACCCCACCAGTCAAAGCCGTTCTTCTCGGGAACGGGGTGCTCCTCCACGGCATCGGGCCAGACGATGTTCTTTTCCAGGAAATAGTTGGGCATCCAGTAGGGCTGCTCGCCCCGGACGCAGCGCTCATAGTTCTCCCGGACACTGATCGGGCGGCCCGTAATCGGGGGCAGCGCCTGCTGAAACAGCCAGGGGAAGGACCCTTCCTCTGCCCAGAACTTGCTGTAATCCCGCTCCGCGGCCCGCTTCATAAATTGACCAACAGCCATTGTGAAAAACTCCTTTCCGTATTTGTGGTTCCCCCCACAATTGTTTGTGCCTCTATTGTACCGTTTCCACCGCGTTTGCGCTACGGACCCGGAATCCAAAAAGTCCGAATCGGCGGGGCCGTGTTTTTGTGACGTTGGAACATACGATGTTTTCCGTACACATGTTCGCGGAACATAAATTTCCTATCCACAGGCATCCCACCGGTTTTTCACAGAAGTTATCCACATTGTCCACAGGTTTCTCCACAGGCTATGCTGTGGAAAAGCCTGATTTTTCCCGGCTTTTTTGGGAAACTGTGAAAAAATCTCCACAGCTCTTTGAACAGCTGTGGAGATTTCCGGTTAACAGAACACTATGTTTTCCACTTTTACACATACAACAGCCTTGCCGCGAAAACCCGGCGGTCCTTGCCGTCTTCCGTGCGGTGGGCGTCCACCTGAACGGTGTTGTCGTCCCAGATGCCGTAGCGCAGGTCCAGAGTATCCCCCTCCTGGCACTCCTTCAGGTAGTCCACAAGGATTTCCCGCAGGGTATGGGTTCTGTGGAAGCCGGCGGAAAACAGATCGTCCACCCATTCCAGATACCGGGTATTGTTCATGTGCTGATTCCGGTCGATATCCGAATACCGGACCGTCCGCAGGCTGGAATGGCTGTGCTCCACTTCCTTCAATCCTCTGGGGATCGCCAGCTCCGAGCCCCGGAGGATGCCGCTGAGCTGGATGCCGCTTTTCGCCACGGGCACCAGCTCCCGGGTATCCATGTCCATAATGACCCAGATGGAGGTGATGCTGAAGCACTCCCGGCCCTTTTCGTCATAGGCCACCACGCTTCTGGGGCAATAGGTGGATTTCTGGGGCATAGCCCAGGTCTCCACCCGGAGGGTCTCGCCGGACCGCGGCGTTCTGGTAATCTGCACGCTCTGCCGCACCACCGCCCAAAAGCGACGCTGCAGCGCCAGATCCTCGCTGCTCTTCCCCGCCTTCTCAAAATCGCCCCCCGCCACGTCCTGGGCGATAAACAGCATCTGGGCCGGGCGCAGGAAGCCATAGCAGTCTACCATATTGTCCTTGATCTCATAGCTTTTCGTAAATACAAGTTCCATAATGATGCCTCTTTTATTGTTGTTTCTCCGTCAGGGTCACGGTCACATCCCCCTGACGGCCGCTGCGGTAAATGGTCAGCGTCATGGTATCGCCGGGGATATGGGCGTAGAGCAGGGAATCCAGATCCTCCATATCCGATACGGCGGTGCCGTCAACGGAGACGATGATGTCGCCGGACTGCAATCCCGCCGTCCCGGCAGGACTGCCGGACTGGACGGACGTGATATACACGCCCCGGGGAATCCGGTAAAAACGCTGGTAGAAGGTGGAGAAGCTCTCGCCCTCGATCCCCAGCCAGGGACGGCCGGATACATAGCCCTGGGTCAGCAGCTGGTTGACAATTTCCTGTACCGTGGCGCTGGGGATGGCGAAGCCCAGACCCTCTACGCCGGAGCTGTCCGCAAAGGCCCCGATCTTCATGGTGTTGATGCCGATAACCTGACCCATGCTGTTGATCAGCGGGCCGCCGGAATTGCCGGAATTCAGGGCGGCGTTGGTCTGAATCAGATTCATGGTCCGGCCGTCCACCTGTACATCCCGGCTGATGGCGGAGACGATGCCGTCGGTCATGGTGCCCCGCAGCTCCACACCCAGAGGATCGCCGATGGCGACTACGGAATCGCCTACCCGCAAAGTGTCGGAATCACCGAACTGGGCAGGGGTCAGGCCGTCCGCCGCGATATACAGCACCGCCAGATCGGACACCGGATCCTCACCGACCACGCTGGCCGTCAGCTCCCGCTCGTCCGTCAGCTTCACGTCAATGGACTGGGCCCGGCGGACCACATGGTAATTGGTAACCAGATAGCCCGCGTCGGAGACAATGACGCCGGTGCCCGCGGAGGTGCCGGAGGCCGTTTGGGAGGTGATGGACACCACGGAGGGAATGTTTTTCTCGTATATCTCCTGTAAGCTCAGAGCGCCCTCGGTTCTGGCCGCTCCCCGCTGGATGTCCATGGTAGCCCGCCGGGCAGGCTCCGCCGCCTGGGTCTCCGGGGGCTGGGTCTCCGGCGCCTCTGTGGCCTGCTCCTGAACGGCATAGGCCACGGTCAGCGCGTCCTCCTTCCGGTGGAGCTCCCGGAAGAGCCGGATATTCAGGATGCTCATGGCGGTGGTGATACCGCCCAGGAAGATCACCGTTACCAGCAGCAGGGCAATGACCGCCCTGTGGCTCTTTGGCGGCTGGGTAGACCCGGTGCCGTAAACACCGTCGTCCCACCCGCTGTCAAAGGGAAAGCCTCTGTCGTTCATTTGGATACCTCCTTACTAAGGCTTCCCCTGGGGGAAGCTGTCGCGGCCCTTTGGGCCGTGACTGATGAGGGGCGGCACAAGGTAAAACACGGTAACGCTCAAGCAGAAAAGTTCTGTTCGCCATAGAATATATGCGGAGATTCCACCGCATCGGTTCTGCGTTCTGCCCCTCATCCGTCAGGGCTGCGCCCTGCCACCTTCCCCCAGGGGAAGGCTTTTTATCAATTCACCAGCGGCATGGTGAAGGTAAATTCCGTTCTGCCGTCCCGGCTGGTGACGCTGATGTTTTCGCCGTGGGCGCAGACGATGGTCTTTACGATATACAGCCCCAGGCCCCAGCCGTCCCGGTTCTTGGAGCGGCTCTTATCCAGCTTGTGGAACCGGTCAAAGACCAGCGGCAGCTCTTCCGGCGGGATGGTGTCTCCATCGTTGGAGACGGAGACATAGGCTTTCGCCCCGCCCTCCTTGATCTTCAGGCCCAGCGTCCCCTCCTCCGGGCAGAACTTCACGGCGTTGTCGATCAGGTTGTAGATGACCTGGGTGATATAGTCCTCGTTGGCGAAGGTGAACACCGGGTGGTCCGGCATATCCACCTGAACGTTGATATGCCGGTCGTCGATCTTCTTCTCGAAGGTCAGCAGCACCTGACTGCATGCGTCCTCCAGATCGAATTGAATCTTTTTCTCGTCCGGAATCCCCTCCTGGGTCTGGAGCTGAGAGATATCCAGCATACTGCGGACCAGCCGGCTGAGCCGCTTGGTCTCGTCGGAGACGATTTGCAGATAGTGGGGCCATTTTTCCTCGGGGATGGTCTTATCCAGCATACCGTCCACATAGCCGGAAATGGTGGTCATGGGGGTCTTCAGCTCATGGGACACATTGGCCACGAACTCCTGACGGCGGTACTCGCTCTTCTGGAGACTGGAGGCCATATTGTTGAAGGCCAGAGCCAGCTCCTCCACCTCCTCGGAATAGTTTTCCTCGATCTTCACCCGGGCTTCCAGCTCCCCGTGGCCGAAGGCGTTGGCCACTTTCGCCATTTCCTGCAGTGGCTTGCTCTCCCGGCGGGCAAAGAGGGACACCGCCAGCACCGAGGCCAGCACCACCAGAGTGGCAATGGTCAGGAAGATATTGGAGATCCTTGTCAGCACCGCGTTGACCCCCGCCAGAGGGGACGAGACAATCAGGATGCCCAGAGTCTTCCCCTCGTCGCTGAGAATGGGGCTTGCCACCAGAAAGCGCTCATCGTCATAAAGGCCCTTGATCAGGCCCGTGGCCCGGTCCAACCCCTGAGAAATGACCTTATTCAGGTAATCCTGGTTTACATAAAGTCCCTTGTGCCTGCATTCCGCCAGATTGTCGGAACAGATGATGACCTTCCCCTGGGTGTTGCAGATCACCGTATCGGATCCGGAGACCTTGGCGGCCACATCCAGATTCATAAGGAATTCCCGGCTGCTCAGGCTGTTTTCATCCAGACAGGAGGTCGCCAGGTCGGCAATGATCTGGGCGTCCTGCTCCAGACTCTGAAAGGAGGTCTGGGTCAGGTACTCCTGCACCATCATCTGGAAGGACCCGCCCAGCACGGTCAGGGCCACCAGAAGGATCCCGGCGAACACGGAAAAGCTGCGTCCAAAAGAAGATTTCATAGGCAATCCATTCTCTTTCCCGCCGATGCAAAAAAAGAGCGGTCTTCCTCTCCCCCGCTCACTGCCCGGCTCTGTTTCCTGACAGAATTATAGCACCCAATATGGATGGATTCAAGCAAAGCACAAAAAATTTACAACTTTTCGGCGCCGTGCCAGACATAGCCGCCGGCAGCCTCTTCCGCGCGAAGGGCCGCGAACCGGTTCCCCGCCCGGAACAGGCGGACGGAGCGTCCGGCTATGGAGAATTTGCGGTCATAGCGGAAAAGCATCCTTAAAGCCTCCGTTTATCCGCACTGCCGGAACATAAAATTCCATATTGATTTTTCTGTCCAAAGTGTTATAATCGGTATATACCGAAAAAGGAGGGCGTATCCATGCCAAGGCCGCCGCGATGCCGTCGGATTTGCGGAATACCGAAGGTTGACGCGTTCTGTCCAAACGGGGACAGGCACGCTGAGCCGATCCTGCTGACGCTGGATGAATACGAGGTCATTCGACTGGTTGATCTGGAGCTGCAAACCCATGAGCAGTGCGCCGCTCAAATGGATATTTCCCGCTCCACAGTGCAGGAGATTTACGAAAGCGCGCGGCGCAAGATCGCGGCATGCCTTGTCCATGGAAAGCCGCTGCAAATCACAGGGGGAAACTACCGCGTCTGTGGAGGTCAGGAGGCAGCCAACTGTGGCCGCTGCTGTCGGAACCCAAAAGCAAATACAGAAAAATACAACAAACACGAAGGAGATTCCATGATGAAAATTGCGGTTACCTATGAGAACGGTCAAATTTTCCAGCATTTCGGACACACCGAGCAGTTCAAGATTTATGAAACCGCGGACGGCAAAGTCGTCCATGCGGAAGTCGTTGACACCAACGGCAGCGGTCACGGCGCGCTGGCAGGCTTCCTGACGCGGCAGGGCGTGGACACTTTGATTTGCGGCGGCATCGGCGGCGGCGCGCAGGCGGCACTGGCCGAGGCGGGCATCAAGCTCTACGGCGG
>ERZ1026854.2184-NODE-2184-length-11412-cov-4.503302_pt1 | contig 11412 bp, 19 predicted proteins | sample MGYA00380157_ERZ1026854 | MGnify/ENA primary metagenome ERZ1026854 (study PRJEB33269, sample SAMEA4719793) | human gut metagenome | biome: human-associated habitat; feature: organic feature; material: feces | place: Cameroon | collected 2013-10 ...
TTGGCTCTACGACGTTCTTTAAGCCGTTTGTAACCGTGCAGTGTTAGTTGATCATACATTTCGTTCATTTCAAACCTCCGTTGGTATTTTCTATTATTAGTATATACCAACGAAGATTATTTGTCAACTATTTTGCGTTGCTTTTTTCTTTTTTTTAAAACTTTTCAATCATAAGAATATATCCTCTGCAACAAAGATTGAAAATTGTTGCAAGGTCTTTCTTGGTCAATTTGTCGAAATCAAGTCTGCGACTGTTAGTGCAAATATACACATTTCCGCACTTGTACAAGAAACCACACTCTCTGTCCGAGCCTATCCAGTTAAATCCAGGTAGGCTATCCAATTCAATTTCAGGTTTAACTTTTAATATCGGAAAATCATCCTTTTTAACGTTCATAATGTTAAGTAATCCTCCATTCACTGTTGAAAATTTTGTCTCAGAAGTTCTGTCAACCAAGTCTGTTTTACTTTAACACGGCTAATTGAGGTGGCTTTTTTAATCGCGGATATCTGTCCGCAAAGTACGCAATATTTACGCGCTCTGGTAATCGCAGTATAGATCCACTCTTTGCTAAGCAATGTATAAGCACTCATATCGATACCGACAATTACATTCGGTGCTTGTGAGCCTTGCGCCGAATGCGCCGTAAGAACATAACCAAGTTCAATCGAATCGGTATACTCGCTTTTTACAAAAACTTCGCCCTGTTGAAGAAAGTCGATTACGATGCCACCAATCATTACTTTTGTAACGTATCCTACGTTGCCATTGAAGATTGCAACCTTCTCCGTATATCTATCGTCGTCTATACTAATGAAGTCTTTGGGCACCGTAAATTTCTCGGTGTCGTAACGATTTTTACGATTTACTACTTTGTCCCCGACCTTAATATCATAAACACCATCGGGCTTTCTAATATTGATATGGGGAATTTCGTATGAGCCATTTACGATTGATTGTATCTCTTTGTTCAAATTCAAACAAGATATTGAGCCACGCGTTCTCATTGGCACCACACCGAGTATATCTTTGAACGAAATGCCTTTGTCCAGAAGTTCTCTATATTCGTGCATAAACGCGTTAAATGAGTCTTCGCTTTCGTGATACGTCACAACCTTCAAATCTTGCAATTCACCACGAACCTCGGTTATTGCCGAATTGCCAATAATTTGCTTCCCGTCTGCAACTTTTAAGCTCTCTGTTATAATAGCAGATCTTTGTGCTTGACGGTGAATTTTTGTAAGTTTGTAACAAGGAACAACGTGTGAGTCAACGCAGTCTTTAAGTAAGTTCGCATAACCGATTGCTTCAAGCTGTTGGCTATCTCCCAACATAATGAGTTTTGCGCCGCTTGGAATGGCCTGTATCAAGTCATAAAACAACTCTGCTCCAACCATCGACAACTCATCCAAAATGATTACACGTTCAAGCAACGGATTATCACGATTGCATGAAAACCCGTGCGTTTCAGGATCGAAACCCAAAAGCCTATGAATAGTTTTGCCCTCAACGTTTGTAACCTCGGAAAGATTAGACGCCGCTTTTCCTGCCAAACTACACTGCCCAAACGGAACACCTTTGCTGCGAAGTAACTTCGCGATGGGTAACATTATGCTTGTCTTCCCCGATCCGCCACTTCCTGTGACAATTGTGACGCCATTTGTAAGACATCCAACGATTGCTTTGCGCTGCTCGTCGGTGTACTCCCAACCTTGACTCGTCTCCGATTCACTAATTGCCCAATCTATCTCTTCTTCCGTGAAAGAGATGAACGGTTTAGTGGTTTGCAAACGATATAGGTCTTTCGCAATGCTGTTTTCAAGATTACGCAGATACATCAAACCAATACGGCGTGTCTCTTTTTCATAATACAGCCAAGGACGAATTTTAGGATTGTTTTCCTTGTTCGTCCAAGTTTGTAGCCACATCTGAAGAAGCTTTAAATTTACGTCTCCGATATTATCTTTGATCGCTTGTACTAATACATCAAGAGTAATCCAAGAATGCCCATTTGATTCGGCTTGGGTCTGAAGGAAGTACTTGATGTAAGCCTGTACGCGAAATTCCCCGAGGGGGTTATATCCCGAAGCAAGCGCAAGCGCATCGCATTTAACCCAACCGTAACCGTCTTCTTCCATAAGTACATACGGATTCTCTTCGAGCGTTTTAACCAGTGCTTCGGTGGAACCAAACTTTTCTTTAAGACGGCTTATTGCTTTTTGCGTAAGTCCATATTTGCCGTGCAAAATTACGAAATCTTTATAGTAGGCTTTGTTTTGCTCATAGGTCTCTAAAATATGAGTCGCCGTAATGGAGCCGATTCCCTTAATCGTTTTTAGCTGTTCTTTACAATCTGGTGAGTCCAATACCTTTTTAAAATTAGTCGGGAAGGCTTCTCTTAACAAAGTTGCCGCTCTCTCAGTGAATATCGCATCACAAAAGGTCTGGAATTCTGCCTCGTCGCTTATTTCAGCCACCCTGTCCATTGTAATAAGATTGAATTGATAGCCATATCGTTGGTCTACAACGAGTTTGGCTTTGAAGATGTATTGTGAATAAGGGGAGATGCCTGGAACCTTTCCTTTGAATACTACACCACTATAAGGCGGTACCCAACCACTTGTAATTTGATAGGGTAGATCATTTGCTGTCGTACTCTCTAAGCTCGAAATACTTTCAATAGTCGCTTTGAAAATAGCAAATTGTCCGACCTCCACATCTTCCCAAGGATCTTTTGGAAAAGTAAGACTCGCGGGTGTAAGAACCCCTTTGACGATCATACCTTCGTATTTATCATTTACCATAACCCCTCCTAACATCGATTTTAAGGTCTGTAGCTCTTAATATATTCCAGTATAGCAGAATTTAATAAGCCTGTCAAGTAAATTAACAGGCTTATTGTAAAATTCTTCTTTTATTTGTTTTAGTGATGCTTAAAATAGAAATGTTTGCCATTGAAAAAACCATGACTTACATAGCCCCAGCCGCTCATATAATTATATACGTTCTCCCGATATTCTTTAAAATTGGGACTCCAATCATCGCTCATTTCGGGCCATTCGGTTTCAACCATTATGCCATAATTCCAGTCGTCAAGATCGAAATCAGCGTCCCACAGCTCTTGTAGTGACTTTGCGCCCGATAATTCAAGCAGATCTTTGTTGCTCTCGAAAAATATAACCTTTTCCATCATGTTCTCCTTTTAGCCAATTATATTATAATAACGTTCGATAATCTCCAAAAGTTCATCGGGAACTTTTTCTCCGTTCTCTTCATATTCTTTAGCAAGAGCTTTGTACTCTTCCAAGCGAGTTTTGTAGTCGGTGTTGCCGTCGATGATGTTGTTGTTGTCATGTTCATTTCCACCAGCGCCATCACCCTTTTCGTTATTTTTACCAGGGTTCGATTCACCATCGTTATCTCCTGGTTTTCCCTCATTGTCGGGATTGCCAATACCAGGGGCATCGGCTTCTTGACCGTTCTCACCCATATCATCGGTGGGATCGCCAGGCTCTCCTTTGCCGTCGCTAATACGTGAAAAATAACCATAAACAGTAATAACAATGTTGCCATCGCTATCTTTGGTGATTTCCCAACCGTTATCTATATCGATTACCATTTGAACAAGTTTGCCATCCTCATCCTCGATAGTAAAAGCACCCTCAAACAAATTCTCGTCAAACACTAACGGCATTTCTTCTCGGTACGGTTCTTGAGAACCGTCGCTCCATTGTGCAAATACCCAATCGGGGTCTGCAAGCGCGAATACAGGTTCGGGACTTTCGCCAAAAGCAATTAATTGTTCATCGGGGCCTTCAATGATGCCGCCTACATAATCATCTCCGCCAAAGATTACATCGCCATAAACCTCTGCAACATAACGAATGGTATAATATTGTTCTGGATTTACGATGTCCTTAATAATGTCTGATGGCGTAGGTATTATTTCTTTATTGGTCAACGTTGTGACTGTAGCCGCCGAACCAGTTGCGAATACCGATATTAACAGCAATACAACAAAAACACGAGAAAGCACGATCTTGACGTTTTTCGGGTCGATTTTTGCCAAAGCTTGTTTGGCGTCCTCACGTTGGCGCATTGCAATGTACGATTCGTCGTTTTGCAATTCGTTCATTGTGAGCAAACGTTCTTCCAGTCCCAAGGAGTCCAAACGTTTGGCGATTGCCTTTGTGTCGGGACGGAAAAACAAAAAGTACAACGACGGGACAAGCGCGGCGAAAACGCCTACGCTGATGCCTGCCGACAGCCAGTATCTTTTGATACCGACAAACCAGAATGCCAAGAGGATAACCGTTTCCACAAACAATGCGATAGTCAATGCAAGAAAGAAGGATTTAAGTAATCCTTCTGCTTTAATCTTTTTGTAATACTTACTAAATATTGAATCTTTCATAATTCACCTCAACGCGTAATTGGTGATATGGCAGAAGGGGCGGGATTCGGACCCGCGTGAGTGTTACCTCTAATAGTTTTCAAGACTACCTCGTTATGACCTCTTCGATACCCTTCTATATAAAACAATAGGTGTTTTACCCGTAAAGAGGTTGCCCTCTCTCTTAAACTAAGCCCCGCTTTTACACGAGGCTGGGGGAGTTGAACCCACCGTCTCCTATTGGGTGGCAGGGGCAGCTCGAGTTGAACGAACATTAACGCAGTCAAAGTGCGCTGTCCTACCATTGAACGATACCCCTACGGAGCCAATCAATTTAATGTCGGATTGGCACGACAGTTTAATGATTCCGTTACATTTAATGAGCCTTAAACGGATTGGCTCGCTTCATTCCGTTGGCACTTTAGGTAGCCTACACCACCATTAAACTGATGCTTAAGGACTCGAACCTCAAATTCATGGTAGCTTGCCATGCGTTTTCTCCAATTAAACTATCGCATCATAAACGTAGGAGACCCGAGGTGCCCAGTGACTTAAGCGCTGACGGAATGTTATGCTACAACATTTACGCTATATGTAAACATGCCACTTTATTCATATAGTTTATGTTCTTGCCTCTCTCTACAGAGCAAACTTACACTAACCAGGGTATTTGCCTTGAAGGCTTGGGCAGCCTTACCCCGCTTTCTCTTCTGTCTTCCCCACCGCATGAAAGTATGTGTGGCGTCGAATTTTAGACGGATGACATATCCGCCCAATCGGCAGAGCCGATTCACCAAGGATTTCAAACCGTGATGATGTAGGTGGACCAGATTAAGTCGAGCACATTAGCTCACTTAACCAGCCCAAAAATGTGTCTTTGAGTTTGTTTGACTGGCCCAGTACTTATTATCCAGTCATTTGTGCACCTGGGAATCTCCATGCGGTAGGTGTTTTATTACCCGCTCGATCACAACTCGCTGAGTCAACTCTCTCGCAGAACAAGCGATCAATTTGTTTCCGCGTTCCCCTTGACACATAATGGACCAGTTGACGAGTTTTGAACTCGCCCCAACTGCTTGGAAGGCAGTTATGCTACCACTACACCACAACTGGATATTAACAATAAAATTTGAGTGCTATTCTAAGCCACTAAACTAAGCGCCCGTTAGGGCCCTACCCGATTCGAACAGGTGTCTTCACTCAATTGCTTGGGGTTGGATTCGAACCAACAATGTTGCCTTAACTTTTCAGCAGACTCGAACTGCATGAGGAGCTACCTCGCTGTGCCAATTTCAGCTTACCCAAGCATAAATCTTTGCCTTTGACGATGTATTAGTGCCAGCAGGTTTACAGCGAAACTCGGATAAATGTTTCGACTCGTCTCTTACTCATTGTGTATGAGTAGGTTGCATTGGCAAATGGTAGCGCCCATCGGATTTGAACCGATACTGCGCGGATTTTAAATCCGCTTTCTCTGCCTATTGGAATAGGGCGCCATAAATGGCGGAAGCAGTAGGGAACGATCCTACAACCTTTTGGTTAACAGCCGAATGCTCTGCCAGTTGAGCTATGCTTCCAGAAATAGGACATCCGATAGTCAAAGTAGGACTCAAACCTACACAAAGTGTCTGCCGTTACCTCGACATATCACCTCTTGGTTGTTGGCATAATAGGTAATTTCTTCAGCCTTGACCTTAGCGTTCTCTCCTTGAACTATTTAACTATCGGAATATCCTGCCACTCTTATTATCTCGAATAGCACCAAGTGGCCAAATGCTATCCCAAGTACGCACCGAATGCGAGAGGCTGCGCAACCTCATACAGTAACACCGCGTACTAGTTACCGCCGCATGCCGTTATTCTATAATTTTCAGTTAGCCGCTAATAACGACTTAATACGAACTAACCTATTACCGTCACTAGATTCGACAGGCACCTCAACGGCACTTGGGTGTGTTTCCTTGTCTACACTGCTCCCCATCACTCAATACCCAAAGAATATTCTGCAGTACGAACCTTTGAGTTTCTTGGCTGTTCCTTATTTCATTTAACCACTGCTACCTATGCCTAGGCAAGAAGCAACTCCACTTTTATGTACACTAGCTTCGAGCTGTCGTGGCACCAAACTTTAATGTTTGAGGGAATAGGCCAATCACCCTCATATATGTCGGCTTTACCCGACTTGTGTGGTGTAGGATAATCAACCACGTCCTCCCAACATTTATCCGAACGGGAGTTTTTGCAGCACTTTCGCTGGTGTCAGCATATCCTAATAAGGCGATATGCAACCCTTATAAAGGCTTGGAACCCTCACCATTTAACCACACGTTTCATGACTCTAAATCTAAAGATTGAATAAGTAATGTGGCACCCTTAAATTCATTTTACATATGTATTATAATATACTCTTTTAGATTTGTCAAGCGTTTAACGGCTATTTTTTGAAAAATTTTGAAATAAATTCTCTGATTTCTGCCGCAATTTGATATATTGATTTGCCACTACCGACAACATAAGCCATGATCGACATACCCACCAACATATCAATCATACAAAATGTAGCAAATGCAGACATTGTTTCCTTCCTCCTTGATTGTACCTTTAGTATACTACAATATAAGGAAGTTGTCAACTGTTTTGACGTAATTTTTCACATAAAATTACAGATTTATTTCTTTTTGCTGTTATGAGTATAGTTCTTGTTTACGGTGATTTCCTTGCCGTGCGGAGCACAAGTTAAACGGGTGTATTCCATCATTAACTGAAGAGCTTCGCCACAATTATCGGTCGAACAACCATAATCACTCCACGGCTGTAGTTCTCCTGATTTCACCCGTTGATTATTAGGATTTTTACAAAAATCACATTTAGTTAACGCCATTAGGATCTTCTCCTTTATGCTCGCTTTGTAGCCACTTCTCAAACTTCTCTCTACAAGTCCATCCCCCACAAGAGCTAGTAACGGGGCAGTTTCCACAACTAATCCATTCAGATAGGTATTTTGCGAGCCGTTCATTTGATAGTTTATTTATCCACTCTCTATTTGTCATTTCATATCCTCCGTCAAATCGATAACAGTTATCTTTTTGATATACCCTTTACGACAAGGAAGGTCGTAAAATCCTTCCAGCGTCATTGCATACTTTTCAACTTGCTCTATACTATTTGCTTTTACCGTACATAAAAGAGGTCGCGCATGGCTACCGCCAAAGTCAAAATTACTGTCATATCCGTAAATCTCAAAATACATTCGGGTCGTCCTCCCAATCTCCACTCATTTCTCGACATTCCCTTGCGCGATACGTCAAGTCATAATACTGATTCAAACCTTTATCAAATATAATGCAATATGGTATTTCGTCGTCGTCGAGCTTACAAAATTGACAATCTTCACAGTACCATTTATCATCTGATATTTCAATTTTCTGCGCTTTTAATAGCATTTTGCACAACGAAGGGCAATACCAATCGTTCGCTGTACATCGGTTGCAAGCCTCTTTTTGAAAAGCGTTGAAATCAGGGATTTCTCTCTTTGCTTCTTCGATCGTCATTTCTCTAACTCCTCTAATTGGTCAACAATCTTCTTACATTGTTCTATAACGTAGTCAACGTCTCTTACGGGGTAATCAGACAAGTAAGAAAACGACTGTTCGAACATCTCTTTTGTAGCTTCGTCGATTAGTCCAAGGTCATACGCCAACTTAGTGTCTATCCCATCATAGCAATGTCCACAGTCAAAGCCAATGTAAAAGGCTTCTTTGGGTGCATACGCTTCGGGCAACGTGCCACCGAACGTTAATCCACAATGACAGTCAATGTCGAAGTCATCGTAATCACGGCGCAATGTCGTAGATACATATCCACAACGAAAACAATTTCGATTGAAAACGCAAATACAATCGTGCCCTTTATATTGGAATTGTTTTTCTACTACTGCAAACTTTCTCATTTTGTTTCGCTCCAATCAATTTCTATAACATCATGATTGTAACCATCTCGAACATGATACCCAACTTCTTGTAATCTTTTCACAATGTCTTTTTTGAAATTGTAGTAATTTATCTGATAAGAAAAGGATGTTCCCCCTCTTTGTGCGGCTTGTTTGATGTATTCGTTTATGACTTTTAATTCTTTATTTATGAATTTCTTTCCCATCTTGGATGATGTTGCCATTCTTCTTGCTTGTTCTGCTGTTGTCATTTTTCTACCTCTTCGTCGCCATGCTTTCGTAAGTATTCAAATAATGTCGGCCTGCAATCAAAACCACATTCTTGATAACACGGACAGCAATTTCTGCAATCGTCATTTTGCATAAATTTTCGCATAACGATTGTTATATTCTCGTCACTTGCGTTTTCTTCTAATTTTAATTGGTTGCGAGATAATATTCTATCGCATATATATCTTAATTGTTCTCTTTTTGTCATTTTTCCAACTCCTCCAATGCTTTTTCTGCGGCTTCTTTTGAGAAATAGACCATTTCTATGCAAAAATCGCCACCATATTGGTCAATGAGGTTAACGCTATGTTCCCATATCCATATCTCTGCTACTTCGCGCTCATAAATGCCAGTATCACCAATTTCACCAGGCGCATCCAAATTTGGTTTTCCGACTAACCAAAATGTGTCGCCCACCTTGCACGGCAAAAACATCAAAGTGCCATTTTCAATCATTTCTTCCAGCGCATACAAGCGTTCGGCAATTTCTTCAGAGTTTGCTTTCACGCCGACACCACAAATTATACCACGGCGACGATCATGTTGAAGTGTCAAGCGATCATAGTCTTTATTTGTCAACATCTTCTTCCTCCTGTCGTTCTATTTCTATCTCATACTGCGTTACAAGCTCATCCAACTCAAGCCCTTCCCAACAATCATAAAGCCAGTTTTTTCTTGCTCGATTGTATATTTCTTGAAGTATTTTTCTTGCCGTCTCTTTTTCAATTTCGTCAGCGCCAATATATTCGGTCAATCCACTTTGTATAAGTTGGTCTTCCAAATCACGTTTCGCTTTGTAAAGATTATCATTATCGTATTGCAAAGCTTCAATTTTTACTTGTAACTCATGAAGCGTCTTTATATAATCCGCCTCGTGTGTGATAAGCATTTTGTTAATTTCTTGTTGGCGTTTGATTTCAGCTTTCAATTTATCTATATCCATACATTCTTGTTCTGTCATTTCGTTTTCCTCTCTACACCATCATACAGTTTGTCAAACACTCCAGAACTCGTTGTGTTTTCAACTAATTTACACCACACATCAGCGGGAACACTTGGAAGTGTCGTTGTAACCAATGTGGTAACGTGTTCGAATAATTCCCTTATAAATTGTTTATGCATCTCGGACTCTTTTATCAACTGCATAATCTCGTCTTTTAGAATCTTATTTATTTTAACCTGATTTTCACAGGTTGTCTTAAGAAACCTAACCGCCTCTACAAGCTCTTTGTATCCATAATTACTATCATTTGCAGCTGTAGCTTCAGTATATTCTTTATCTACCATAATTACTTCTCCTTTGCTTTTAGATAGTCTTCAAACGCAGCATCAAGCTCGTTATCGATGCTTTCCATATCTACGGCTCCGTCCCAACAAAGTTGGTCAAAAGAGTCATCCCTTGCGTATTTCTTAAAGTAAGCGATGAAGTTTTTGATGGCATTTGTAGCAACCGTTTTAGAATACTCTCTAACTGCTTTAGCGCCAGCAATACGATCTATCCAATCGTGAATATCACTACCGCCATTACAGTTGGGACTTGAAATAAAGTCACTAAGCTTCCAGCAAATAATACGTACTTCTTCCGCCGTATAGAACTCTCCTTGAAGCTTTTCGGCAAGTCCTTCGTAATCGATGTCGATTTCGGCGGGATATTCTTCGTTGGCACTTTCAAAAGTGTAATCAAGGTTGTCTCTGATGAACCATTCCAAATCTTGTTTATTCATTATTCTATAACCTCCCCTTTCTTCGCAAGAACTTTTTCGCAGAATTGCTTTTCTCTATCGTTTATTTCGTACACAATCTCGGTGTGTTTAGAATCAATTCTATTTTGACTCACAATTTTGTCGGTCGGTGTAGATTTGACTTTTGCTCCCAGTGTGTAGTTGTTTACTGTGAATTTTACTTTCATCTTTTATTCTCCTCTCACATAAGAATGAACATTACCGACTACTTTTAGTTTATTATGAGCTAAAAACTCAGTCAGTTCGCCGAGCAATTCTCCTTCGACATATACACACATTTTACATAAAAAACTATCAAATCTGATTACGCAAATTCTATTTACGTCTTCGTAATAACAGATGTCCTGATCGAAGATCTGTTGCCCTTCCTTGTCGCGAAAGCCTGTGAAAATACTTACTGTGTCTTTATCTACCTTGTACTGAAAATGTCTCTCAGTGTCGGCAAAACGAACATATTTGTCTTCGTCTTCGCCGTACCAAGGCAAACAAAAATTTGCTTTGACTGTTAATTTAGTTTCGCTATCTATTCCCTTAAACAAATAATCCATTTTCAATTCCTCCTTAACTCCAACTGATCATGCAACGTTTTGCTTCGAAAAGCGTGTCGTACTCAAAATCCATATCTAGCGGGCTAATGTCCTCTCCAAGTCTCTCCTCTAACGTACACTCAATTACTCCATATTGAGCGTCTTTTGTAAAGCCCTCTCCTTTGCCGAACTTGTAAATTGAGAACCTGTTGTTTGTGGTAATCTTTTTCATTCCCACTACCTCCTTATCTTCACGTTTATTAAAAGAAATCCTGTCAACTATTTAGACAGGATTTTTCGCATAAATTTCAAATTTTATTTTGTACTATGACAACATTATTTATATTTGTTTTAACTACAACTTGCGTATTATCATATTTGCCAATTATCTCAATCATATCATTGCTAATTGTATAAATACATGACGATATACACATTATTTTTATGCCAATACCGTTATAATAGTAGTAGGTTTGTGAACCTAGGATATAAATATAATCAGCGCTACCAGTTTCAATACTGTTAGTTTC
>ERZ1026854.2185-NODE-2185-length-11405-cov-5.045463_pt1 | contig 11405 bp, 10 predicted proteins | sample MGYA00380157_ERZ1026854 | MGnify/ENA primary metagenome ERZ1026854 (study PRJEB33269, sample SAMEA4719793) | human gut metagenome | biome: human-associated habitat; feature: organic feature; material: feces | place: Cameroon | collected 2013-10 ...
TTTATGCGCCGATACTTTTATGCGCCGATACTTTTATGCGCCGATACTTTTATGCGCCGATACTTTTATGCATAACAATCTTAGTATCCGCACATTCGGGAAGTAATACCGCCTTTGATGAGCGTTCGTGTCTGCTTTCAGCCGAACGCTCATATTCAGAGGCCTTGATGCTTGGTGACACCACAAAGACAATCACAGGAGTGGTTATGGAAGAAGGTGGCACTCCCGTACCATTTGCGTTTGTGTCATTATATTCAAAGAAAGATTCCACGCTTATCGCCGGTGAAATGAGCGATGAGCGTGGACGTTTTTCTCTGCGATTCCCGGGTGGCCCTACTGTGCTCAATATCAGTTGTATCGGTTATAAGACCATCGAGATGCCTGTGACGGCGTTGGATTTGGGCACAATCTATATGACGACCGATGCGAGCCTGCTGGAAGATGCGACTGTGGTGGCTCACCGAAAATACATTTCAAGGGAAAACGGTGGGCTGACACTGAATGTTCAGGGCTCCGGTTTGAGGAACATCGGTAAGGCCGCTGATGTGATCAAGTATATTCCTGGAATGCTTTATGCCAACGGCAAATATGAGGTGTTCGGGAAGGGTGAGCCTGTAATTTATATTGACGGAAGAAAGATGGCGAACGTTTCCGAGCTATCGCTTCTATCCTCCTCCAATGTGAAGTCTGTCAAACTTATAACCAATCCGGGGGCTGAATATGACGCTGGCACAAGGAGCGTCATTGCCATCGCCACCGTCAGGCACACGTTGGATGGCGTTTCCGGCATTGTCGGAGCGGAACTTTCCAGGCACAGGCAGTGGTCCGGCAACGAGGATGTTAACCTTAATGTTCATAAAGGGGCCGTGGATGTTTTTCTTGCATATCGGTATGACAACACGAAAAGCGACATTCGGTACGACATCGACCAGACCAATTACGAGCAAGACACCTTCCACGAGGTTTCGGCTTCTGAATATTCAGACCGCTCCCGCTCGCACGATTACAGTGCCGGGGCGAATTACGCGATAAATAAGAATCATACTGTTGGTGGCAAATATATGGGAACCATTTCCGACTACAAATTGCTTGATTCTCCTTACGACTATATGCAGGTGTATCGCAACGGTGAGCTTTTGACTTCCACGGACAACAAGACCGATGAGTCGGAAAAGGAAAGGTTCCACAATGCCAATGTCTATTATATCGGCAAGTTTTCTGATAAATTACAGGTCAATGTGGATGCCGACTATGTATATTCCCGGTTGAATCATTGGCAGCAAGTGATTGAGACAAGCCGGATTGACGCGGTGTCGGAGAGCACCCATATTCAAAATGACCAACGCAACCGCGCGGTCGCTTTCAAAGACGTGTTCGCTTGGAATATTAGTGAGGTCAGCGGACTTGATTTCGGGACTGATTTCAGCAGGATCAGCTCTTGGGGCACGTCAGTCAATGAAGAAGGCAAGATTGCCGATGACCGGTTCAAAAACAATGAAACCAAGTATGCGGGATTTGTCTCCTATCGCTTGTTTTCTGAAAAATGGAAGGGGATCGTCGGGCTTCGCTATGAATATGTCCACGCCATCAACACAGACCAGGGTGAGGTGAAGAACAGGAATGATTATTCTGACCTTCTGCCTTCACTGTCTCTTTCAACCTCTCTCGGGAAAGTGGATATGAGTCTTGATTTCAGCAGCAGGGTCAACCGCCCTTCGTTCCGTCAGCTGAACAACAGTGTAAGTTACAACAACCAATACCATTACGAACAAGGGAACATTTATCTGAAACCGCAATATGTCTATGACGCTGAGTTCAGTCTGGATTACGGCATTTTCGATTTCAAAGTTGATTATCAGTACATCAAGGATTATATCCATCCTACGGTTGTGGCCATCGCCGGCAAACCCGGAACGGTAGCCTGGATGTCAACAAATGCCGACAGATTCCAGCAGTTAGGCGCGCAATGCGTTGTGGCTCCGGTTATTGGCTGCTGGAGACCGACCCTGACGGCAGGAGTGTACAAGCCTTACTTTACGCTTGCGTACAACGGTTCCGAGACTAGTTATAATCGTCCTTACGGCCTCCTGGCTTTCCAGAACGCTGTCGAACTGAAAGGCGACTGGCTTTTGCGTGGTGATTTTTACTGGAACCTAAAAGGACATCACGGCATCTATGACCAGAACAGCCGCGCATCTTGCAACGTGATGGTTCAGAAACAATTGCTTAAGAAAAGGCTTACGATAACGTTGAAGGCTGAGGACTTGTTTGACTGGTCAAGGTTGAGTGATGTGAAGAGAGTCAACTTTGTGGTTCAGAACAGAAAGGTGAACAGCTTCAACCGTTGCGTCATCGCCTCCATCACCTATAATTTCAACAGTTTCAAGGATAAGTACCACGGCAGCGGTTCGGCCGACGACGAGATCAACCGCTTTTAGATGTGAGATATTCACGTGCGGCTGGCTGCAAGGTCGGTCATCAATGTAGTGTGCGACGACGGGAGCGGAAACATCAAATATTGCTCCTGTCGAGGGCAAAAACGCATACGACGGCAGCATTTTCTTCGGATAACGCTGCCGTCGTGATTAGGGAAGGTTCTTTGGCGTGGATTTTCCGCTTTTAGAAGAGTATGTTCTTGCTTTACCACTCACGTTATCGATTCCGTAAGTGATCATGTATTCTCTAAGGGTAGCACTTTTGACCTCTTTTGCTTCTCAAGAGTGTATTCTGCACTCTCGGGAAACGTTTAGTCCGCTTTTCGTTTCCCGAGGGTGTTGTTTGGCACTCATAAGCGACATTTTGAAGAGTTATTCGACATCTGCGTGGTGACCAGCGTCGCACTCTTGGGAAGCATATCTGCCACTTTCCGTTTTCGGAGAGTGACAGGTGACACTGTTGGGAAACGTTTGCCCTCATTTTTGTTACCGAAGAAATTGCGGATGAGAGACTTGAAAAACAAAGTTCATGATATTCATTATATGACGTGCGAGCCTAAAGTGGACGGCTTCGTGAAATTTGGTGTAAGTTATTGAAAATTAGATGCTATAAATTTTATTGCTATAGGCGTAAATAATCTTTTTTGAGCATCGCAGGGCAAAGAAACAGAAATTTCAGTTTCTTAATGAAAGTTTTTATGTTTTTGAATATGAGAGTGCGGGAAAGATGCTATATTGCGGTGAACCTGAATTTAGATTATATGGGCAGTCACAAACTCAATGAACTCTTGAAGGAGTACAGAAAACAACCTAAGTGGTATTACCACGTCATCTTCGACTCTATCGAAACCGGACAGCTGTTCAACAGTGATGATGAATATGCCGACGGAATGAACAGCGTGGCCATCGGGCAATATGTCTGCGGACTGTCCGTCATCGTGTTCGTGCTGATGGCCAATCATTGCCATATTCTCGTTCATGGATCCGGAGAGGACATCGTCAGGTTTTTCTTGTTCGTCAAGGAAAGGATCAATCGGAAACTCAAAGAGGATGGTTTTCCTCCGCTTCCGATAGACTATGGGTTTAAGATGGTGAAAGTGAACGATGAGCGGCAATTGGTGGACACGATAATCTATATCGCGAGGAATCCGTTGAAGGCCAGGCCGGATCTCATGGCAAGTGGCTATATCTGGGGATCCGCGAATTTGATTTTCAGCGATGTGGACAGACTATATGACAAGATTAAAGTAGCTGACATGTCATGCAGGGAAGCGATGAGGATATTCAGGACTAAAATCAGGCTTCCGGGGAATTACCTTTTTAATCGTCCTCGGGGATTCATTCTTCCGGAGTCCTATGTCCTTAATGGTAAGGCGGAGCGGATGCTTGTGAACTCGTGGAGGTTTAGTTCAGGGCTTGTGAGGAACTTTGACGCTTACCTTAAGATTGCCGAGGGTGTCGGTGAGATGATTATATTTTCGGAGAATGAGTTGAACGAGATTGTCAATCAGGTTCTTCGGGATCATTTCAAGGTGGACTCTGTCAAAGATTTGGGAGTTGATGATAAGTGCCGCCTGGCTTTGATCTTGAAAAGGAAGTACCGCGTTGACACAAAACGAATTGCCCGCAAGATCCATGTTGAGGTTGCGGTGCTCAATAAACTGTTTGAATAGTTCTCCTGACGCATTGCGCGGCACCCTTGGGCGGCGGAAAGGGGCGGAAGTGCTGCTGGGGAGTGTCGCGCGGTCACTGAGCTTGCCGAAGTGGCCATATTTGCAGGGATGGTGGCCGTGATTCTTCGTCAGATGATGGCGAATCTGCCAAATTGTCATATTCGGGGGAATGGCATAACATTCGATAATACTCCTTGCGTCTGGCTTCGGGAACGATGAAGGCGAAAGAAAAACGCTGCACTTCGGATCTGGCTGGGCAAAAGAAAGAATGATGCCCAGATCCGGCGAACGGGGTCGGGCGAGAAACAAAAAGAATAACAAAAAAGAATAATAGGAGATTAAGAATATGGGAAAAATTATTGGTATCGACCTTGGAACCACGAATTCGTGCGTTGCGGTCATGGAAGGCAATCAGCCAACCGTCATAATCAACAACGAGGGTGAAAGAACCACCCCTTCAGTAGTCGCCTTTACCGATGGCGGTGAAAGAAAGATCGGTAACCCTGCAAAGCGTCAGGCCATCACGAACCCGCAGAACACAGTCTTCTCCATCAAGAGATTCATGGGTGAGACTTACGAACAGGTTCAGAAGGAGATCGCCAGAGTGCCTTACAAGGTTGTCAGAGGTGAGAACAACACTCCGCGTGTTGACATCAACGGCAAGCTCTATTCACCTCAGGAGATTTCAGCGATGATTCTCCAGAAGATGAAGAAGACCGCCGAGGACTACCTCCGTCAGGAAGTCACCGAGGCTGTCATCACAGTTCCGGCCTACTTCTCAGACTCACAGCGTCAGGCCACAAAGGAGGCCGGCAAGATCGCCGGACTCGATGTCAAGAGAATCATCAACGAGCCTACGGCCGCAGCCCTGGCTTACGGTCTTGACAAGAAGAACAAGGACATGAAGGTCGCTGTGTATGACCTTGGTGGTGGTACATTCGATATTTCCATCCTTGAGCTTGGTGGCGGAGTCTTCGAGGTTAAGTCAACCAACGGTGACACACACCTTGGAGGTGACGACTTCGACCAGGAGATCATCAACTGGCTCGCCCAGGAGTTTGCCAACGAGAACGGCGGAATCGACCTGAAGAAAGACCCTATGGCCCTTCAGAGATTGAAGGAAGCCGCCGAGAAGGCCAAGATCGAGCTGTCCAACCAGACATCGACCGAGATCAACCTGCCTTACATCATGCCGGTTGACGGAATTCCTAAGCACCTTGTAAAGACTCTTACCAGAGCCAAGTTCGAGCAGCTTTGCGACAACCTCTTCCAGAGGTCTATCGAGCCTTGCCGTCAGGCACTCAAGGACGCCGGTCTGAACGCTTCCGATATTGATGAGGTTCTTCTCGTGGGTGGTTCAACACGTATCCCTAAGGTACAGGAACTTGTCAAGGAGTTCTTCGGCAAGGAGCCTAACAGGAGTGTCAACCCAGACGAGGTTGTGGCCATCGGCGCGTCAATCCAGGGCGGTGTGCTTGCAGGTGATGTGAAGGATGTGCTTCTGCTTGATGTCACTCCGCTGTCACTCGGTATCGAGACCCTCGGTGGTGTGATGACAAAGCTCATCGAGTCTAACACGACCATCCCTACCCACAAGTCTCAGGTGTTCTCCACCGCGGCTGACAACCAGCCTTCTGTAGAGATCCACGTGCTTCAGGGTGAGCGTCCTATGGCGAAGGACAACAAGGAGATCGGTCTCTTCCATCTGGACGGAATAGCTCCGGCTCCGAGGGGAATACCTCAGATCGAGGTTACCTTCGACATCGACGCCAACGGTATCCTGAACGTGTCCGCCAAGGACAAGGCTACCGGCAAGGAACAGAACATCAGAATCGAGGCTTCATCAGGTCTGTCTGACGACGAGATACAGAGGATGCGTGACGAGGCGAAGGCCAACGAGGCCGCCGACAAGGAGGCCAAGGAGAAGGTTGACAAGATCAACAACGCCGACGCTCTCTGTTTCCAGTCCGACAAGAACCTGAAGGACTACGGCGACAAGATTCCTGCTGACAAGAAGTCAGCCATCGAGTCAGCCCTCGGCTCCCTCAAGGAGGCTGTCAAGAATCAGAACATCTCTGACATCGACCGCTACACCGAGGAACTCACGAAGGCTTGGAACGCCGCCTCAGAGGACATGAACCGCGCCGCCCAGGCCGGTGCCCAACAGGGGCCTCAGAACCCTTACGGCCCGCAGGCCGGTCCACAGGGTCCACAGAACGGCCCGGACGATCAAGGTCCTGACGAGCAGTAAAGACGATCGGATAATCGGATGATAATCAGATAATAAGAGAGAGGATGTGATTTCACACCCTCTCTTTTTTTTGTCCTCGTCCGTCAGGATGCTCACGAGTCACTTCGTGGCAGTCGGCTGGATTCCGTCGTACTGTTCGCAGACGGTGTGGTAGCTTTCAAGGTTGCCGATGTCGTAGCGGTGTCCGGGCATCTCCATTGCGTGGACAGGGGTCTGGGTGGAGAGCCAGACTATGTAGCTGCCGGGAGCGTCGGTGCCGCATCCGGCGGTGATGCCGGCGGAGATCAGGCTTGCGTCCTTGCGGGTGTAGTAGTAGAACGGGGGACAGCACCAGTGGGAGCGAGGCTCTGACGGCTTCTCCTCCATGCCAAGCACGAGGCCTTCGGCGCTGACCTCCACGACACCGCATTTGCGAAGGCGCTGATCCCGCAGGCATATTCAAAGAAGTAGAACAGGCCGCCGAGGTTGTGGGCGTTGATCCTCTCGATGGCGATCTCCAGCTGAGGCACGCCGCCGTCGATGTGCGCGAGCTTGGTTCCAAGCTGGGCCATGGCGTTGCAGTGTTCCACGTGCTGGCCGGCGAGGTAGTTGAGCTGGTCGAGGTTCTGCGCGTCGCTTCCGATGACAATCTCACGGTTGCTCTTCTCGATGCTCACAACGGTCTCGAACACGTCTCTGTCACCGTCCTGGATGAACTGTCCCATCGAGTGGAGGTCTGTGGTGAAGTTGACGGAGGCCGGGAATATTCCTTTCAGATCCTTGCCTTCCGACTCGCCGTAGAGCTGCTTCCACCACTCTCCAAGGTATTGGAACTTAGGATTGTAGGCAACCAGGATCTCTATCTTCTTGCCAAGTTCCGAATAGAGCAGGTTCCTCATCGCCGCGTACTGTACCGCAGGGTTCTCCTCGCCTTTCACCGCGAGAGCCTTCTCCATCTCGACAGCGCCGGCGATCATCTCGCGCACATCGAATCCCGCCAGCACGATCGGCAGAAGTCCGACCGGAGTGAGGACGGAGAACCGGCCTCCCACGTTGTCCGGAACGACAAATGTCTTGTAGCCTTCCTGTGTGGAGAGGGTCTTGAGGGACCCTTGTGAGCGTCGGTGATGGCGACAATCCTTTCGGAAGCGTCAGTGTAGGTCTTCTCGATGTGTTCCTTGACGATCCTGAACGCGACCGCCGGCTCGGTTGTGGTGCCGGACTTGGAGATCACCACGGTGGCGACATTCCTCTCGGCCACAAGATCCATCAGTTCCGCGAGGTACTCTTCGGAAAGATTGTTACCTGCGAAGACAACCTCAGGAGCCTCTTTCGCCCCGCCAAGCTGCTTGGCGAAATTGTGGGAGAGTGCCTCGATGGCGCAGCGGGCTCCGAGATAGGATCCACCGATGCCGATAACGACCACCAGGTTGACACCTTTTGCCTTCCAGCAGTCACGTACCGCCTCGCAATCGGAGATCAGTGACTCCGGCGTCTGCGATGGCAGGTGCTTCCATCCGAGGAAGTCGTTGCCCGCACCGCTCTCGTTTTCAAGTACATCGAAGGCCTCAAGAGCCTTGCCGACGTATTTCTTGTAATCTTCATCCTTGACAAAGGAGGCGCATCCTCCCAAATTGACTTTAACCATTTTCTTCCAAATTATTAAGGTTAACTAACTATGTATTCGTCTATGTATTCGTTAAACAAATCTGTTCAACCTGTTCATTCTGTTCATTCTGTTCAACCTGTTCATTCTGTTCAACCTCTCCAGCCTGTCCAAATCTTTTTGGTAGATAATCCTTAGCCGTCAATAATATGCCACCGGCACACTCTTTCTTACCCAAGGCATCTACCAACAAAAAAAACATTTTGCAAAAAATAACCATTTTCGCAATAACAACTCCCACTTATCACGGATAATTTTAACGAATATGTTCGCCAAGGAATATTCATTATTCATTCATGGGTACCGCCGCCAGTAACCACGACAGCACGCCAGTAAAGTAGGTCAGAAGTCGAATATGTACTAAGTGCCAGGCCCTTCGTGAGCAAAACGGGCGTTCCTGCTCACAAGCGAGACCCGCGGACGGCCTTCGTGAGCGAAACAGGCGTTCCTGCTCACAAGCGTGACCCGCGGGCGGCCTTCAGACTCCTCATTGTGCGCATGGTTTTGAAAATAGCAGCGGCGGCCAAACTTTTGGCCGCCGCTGCCTATGGTATGGTCACCGGGTTGGGGGCTAAAATGCATGCTCCTTGTCCGGTGTCAAAGGAACACTATTTTTTGAAGTAATTGAAGTTGTTGTTGATGATGGCCTGAGGCAGGAGATCGCCATAGACCTCGTAGCGTCCGGACTTAAAGTTGCCTACCCAGTCCATCATGATCATTCCTGTTGCGGAACACTCTCCGTTGATCAAGCGGCGATAGACGGTTGGGTTGTTGTTGGCAGCGTTCTCGCGATAGGTGTTGTCTGTGGAGATTACACCTGTGTAGCCTGAAGTGTGGTTGATTGTCCAAGCATTTTTTACAGAGTTGTCGGATGCCCAGTCCATAAAATCGCTCACCGCTTTCACTTTGACCTCCGGCTTCTCAACGTGATAGTAGTCCTGAACTCCAAGCACTCCCTCTGCAATGCGGCTGGTGATCCTGGCATTGGTCGTTCCTTCCTCGGCGAAACTCCATCCTGAGATGTAGCCTCCGGTGATTGGTTCATCGGCGTAGGCATCACGTGACAGAATTAGAATCTTGCCTCTAAGGTCACCCACGGTCAAGTCTGGACGATAATCAATCCTGAATCTTGACGGGAACAGTTCCTCGCTCCCAAGGAACTCACTCATCAGGGAGTTCCACACAGAGCGGTCGTTGTAGAAAGGACTTCCGTTCTCGAACTGCATGATGACCACGGCAAATTCTGACGGATTCTTGTCGATTTTGTTCATAAGTGTCTGAACCGCAGCCTTGAAAGAAGTCTTGGTAGGAATGAATCCATGGTAGACGTGAAGCTCATTCTTGTATTTGAACGCCCTGACACGCACGCTGCGGTAGCCCGGTCTGAAATCGAACGCCCGTATTCAAAGATCCCATTGTGCCGACAGCCCAAGGCTTTGTGTCCTTCCGATCGAAAATGCCGTTCCGTCTCCTGTGACAGCGTCGTGTGTGCCAGGAATAGAGAGTCTGGCGAATGGAGTCGCGTCATCTAATCCGGACATCCAAGCTCCGTTTGAGGTACAAGCCCTGGTTACAGGCTCATTCTCACTTTCTTCCTCAAACGTGGCCACCCGCTGTTCCGCAAGCAGTTCCTCGTCTGTCATCATTTTCTCACTGCAGGCCGCGAACAGCACAGATGCGCAGAGTGTAGCGGCAACTAAAAATGAACTTGTCTTCATGATATTAAATAGTGTTTAGAGTTGATAATCGGAATGTCTAACGGCATCTTCGCCCCTTTCATCGCGAATAGAGAGTGTGTCACCTTATTACCCGATCAGACGATTCGGGGTTTATAAACCGCAGGGTAACATTCATTGGTCTCTATGACGGTTCTGTCCACATAGAATGTGGTACTGTTAAGGAACGAAGCCTTATTCTCTTTAAAATAGCCTCTAATCATTTTCATGTCAATCTCTTACATTTGCTTCTGTCGATAAATGTTTAAAATAAGTGCACGCCAAATTCCCAATCAAAATAAAGCCAAATATCCAAATATAAATACGCCATTTTTCCAAAAAAATATTCAAAATGAATTGAATTACAAAGGAATGTACTATCTTTGCACCAAAATATAATTCTATGGAATATAAGAATCGAATAGCAGATCAACTGCTACGTGATAAATTAGAGGCAATGGGTGCTGTCTTGATAGAAGGTCCCAAGGCTTGTGGCAAAACAACTACAGCAGAGCAACAGGCTAAAAGCATTATTTATATGGATGACCCTACCAAACAGCAGCAATACAAACAGATGGCACAAACAAATATTAGCTTTTTGCTTGAGGGGGAAACTCCTCGTTTGATTGATGAATGGCAGGAAGTTCCCCAATTTTGGGATGCCATCCGATTTGAGGTAGACCATAGAGGCGAAGATGGACAATTTATGCTTACAGGTTCTGCGGTGCCTGCTGAAGCTAAAGATATTCATCATACAGGTACTGGAAGATACGGATGGCTTACCATGCGCCCTATGAGTTTGTGGGAATCCGGCGACTCTACTGGTGAGATAAGCCTATCGGATTTGTTTCTTACACCTGATAAAATAGGAGCTTTGAATAAACTTACATTACCGATGCTTGCTTTTGTTGTTTGCCGTGGAGGGTGGCCTAAGGCTTTGCAAAAGAAAACAGAAAAGGCAGCACTATTGCAGGCGACAGAATATTATAAAGCGATAACAAATAGCGATATATCACGAGTTGACAACGTAAAACGAGATGCCGAACGGGCAAAGAGAATTATGCGTTCTTATGCCAGACATCAAGGCTCTCAAGCAAGTATCGCGACAATCCTTGCCGATATATCCGCAAATGAACCGGAGGATGTAAGTGATGAAACAATAGATTCATACCTTACTGCCTTGCGGAAAATATTCATAATAGAGGATATGCCGGCGTGGAATCCCAACTTAAGAAGTAAAACCGCTGTTCGCACATCAGACACAAGGTACTATGTCGACCCGTCAGTTGGTGTGGCAGCTCTTGGACTAGGTCCTAATGATTTAATTAATGACCTGAATACATTTGGGTTGTTTTTTGAGGCAATGTGCATTCGAGATCTTAGGGTTTATGCCGATGCCTTGGATGGCTCTGTATATCATTATAGAGACAAGAATGGTTTGGAATGTGATGCTGTGGTACATTTGCGTAATGGCTCATATGGTCTTATTGAAATAAAGTTAGGTGGAGAAAAGTTGATTGAGGACGGTGCAAAAACCTTAATGGCACTTTCAAATATCATAGACACCTCCCGAATGAAAGCCCCTGCTTTTTGTATGGTGCTGACAGGTGTTGGTGACTTTGCCTATAAACGAACAGATGGAGTGTATGTTGTGCCGATTGGATGTTTGAGATCATAAGTTTTGAC
>ERZ1026854.2187-NODE-2187-length-11402-cov-3.760377_pt1 | contig 11402 bp, 6 predicted proteins | sample MGYA00380157_ERZ1026854 | MGnify/ENA primary metagenome ERZ1026854 (study PRJEB33269, sample SAMEA4719793) | human gut metagenome | biome: human-associated habitat; feature: organic feature; material: feces | place: Cameroon | collected 2013-10 ...
GATAGTAGAGGGTGGACATTTTTCAGATAGAGAAATAAAGAAAGAGAATAAAAAGAAAGTTAGAGGAAAGGATATGACAAAGTTTTTTGTAAAGAAGCCATATTTCGTGTTGGTAACCGTAATTATTGTTCTGGTTATCGGATTTGTCAGTCTTGGTGAGATGCAGACGGATCTTTTGCCAGAGATGGAACTTCCATATATGGCAGTAATTACAACAGAAATCGGTGCTTCTCCAGAAAAAGTAGAGAGTGATGTGACAAAGCCGATGGAGAGTGCACTTGGTACAATTAATGGTGTGGAAAAGCTGACAAGTACTTCGGCAAATAATTATGGAATGTTAATGTTAGAGTTTGCAGAAGATACGAATATGGAGGCGGCGTTGGTCCGTGTATCAAAAGCTGTGAATTCACTGGATTTGCCAGATGGCTGTGGTACACCAAATATCATGGAAATCAGTGCGGATATGATGGCAACAATGTATGCCAGTGTTAGCTATAAGGGAAAAGATATTAAGGAGCTGTCCAGTTTTACGGAACAGACAGTAAAACCGTACTTGGAACGTCAGGATGGTGTTGCGAGTGTGTCGGCCAATGGTTTGATAGAGGATCATGTGGAGATTCGTCTGAATCAGAAGAAGATCGATCGAATGAACGATAAGATTCTTGGACAGACGAATGATAAACTTCTTGAGGCGAGTGATAAGATTGAAGATGCGAAGGCATCTCTGAAAAAGAGTAAAGAGCAGTTAAAAAAGCAGGAAAAGACATTAAGCAGCAAACAGGAAGAGACAAATCAGAAGTTTGCGGATGCACAGACAAAGCTTGCAGAAGCACTGTCGCAGAAGGCGGCATATGAGGCAGAACTTAATAGTTTAAAAGCAAGCGAGAGTGCATTAAAAGCAGAGAAGAAAGCTTATAAGGATGCAGGACTTGAAAAAACTTACCGTACATTAAATAATACATTTAAAAGTTTGAATGCGACTATGGGTGAGGCAGCGAAGCAGATGGGAATTACGATTCCTTCTTCTGTAAAGGAAGCGATTCAGCATCCAAAGCAGTTTGAAGCCTTTGTTTCCTGGATGGAGCAGATGGGATATGGAGAACAGTTTTCCAAGCTGACAATCGATTCTTTAAAGCAAATGTATAAGGCGGTAGAGGTGCGTCTTCCCCAGATTGATACAGAGCTTTCCAATTTGAAAATAAAGATTAAAGTGCAAAAGGCAATTATCGACAAGTTGAATGAGCAGATGAAGGGGCTTGATGAGCAGCAGTCGAAACTTATTGCAGGAGGATACTCTGCTGCCGCAGGTTTTGGTTCAGGTCAGGCGCAGATTGCTGCAGGTAAGACACAGATAGAATCTGCAGAAAAAGAGTTAAAGGACTCAGAAGATAAGTTGAATGATTCTAGAAAGGCGGCAAGAGAGAATGCAAATATTGATGCTCTGTTAAGTCTTGATACATTATCCACAATGATTTCGGCACAGAACTTTTCTATGCCAGCAGGTTATATTGAAGATGAGAGTGCACATCAGTGGCTTGTAGAAGTCGGAGATAATTTTACGAATGAAAAACAATTGAAAAATCTTGTTCTTACAAAGATTGATGGAGTGGGAAAAATACGTGTAAAAGATGTCGCTGATGTTATTGTAGTGGATAATCAGGGGGATTCTTACTCAAAAGTCAATGGGGAGAATGCCGTACTGTTATCTGTTTTTAAAGGAAGTACATCAAATACAAGTGCTGTTTCTAAAGGAATCCAGAACTCTTTTAAAGATTTGGAGAAAAAATATAAAGGTCTCTCTTTTACAACGATAATGAATCAGGGTGATTATATTAATATCATTATAAAGAGTGTGTTGAGCAGTATTCTTTTAGGTGCAGTTCTTGCAATTATCGTACTTGCCCTTTTCTTAAAGGATATACGTCCGACGATTGTTGTTGCATTTAGTATTCCATTTAGTGTATTATTTGCCATTATCATTATGTATTTTACAGGTATTAATATTAACGTTATGTCATTAGCAGGTCTTTGTCTTGGTATCGGTATGCTTGTAGATAACTCTATTGTTGTAATGGAAAATATTTACCGTTTCCGAAATGAAGGGATGTCTGCACCAAAAGCGGCGGTGCGAGGAACAGCACAGGTAGCAGGACCAATTCTTGCATCGACAATTACAACTATTTGTGTGTTCCTGCCAATGGTATACACTTCAGGTATGATAAGCCAGCTTCTGATGCCATTTGCATTTACTATTTCCTATGCACTGATTGCTTCTTTATTAGTAGCACTTACCGTTGTTCCAACAATGGGTTCGGTGTTTCTTCGAAAAACAAAAGATGTAAAGCAGCCGTGGTTTGATAAGATAAAAGATGTTTATGGTAAAGTGCTAGAATTAGCTCTTCGATTTAAAGTTGTTCCGTTGGCTATTTCTATGGCCTTACTTGTTCTTTGTATCATACAGAGTATGCGGACGGGAATTGTTATGATGGATGATATGGATAGTAATCAGATTGCAGTCAGTATGATATTGGATGATAACATAAAAAAAGAAAATGCTTACAAGACAGCCGATGAAGTTATGGGGATTCTGACAGGAGTAGATGGCATTAAAAAGGTTTCTGCACTTGATGGTAATGCCAGTGTAACTTCTAGTATGCTTGGTACAGGAACGACAGATAATTATACGAGTTTCAGTTTTAATATCATCACAGAAGATAATATTAAAACAACAAAAGAATTCCGCAAGATTCGAAAAGAGATCGAGAATAAAACAAAATATGTAAAATGCAAGGAGATTACAGTATCTTCTTCAGCAATGGGCAGTATGTCAAGTCTTTCAAGCGGTGGTCTTTCTGTTAATGTATACGGAGAAGACCAGCAGAAGTTAATTAAAATCAGCGAAGATGTTGTTAAGATGATGAAAGAAATTTCTGGAGTAAAAACGGCATCAAATGGTATTGAATCTGCTGACAAAATGCTCCATCTAAAAATCAACCGTAATAAAGCGGCAGAGCATGGACTTACTATTGCGCAGATTTATCAGGAAATCCTGAAACATACCACAACGGAGAAAAATGCCATTACGCTCAACATGGACGATAAAGATGTGGAAGTCAATCTTATTAACGAGACAGACAAACTCACATACGAAAATATTTTAGATATGAAAATAGAAACAACCGAAAAAAACAGTGACGGTGAGGACGAAAAACATACATATAAACTTTCTGATTTTGCTTCGGAAGATGATGGTTATAGCATGGACAATATCACCAGAGAAAATCAGAAACCATATCTTACTGTAACAGCAGAAATCGGTGAAAATGCAAACGCTACTCTTTTATCAAGAAAGTTACAGGATAAGATTGATAAATATAAAACCCCAAGTGGCTACGAAATAGAACTTTCTGGAGATGCAACACAGACAACCGATATGTTAAAACAGATGGGAAAAGCCTTAGCTCTTGGATGTATGCTTATTTATCTTGTAATGGTTGCACAGTTCCAGAGTCTATTATCTCCATTTATCGTTATTTTCACTGTACCATTAGCGTTCACCGGTGGAATGATTGGTCTCGGACTTTTCGGAATGTCTATTTCAGCAATGGCATTAATGGGATTCATGATTTTAATGGGGACAGTTGTAAACAATGGTATCGTGTTTGTAGATTATGTCAATCAACTTCGAATAGGAGGTATGAGCAAGCGGGAAGCTCTAATAGAAACAGGAAAAACAAGAATGCGCCCAATCCTTATGACGGCCCTTACCACAATTCTTTCCATGAGTGTTATGGTATTCTCGCAAGATGCCGGAAATGCAATGCAGAAGGGAATGGCAGTCGTAGTGGCGTTTGGACTGTTATATGCAACGTTAATGACGCTATTCATTGTTCCAGTTATGTACGATATTCTGTATCGGAAACAACCAAAAGTGATTGATGTAGAGGATTCTGATTTATGAGTAAAGGGGACGCCGATGTATAAGAGTCTGTGTCCGGATCGCCTGAAGAATTACTGAGAAGAGTCACTAAAAAAATATCCTATTTTGTTCCGTTGTGCTAAACGTTATATTTTGCTCAATAAAATAGAAACTTCGGAGAAAGCAGTCCGAAGTTTCTATGGTCAAAATTCTACTATTTCAGAAAATCAGAGTTTAGAAAAACTTATCATACAGTCCAAAGAAGAAGATAAACAATACGATTAATGGAAGGATGTAAGTAATATATCCTCGCATCCAGTTCTGTATTTTCAGTCCTTTTCCAGTGTTGGCTTCTGTGGTAAAGTTCTTCCAGCCCCATCCATATCTGCTTGTACAGAATAAAAGATATACAAGAGAACCGAGTGGCAGGAAGAGATTGCTTACTAAGAAGTCTTCAAAGTCAAGTACAGCACCGCCAAATACGGCAAATCCATCCCAGCTCCATAAGTTATATCCCAGGACACATGGAATAGAAAGTAAGATAATTGCAATGGCATTGATAAAGCTTGATTTCTTTCTGCTACAGCCTGTTAATTCCATACCGCAGGAGATAATATTCTCAAATACGGCGAGAATCGTGGAAAATGCGGCAAAGGACATAAATACGAAGAATAGGCTTCCCCATAATCTTCCCATAGGAATATGATTAAAGATATTTGGCAGGGTGATAAAGATAAGTCCTGGACCGGAAGTCTGGTCTACGTTAAATGTAAAGCATGCTGGGAAGATAATCAGTCCGGAAGTGATTGCTACAAAGGTATCTAAGAGAGCGATGTTTAAAGACTCTCCAAGTAAAGAGCGTTCCTTTCCGATATAACTTCCAAAGATTGCCATAGCACCAATACCAAGGCTTAGTGTAAAGAAGGCCTGGTTCATGGCTCCGGTAATCGTTTTAATGATTCCAATTTCTTTCATTCGTCCAAAGTCAGGAATTAAGTAAAAGCTTAAGCCTTCCTTTGCCCCATCCATAAAAAAGCTATTGACGGCAAGAACAATCATGATAAGAAGTAGGGAAATCATCATTACCTTTGTTACTTTTTCAAGACCGTTCTGTAATCCAATAGAGCAGACTAAAATACCGGCGATAACAACAACAACCATCCAAAATCCCATAACAAGTGGCTGGCTGAGCATCGTGTTAAACTGTCCAGATACTGCTTTGGAGTCAAGTCCAGTAAACTGTCCAGTTGCAGTTAGATAAAAGTAATGAAGCATCCATCCGGCGACAGTTGTGTAAAACATCATCAACAGATAACAGCCGATTAATGTAATGTAACCGTGAATGTGCCATTTTTGCCCCGGCTTTTCTAAAGCGTAATAAGCTTTTACAGGACTTTTCTGACTCGCTCTTCCAACTGCAAATTCCATCGTCATAATAGGAAGTCCGAGCAGTAACAGGAAAATGAGGTAGAACAGTACGAATGCACCGCCGCCTCCCTGTCCAGCCATATAAGGGAACTTCCATACATTTCCGATTCCAATTGCACAGCCAGCGGAAATCAGAATAAATCCAAGACGAGAACCTAATTTTTCTCTTTCTTTCATAAATACCTCCCTCATAATGCACTCTCGTAGTTTTTCTATATTTTTTTATTAAGAAAATTCTAAGAGCACAAATCTACAAAATGCTCCAAAAATTATATAGTTTGGACATGAAAATGTCAAGGTTACGTTCCTTGATTTTATAGAATTCTCTGATATAATGATAATAATGGATAATAGTCACCTTAGAGAATGTTTCAAATAGCTTCTATAACACATTCTGGAATAGTTTTATTTTTTCTATTTATATAGTAAATCGGTCAGGAGGAAAATGGTATGGGAAGGAAATGTGTCGGCTTCGTAGAAGCCGTCGGTCTTGCAGCAGCATTGCAGGCAGCGGATACCATAGCAAAAAGTGCCAATGTTAAGCTTTTAGGATATGAGTACAGTGGATATGATGGACATATTCTTGTTAAGTTTGAAGGCAATGCCGGAGCAATCAAAGCAGCGGCTGAAGCAGCAACCGTTGCCATTTATAAGGTGCATACAGACTTTGATCAGACAACAGCTGTGAATTTGGAAAAGACCGGATTAGACGAAGAAGTCTACGATGTGTTAGTTCATAATAAGAATACAGTAGGAGACCCGTTACAGATAGCCTCTGGCAAGCGGCCGCAAGGTACAAATCGTCAGGCAAAGTGGGTTGGTCACTGGGAGCAGAAAGGTTGTTATATCAGAGAATAATACTATACATTATGTTTACATAATGTTATAATAAAAATAGTATATGCCATAAAATACATTTTATAACAGAAGAATATAACAAAGGAAATTTATAACAGAAACAAGTCCCCTGATTATAAGATATAGGATATAATACAGGGAGTTGTAACGGAAAAATAATTGCCTTGATTACAAAGTCTGAAAATATCAAAATGTAATACAGAAAAATTGTAGTAAATAAAAAGGAAAGTGGGGGAATGAATGCAGGCAGATGAAACAATGACAAAGCAGGAAGCGGAGGAAATGATAAAACAGCTTGAAAAAGTGTTTGACATTGTTCGTTTGCTGGATGAAGATACCCTCTATGGTGGACGGGGCATTGTGTCAGAAGATGGTAATGTATGCCAGTGTTATTCTTTCTGGGGAAGAGATGAGGTTTGTGAGAACTGTATTTCTCTAAAGGTAATGAAAGAGAAAGATAAAGTACAGCGGATAAAGCTTGAACTGCTTGGACAAGATTTTTACCAGGTTATTTCAAAGTACGTAGAGATAGATGGTAAGCCTTATGTTATGGAGATGATCAATCGTCTTGATAGAGAGATTCTGGTGGATGATGACGGAAAAAATAGACTATTAAGTGAAATCAGCGGCTATAATGATAAGCTTTATAAAGATGCTCTGACGGGAGTATATAATCGTAGATATTTTGAAGAAAAGATTAAGTCTTCACGTTTTTCCACAGGCATAGCTATGATAGATCTTGATGATTTTAAAATTTATAATGATACTTACGGTCATGAAGCAGGAGATATAGTGCTTGATACTATTGTACAGATTATAAAAAAAGATATTCGTAAGAGTGATATTTTGATACGATATGGCGGTGATGAATTTCTGCTTCTTTTGCCAGACATTAAAAGAGAGGCTTTTGAAATAAAACTTCGTCAGATTCAGGAGCGAATACATAATGCAACAGTTCCCGGATATTCACAGCTTCGACTTTCGGTAAGTGTTGGCGGTGTTTTATCTCAGGGAGAAAAAATTGAAGATGCGATTTGTCGGGCTGACAAATATATGTATCAGGCGAAGATAACAAAGAACAGAGTTGTTACAGAAGGTTCTCAAATGGATGAGGCAGGAGAAAAGAAAGTTCAGAAAAAGGGAGCACAAAGAATACTGATTATTGATGATTCTGAAATAAATCGAATGCTTCTTTCTGAAATGTTAGGAGAAGAATTTGACATTTTAGAAGCAGAGAATGGAGAACAGGGACTTAAGATGATCCACAAATATGGAACGAGCCTTTCTGTTGTATTACTTGATATTGTGATGCCGATTATGGATGGATTTGAAGTGCTTGACTTTATGATAAAGGAACATTGGGATGAAGAGATTCCAGTTATTATGATTTCGAGTGAAAACTCCCCAGATACAATGCGAAAAGCATATGAGATGGGCGTTGTTGATTATATTAGCAGACCGTTTGACGCAAGAGTTGTTTATAGAAGGGTACTTAACACCATTAAACTCTATGCCAAGCAACGTCGCCTTGTCACACTGATTACAAATCAGGTATATGAAAAAGAAAAGAATAACCGGATGATGATTAGCATATTGAGTCAGATTTTGGAATTTCGTAATGGAGAAAGTGGTCAGCATGTACTGAATATTAATATTCTTACAGGACTTTTGCTTGAAAGACTTGTACAAAAGACCGATAAGTATCATCTAAACTGGTCAGATCGTTTACTTATTACTACAGCATCAGCACTTCATGATATTGGAAAGATTGGAATTAGTGATAGGATTTTGAATAAACCAGGACGATTGTCAGAGGAAGAATTTGAAATCGTAAAAAGACATCCAATTATCGGAGCTTCAATTCTAAAAAATCTGGCTTTGCATCAAGATGAGCCGTTAGTAAAAGTAGCCTATGAAATATGCCGATGGCATCATGAAAGATACGATGGAAAAGGTTATCCTGATGGATTAAAAGGAGAGCAGATTCCTATTTCAGCACAGATTGTATCATTGGCAGATGTGTATGATGCTCTTGTAAGTGAACGGATTTATAAAAAGGCATATTCGCATCAAGAAGCAGTTCAGATGATTTTAGATGGGGAATGTGGTACATTTAATCCAATACTTTTAGACTGTTTTAAAGAAATTCAAGAAAAAATAAAGGAAGAATTGGGAATAAAAGAGAACATAAAGTCATCAGAATGTTCAGAATGTATTCCAAAAGCAGAGACGATAGGGCTGTCGGATTCAGAAGACATATCTTCTATACCGGAAAACAAAAGACTTGATTTTAATGAATATGAAACAAGCAATAAAAAGTTTTTGGAATCTATATCGAAGGACATTCAAAATGAATGTATAAAGCCAATTGAATTATCAGAGATTACAGAAGAAGCCGATAATATAGAGAGACAGAATCAATTTCATTCATTGGCAAGGGGAGAAGAACATAAAAAGAACAGATGGCAGAAATAACTTTTCATTTAAGCGTTAAAAAAAATAATTATAATGATAAAATAAGTAGGATAGAAAGAGTGTAAAGAATTAAGGAGAAATATGATGACAGTAAAAGAATGTTATGAACAGATGGGATCTGATTATGAGGGTGTTTTAGGGAGAATGGGAAGCGAAGCAATGATTGAGCGATTTGCATTAAAGTTCTTGCAAGACCCAAGCTTTAATAATTTAAAAGAAAATTTGGAAAAACAGGATGGTGAAGAAGCTTTTCGTGCAGCACATACATTAAAAGGGGTATGTTTGAACCTTGGATTTGATGAACTTTATGAAGTAAGTGCAGAAATCACAGAGAAGTTAAGAGGAAGAGAAACTGCAGGAAGTGAAGACTTATTCAAAAAAGTAGAAGAAAAATACCGAAAAACAGTCAACGCAATAAAGGGGTTAGAGTAAATTTACCGCAAGTAGAGGCAAAGCCGACGCCACTGTAAAGGAGTTTGTAACCGGATTACTCGGAAAAAATACTCCCTTCTTTTCAATGCTATTTAGGATGATCTGGCTGGTAATTCTTTTAGTGCGGCGTCGGTTTTGCTCCACAAATCTGGATTAATCAGATTCGATTTCGTATTCAAATCCCGCCTCAGTAATTGTCTTTATTGTATCCGAGATTCCCTGGCCATCTGCTGTGAGATAACCGGAAGCAAAGATAGAGTCTACGATACTTAAAAGTTCTTTTTCGCGACCTTTGAAGTAAACTTCTCTTCCAGCAGCACAACGAATATCCGATTGTGGCACCATTAATCTGGCAAGACACAATACTTTCATGCAGTAAGCAGGTGTAAGAATAGAAGTATCAGCATGCTCTAATGGTGTCCCTGGAATTGGGAGGAGAAAGTTGATTGGAAGGGCTTCTGGTTGGATTTCACGGAGATCGAGAAGCATGTCTACGATATCTTCCTTGCTTTCACCCATACCGATAATTCCACCACTACAAATCTCAAAGCCAAGTCTTTGCAGCATATGGATATTATCTACGCGCTGTTCATAAGTGTGTGTTGTACATATATTATGATAATAGGAACGGCTGCTGTTTAAGTTATGATTGATTCGGTCAAGGCCAGCTTCCTTTAACATTAAGGCCTGCTTTTCAGTAAGAAAACCGATAGAACAGCAAAGGTGAGTTCCCTGCACTTTCATAATACGGATTTTTTCTGCTAATTCTTCAATTTCAGCGTCTGTGAACTTCATTCCACTAAGACCGATACAATGTCTGGAAAGATGATTATCGTGTACAAAGGCATTGTCACTGTATAATTTTTCATCATTTACCCATTTATATTTTTCGATTTCTGCTTTAGAACGGCAGGACTGTGCACAATAGGCACAGTTTTGAGAACAGTTTCCACTGCGTGCATTCGTGAGGAGATGAATGCTTACATGATTGCCCTTATATTTTTTACGGAGACTTCCCGCCATTTCCATAAGAAGAGACATATCATTTTCAGGAAGGTTCATAATGGCGATTGCCTCCTCACGTGAAAGAGAATACTCTTTATTTACATTTTCCGTTAGTATATTTTTGATTGTGTCAATAGTTACTGAGTCGCTCATAATGAATCCTTTCTTAACTTTATAAAATAGCTTCCAAATAAAACTACGATAATACTTATTTCATTTTTATTTTTTGAAATTCCCTGTTCTTTAATTTATCATGGCAAAAATATATTGTCAACTATAATAAAAACACGGGTTAACAATAAGGTGCAGACGAATATGAAGCTTTTAACATTATTATTTGCTGTATAAATAGTTGCTAACAACGTAGATAGAGATAAACATAGAACACATATGAGTTTTTAAATATTTCTTACAATAAAGTGAATTTAATAAACAAAGGGCAAAGAACGTGTATAATAATAGATAGTCATTATGTAATGGGATAAGAAAATATTGATTAGAAATATTTTGTGAAATTGTGATATACTGTGTTTTGAGAAGCGTTTAACAAAATAGTTTTCAATGGAAAAGCATATTATATCCAAAGAAAATAGGGAGGATTCAATGGATAAAATTGGACATTTAGTCATCACAAAATCGTTATCAGGAAATGTACACGGAACACATAGGGTGGCATTACTGATTGGAAGTATATTACCTGATTTGATGGTGTATACTTATCTGACAGGGCATACGTGGGAAGCAACATTTGAACATATTACGGAACAGATGAAAGCTTTAGAGGAAAAAGGAAGAGGTGGAAGTTTTTCTTATTTAAAACTTGGTTGGATGCTTCATTATGTAGAAGATTATTTTACTTATCCACATAATACAAACTTTCAGGGAACAATTCCGGAACATTATGCTTATGAGAAGAAGATGACAAAGTGGATGAGAGAAGGAGTTTTAGAGAAGATGTCACAGCCTCTATGTAAAAAGCTTAATTCTGCAACTCAGGTGGAGGAGAGACTTCAGGAACTTCATGACAGATATCTTTTACAGGAAATGTGTTATGAGAATGATATGGCATATATGCGTCAGATGGTCTCTGAGATATTGAATTGTTATGCTGAGATTTTTGTGAGAAAAAGAGAGTTTGCTCATTTTATGGGATGGGTGAGGAAAAAAGTTGGAATAATGACAGGATTTGTTTCTTAGAGCATGTTTGAAAAATATTAAATTTGATAATGTTATATAAGTTAAATGGAGTTTATATAGCGCACAAAAGAACTGGAAATTTTACCTC
>ERZ1026854.2192-NODE-2192-length-11387-cov-9.647723_pt1 | contig 11387 bp, 10 predicted proteins | sample MGYA00380157_ERZ1026854 | MGnify/ENA primary metagenome ERZ1026854 (study PRJEB33269, sample SAMEA4719793) | human gut metagenome | biome: human-associated habitat; feature: organic feature; material: feces | place: Cameroon | collected 2013-10 ...
GGGAGCCATCTCTCCAGTTTGAGGAGGGTATCGAGGAGACCGTAAAATGGTATCTCGAGAACCAGGAATGGATGGACAACGTAACCTCTGGTGATTACCAGAAGTATTACGACAACATGTATTCTAACTGATAAGAATCATTTTTTATAAAAACTGTAAATGATTAGTTTGATATGAAAACAGTTTATGATGCAAAAATACTTGGACTTCCAAAGATAGAAGACCCAAGAGGCAATCTGTCTATCATCGAGCAGTTGAAGCAGATACCGTTTGAGATAAAGCGAACTTATTGGATTTATGATGTTCCTGGAGGAAAGGATCGCGGCGGGCATGCCTATAAGGAGAATGAAGAGTTTATTGTAGCTCTGTCTGGTAGTTTTGATGTGGAACTCGATGATGGAAAGAATAAGCAGAAATTTTCTTTGAATCGTTCCTATCATGGTCTCTATGTTCCAAAAGGTATGTGGAGAACAATGACCAATTTCTCTACTAATTCCTTGGCATTGGTTTTGTCTTCTACAGAGTATGATGAGAATGACTACATCATGGACTATGAGGAGTTTAAGCGATGGACTAAAGATAATACGATTCAAACTGTATCATCGGATGCCAGAACATCTGTTAAGGTAAATGAGGTGGATTGTCAGGGAATGCTCAAAGAAGGTAAAAGTGTGTTTGATTGCTCTCTTTGTGAGTTGAATAAAATGCACGATCCTGAGGGTAATCTTACATATATGTATGAGAACGTACACGTACCATTCCCGATTAATCGTGTATTTTATAGCTATGATATACCTGGAGGCGAGGATCGAGGTGCTCATGCTCATAAGGAATGTCATCAGTTTATTATCGCAGCTTCTGGTGCTTTCGAGGTGGTCTTGGATGATGGTATCAATAAGCGTACTGTCCAGTTGAACAGACCATTCTGGGGACTTCATATACCGCCTGGTATTTGGGCATCCGAGCAAGGTTTCTCGTCAGGTAGCATTTGTTTAGTATTGGCATCACATGGATATTCTGAGGATGACTATATTAGAAACTATGATGATTTCCTGAAATATGTAAACGAAAAGAAAAGCAAATAATGAACGTTTTTTCTAAAGGAATTATCTTGGCTGGCGATGCAGGCAATAGGTTATCACCTTTAACATTAGGAATACCTAAGCAACTGCTACCTCTCTACGACAAGCCGATGATTTATTATCCGATAGAATTGTTGGTAGGTGTAGGGATAAAAGATATTCTCATAATTACTAGTCAAGAACATGCATCTACTTTCATTCAGGCATTAGGAGATGGTTCTGCTTTTGATGCGAGGTTTACGTATGCAATACAATCAAAACCGGAAGGAGCAGCGCAAGCCTTTATTATTGGAGAAGATTTTGTCGGGGAAGAACCTGTCTGTATGATAACTGGTGACTGTATCATATTTGGCAAGGATAGAAATATCAAATTACAAAAGGCCATACGAGCAGCACAGAATAGCGGACAGGCTTCCGTATTTGTTTGCCGTGATTGGGATTCAGAGCAGTATGGAGTAGTAACCTTAGATTCAGAGGGAAAATGTTTAACTATTGAAGGTCAGACAACTAATCCCTTATATTATTCCATCACAGGACTCTATGTATTCCCTAAAGGTGTTGCAGATTATGCTAAACATGTCGGGAAATCAGAGCGTGGGCGTATAGAGGTGACGTCATTGAATAAGGCTTATTTTGAAAAGAATAAGTTGCAAGTTCAGGTTTTAGGTAGTGATTTTATGTGGTTTGATACAAATTCCTTTGATTCGTTATTAGTTATTAACAATTATATAAAGAATAATAGATTTAAATAAGATAAATATGGTAAAACTTTTAGATTTACAGGCTATCACCATGCAGCATGGTGATGAGTATAAGGCTGCAGCCAATCGTGTTATTGAAAGTGGCTGGTTCTTGCAGGGTAATGAAAACAAGCAGTTTGAGAAGGACTATGCTCAATATGTTGGTACAGACGAGTGTGTAGCAGTAGCCAACGGTTTGGATGCTTTGCGTTTGATTATCCGTGGATATAAGGAGTTGGGTATTTTCAATGATGGAGACGAAATCATAGTTCCAGCTAATACTTATATTGCAACTATTCTTGCTATTACAGAGAATAATCTGACTCCAATCTTGGTTGAGCCAACATTTGAGCATCTTGAAATTGATATTGACAAGATTGAGGCTGCAATCACTTCTAAGACAAAAGGCGTGATGATTGTTCATCTTTATGGTCGTGTAGCTTATAATGACAAGTTAGGTGAGATTTGCAAGAAACATAATTTGAAGTTGATGGAAGACTGTGCTCAGAGTCAAGGTTGTGCTTGGAAGGGGGTGAAGACTGGTGCCTTGGGTGATGCTGGTGCACATAGTTTCTATCCTGGCAAGAATCTTGGTGCCTTTGGTGATGCTGGTGCGGTGACTACTAGTGACAAGGAACTTGCTTCAGTGATTCGTGCTTTGGCTAATTATGGTAGTCAGAAGAAGTATGTGTTCAAATATACAGGTATTAATAGCCGTATGAGTGAGTTGGATGCTGCTGTGCTTGATGTCAAGTTGAAGTATTTGGATGAGGATAATGCTCAGCGCCAGAAGTTGGCAGCTTGTTATTATGAGCATATCAATAATCCGTTGATAACATTGCCAGCAAAGATTGATGATGAGAACAATGTATATCATCAGTTCCCTATCTTCTGCGAGCGTCGTGATGAATTGCAGGAGTACTTGAAGGAACAAGGTGTTCAGACTTTGATTCATTATCCAATACCACCACATCATCAGGAGTGTTATGAAAAGGAGCCATGGAATGTTCCTCAGCTCTCGTTGCCAATTTCAGAGAAAATTCACAATCAGGAGTTGTCTATTCCAATGAATCAGGTGATTTCGATGGAAGATGCCAAGATTGTAGTTGACGCCATTAATAGTTTTAAGTAGTGTTACTAGATCAAGCATTATTAGACAAAGTTTCTGCGGAGGCAAAGGAATCACCTCGCCTTCGCATGAACTTCAATTTGCATGAATCCTTGGATTCCAAGGTTCAGCGACTGTTCAATGCAATGGAGCCAGGAACTGTTGTTCCTATCCAGAGACACCAAAATACAGCTGAAACTATGTTGTTGGTAAGAGGAAAGATGAATGTTTTTTTTCACAATCAAGCGGGCGACATTACAGAAACCTTTGTTTTGTCTCCGAAAGATGGTGTATATGGTGTTCATATTCCTAAAGGTCAGTGGCATTCAGTAGAGGTATTAGAGAGTAGAACAGTTATGTTTGAGGTAAAGGAGGGACCTTATGCCCCTCTGAGTAATGAAGATATAATAGAACGATAAGTATGAAAATATTATTGTTTGGAGAATATAGCGGCCTTTTCAATTGCTTAAAGCATGGGCTTCAAGCCTTGGGGCATGAGGTGTTTTTAGCATCAGAAGGAAATGGGTACAAAAACTATCCATCTGATTTTCGATGGGATTCAAATTTACAACCGAAATTAGGGAAAGCGAAGACCTTTTATTATGCTGCAAATATATGGCTGCATAAAGATTTGTTGAAAGGGTATGATGTGGTATACATTATTAGTCCTGATGAAATTTCTCGATTTAAATGGTTAAATGCTCCTATTTATAATTATTTGATCCGACATAATAAGAAAGTATATTTGTGTGGAGCAGGAATGACCCCTACTGTATTTGATTATTGGTATGAGTCTGACACAAAGTATAAGAGTTATATGGAAGGATATTTTTGGAATGGTGCGCATCCGAAATATTACCATAATTATTCTTTAAAGAGTTGGGAAGATGAACTGATTAAAAAGATTGATGGATATATTCCTATTTGGTATGAATATGCACAACCTTTTAGACAATATGATACTTTAAAAGATACTATTCGTATTCCTATAAATTTGGATCAATTTGAATATAAAAGAAATAGACCAGAGGATAAAATAGTGTTTTTTCATGGTGTCACCCGTGAATGTAAAGGAACTCGACGATTTATAAAACCGGCATTTGAAAAAATGCAAAAAATCTATGGGGATAAAGCCGAATTTATATGTGCTGGCGGATTACCTTTTGATGAATATATGAGGGTTATTGATCGTGCGAATGTAATTGTTGATGATGCTAATAGCTTCTCTATAGCAATGAATGGTTTGTTTTCTTTGTTGAAAGGTAAGCTGGTAGTTGGAGGGGCTGAACCTGAGGGTAATAAAGAGTTAGGTTATTTAGATAGTCCTGTTTTCAATATAAATCCAAATATTGATAATATATGTGAAGTATTGGCAAGTATTATTGATAGAAGAAATGAAATAGAAGACTTAGGATACGCTGGTCGAAAATTTGTAGAAAAGTATCATAATAGTTTGGATATTGCACAACAGTATGTAGACTTATGGGAATCTGATTTAAAAAAATAAATATAATGAAAAAACCAAAAGCAAGAGTTATAGCAATGTATCTTCCACAATATCATCCAATTCCAGAGAATGATGATGTTTGGGGAAAGGGTTTTACAGAATGGAATAATGTAGCTAAAGCAAGGCCATTATTTAGAGGACATCATCAGCCTAACATCCCTGCAGATTTGGGCTTTTATGATCTTCGTTTGCCTGAGACACGAGAGCTACAGGCTCAATTGGCTCGTGATGCTGGTGTTGAAGGTTTTATGTACTGGCATTATTGGTTCGGTAATGGTAAACGATTGTTGGAACGACCATTCGATGAGGTTTTGGAAAGTGGTAAGCCTGATTTCCCTTTTTGTTTGGGGTGGGCTAACCATGATTGGAAGACAAGTACATGGACGACAATGGGTAACCTTCAGAAAAATCACATGATTTGTGAGCAAACTTATCCTGGTGATGAAGATTATATTGCGCATTTTTATTATTGTTTGAAGGCATTTAAAGATCCTCGTTATATAAAAGTGGATGGCAAGCCTTTCTTTCTTTTATATGATGCAAAAGCTTTGCCAGATTGTAAATATTTTTTTGATCTTTGGAATAAACTTGCACAAGAAAATGGATTGCCTGGAATTCATTTTGTTGGTATAAATCAACCGAATGACCCTGAATATAGAAAAGTCCTAGGACAAGGTTATGATGCTGTTAGCCATGGAGGAGTGTGGGATCCTATGCAAAAGATTAAGGGCTATTACCGAATGGTAATAGAGAAAAAAATAAGAGATAAGGTTGATTGGTTAGCACCAATTGATAAGTATAAATATAAGGATTTTATTAAATATACCTTTAATGAAACCGATAAATGGGAAAATATTTATCCTAATATCATACCTGGGTGGGATCGTAGTCCACGTTCTGGGAAAAAAGCTCAAATAGTTTATGGTAGTACTCCTGAACTTTGGAAAAAGCATTGTCAGGAAGCTGTGAATTTGGTTGCGAATAAAGAGGCTGAACATCGTATTATAATTCTTCGTTCTTGGAATGAATGGGGTGAAGGTAACTATGTTGAACCTGATGAGCGTTGGGGGCATGCCTATTTAGACGCTCTGCATGAAGTATTATTTGATGAGTAATAATATAACTTTTACAACGAGAAATAACTTATGTACAGGTTGCGGTGTTTGTGAAGATGTTTGCCCAAAACATTGCATAACAATTGTTCGAAAGAATGGAGAACATAGACCTGTACTTAATGATGCGTTATGTTTAGGAGATAAATGTGGACGTTGTTTAAAAACATGTCCAGGTGTTGGTGTTAAACTTGCTAGTATTGCAAAGGATGTTTTCTGTGATAAATGTATAAAAGAAGATAAATATATCGGTAGATATGTAGGTTTACATACTGGCTATAGTTTAAATAGTGATATTCGATTACATAGCGCTAGTGGTGGTATGGTAACACAGTTTTTGATATTTCTTTTAGAAAAGAAGATTATTGATGGTGCTGTTGTGACCGGATATGATAAAGATCACATTACTCCTAAGTCTTATATAGCTAGAACTGCAGATGATGTTATTAAAGCTAGAAGTTCTAAATATTGTCCTGTAGCTCTTAACAAAATGGGAAATGAAATCGTACGTTCTGAAGGAAAATATGTAATAGTAGGTACACCATGTCATATACAGGGATTTCGTAAACGTGCGATTATAGATCGCAAATTTAGGGAAAGAATATTGGGCTTTTTTTCTATTTATTGTTCATCTGAACGTACATTCTATGCACAGGATTATCTATTTAGACATTATAATGTAGAGAAGAGTAAAATTACAAGTTTTTCGTTCAGAGATAATGGCTGTTTAGGTAATTTGACAATAAATCAAAACAATAATGTTAATATACAAGTGCCGTATACGAAGTTTTATGGTCCTGTTTTAAGAAGTTTTTTTAAACCGTACAGATGTTTATCTTGCATAGATCATTATGGTGAATTAGCTGATGTTTGTTTTGGTGATATTCATATAAAGCCATATTCTGATGACCATATTGGTATTAGTTCTTGGATTACCCGTTCTCAATATTGGGAAGAACTTTTTCAAAAGGCAAAAAGAGAAGGTTATATCTATATGGATGATGTCGATGCTAATAAGTTAAACGATAGTCAAAAAACGATGTTATATCCCAAGAAGAAACGAGCGCAAGCCGTTGTGAAAATGGGCAAAATATTAGGAAGAAAGTGTCCGATTTATGATAAGCCATTTGAATCCCCTTCTTTGAAGGATTATATAACTGAATTAGTTTGTTTTGCACAGCAATTCATAGGAAAACGTAAGTGTTTGTGGTTTATAATAGAAATTCTTAATAAAGGGAAATAGTGTATGATAGGAGTTTGTTTGAAATATATGATGCGCAATTATGGCAGCCAGCTTCAAGCTAGAGCAACCATACAGGTGTTGGAAGATATGGGGTTGAAATACGAGATACTCCAATATAACAAAAAGGGCATCATATTTAAATTAAAGGCATTGCCTCGTATATTTAATCCTGTATTTGTTAATGATAAGTTATTGTCATTACAAAAAAAGAGGAATTTGCGAGAGGTACCCCAAGTCAAGATACGCAACAGTTTGTTTGATGCTTATTGCGAAAAACATTTTGTAGCGCATACTGTATGTGTAGATTATTATAATGAATTGCAAAAGAAAGCTGAAAAATATGATGCTGTGATTACTTGTAGTGATCAATTATGGTCTCCAGCAGGATTAGGTACAAACTTTTATAATTTAATGTTTGTTCCTCAAAACGTCAGAAAGATATCTTTTGCTTCTAGTTTTGGTGTTAGTAAGATACCATCATATCAGATTCGTAGAACAAAAGAGTATTTGAATCGTATTGAATTTATCTCTGTAAGAGAAAATCAAGGTCAGAAGATAGTTAAAAATCTGATAGGAAGAGATGTTCCAGTCTTAATGGATCCTGTTTTTGTATATACTAAGCAAGAATGGGAAAAATTAGTTCCTTTAGAAAATATATATGATTTTCCATATATTCTTACTTATTTTTTGGGGGATAATATTCAATTTAGAAAGAGGGTCGAAGATTTTGCAAAACAGAAAGGATTGAAAATAGTTGCAATTAAGTTTTCAAACTCATATTTAGAGTATGATAAATGTTTTGGTGACATAGCTCCTTTTGATATAGATCCTGATAAATTTTTGAATTTGATCAGAGGTGCAAGTTATATTTGTACAGATTCTTTCCATGGGTGTGCATTTTCTATTATTTGTGAAAAGCCTGTGGCTATATTTAATCGTTATGCTGACGGCAGTTCCTCTTCTAAAAATTCAAGAATAGACTCGCTTTGTGAAAATTTGGATTTGAAACAGATAAGAGCTAACGAAAAAACAAATCTATCGGACTTATTTTCTAAGCAGATTAATTATTTGTCTGTAAAACAACAATTGCAAGTATATATTCAAAAGTCAAAGAGTTACTTAAATGAAGCTTTTGAAGGTATAGCTAAAAAAACAATTTAAATAACTTGCTTCCTGGAGAATATATTCTTATGATAGCATCTCCGTGAATGTCAATAAGTTACAAATTACAAACAGTGATTTTTCAAGTGTGCTCGGTAATATTTAGAATATGAAAATTATATTAGTAAACTATCGCTACTTTATTAGTGGCGGTCCAGAGCGTTATTATTTTAATATCAAGGAAATATTGGAGAAGAACGGACATGAGGTGATTCCTTTCTCTGTAAAGTCAAGCAGAAACTTTCCTAATGACTATGAGAAGTATTTCTTGGATATAGTTGATGACGAAGTGTATTTTTCACAAGCAAAGAAGAAAACTCCAAAGATGATTTTGAAGTCATTTACGAGAATGTTCTATTCGCTTGAGGCAAAAAACAAAATGAAGCAGCTGATTCGTGATACAAAGCCTGATTTGGTATATATCATGCAGATGCACAATAAGATTTCTCCGTCTATTGTTGATGCAGCAAGAGAAATGAAGGTGCCAGTGGTACATCGTATCTCTGACTTTCAGTATATGTGTCCTAATGCCTTGTTCTATAATGATAGTATCGGGGTTTGTGAGGATTGCTTGAAAGGAAAGCGTTTCAGCTGTGTGAAATACAAGTGTGTCTTGAATTCTCCTGTATATAGTGGTATCAAGATGATGGCTAAATGGCTTCATGATGCAATGAAGGTACATAAGCGTATCGATGCATTTATTGTTCCATCAGAATTTACCTTGGGAAAATTGAACGTATATGGTATTCCATTGAAGAAGTTGAACCACATACCTACTTTCTTTAACTTGAAAGAGAAGAATCCAGTGGTTGACTATAAGCCTTTTGTTTTGTTCGTGGGAAGAATTGAGAAACAGAAGGGATTAATGACATTAGTCAAGGCTTTCGAGAAACTTCCTTACGAACTTAAAATTATTGGCTTCTCAAATGATGGCTATGAGGATAAACTTAAAAATTATTTAGGAAGACCGATTAATGGAGACTTGAATGTGGAGGAATCTACTGCCTATGGTAAGAATGGAAACATTCATTTCTTGGGACGTAAGAACTTTGAGGAGATTGTTCCTTATTTGAAGTCTTGTCTGTGTACAACTGTTCCTAGTGAATGGTATGACAATTTCCCAAATGTTGTTTTGGAAAGTTATGCTTATAAAAAAGCAGTTGTCGCTACAGATTTCGGTTCTTTACAGTATATGGTTGATGAAGGTAAGACTGGTATGAAATTCAAGTATGCAGATCTTGAAGATTTCCGTAAGAAGATTACTTACCTGATGGAGCATCCTGAAGAAACTAAGAAAATGGGCGAGAATGGATATAATTTGATTGAAACAAAGTATTCTCCTGAGACGCATTATAAAGCATTGATGGAGGTCTTTGATCAAGTAATTAATAGATAATAGAATAAGAAATTAGTATATTATTATGTCAGAAAAGAAATTAAATGGTACTGTCATTGTAACTTATCGTTGCAATGCGCGTTGTTCAATGTGTAATCGTTACAAGGCTCCTTCTAAGCCTGAGGAGGAAATCTCTATTGAGACTATCAAGAAACTTCCTAAGATGTACTTTACCAACATCACAGGTGGTGAGCCTTTCATCCGTACGGACTTGAAGGACATCGTACGTGAGCTTTATAAGAAGAGCGACCGTATCGTAATCTCTACCAACGGCTTCTTCACCGACCGTATCATCGACCTGGCGAAGGAATTCCCTCAGATTGGTATTCGTATCTCTATCGAGGGTTTGGAGCAGACCAACAATGAAATCCGTGGATTGAACAATGGTTTCAACCGTGGCTATACTACCTTGAAGAAACTCTGCGAGATGGGATTGAAGGATGTGGGATTCGGTATGACCGTTCAGGACAAGAACGCTCCAGACCTCGTGCCTCTCTATGAGTTGAGCAATAAGATGGGTATGGAGTTTGCTACAGCATCGCTCCATAACTCTTTCTACTTCGTTGAGGCTAAGAACATCATCCACGACCGTCCGATGGTGGCTAAGAACTTCGAGAACCTGGTAAATGAACTGTTGAAGTCTAACTCTCCAAAGAAGTGGTTCCGTGCTTACTTCAACCATGGACTCATCAACTATATCTATGGTCAGAAGCGTCTCTTGCCTTGCGATATGAGTTTCGATACCTTCTTCATCGACCCATACGGTGATGTGATGCCATGTAATGGTACCAAGGATAAGGAGGTGATGGGTAACCTGAACCGCCAGACTTGGGATGAGCTTTGGAGTTCTCCAGAGGCTGAGCAGGTTCGCAAGAAGGTAAGACATTGCGACAGAAACTGCTGGATGATCGGTTCTGTTTCTCCTGCCATGCACAAGTACATCAAGACTCCAGCCCTGTGGGTGGTTAAGCACAAGCTGAAGAGCCTGCTCGGTATGAAGTACTCTATGTATGAGAACCCTATCTGCTGCGAGTATCGTGATGGTAAGGTGACCAAGGAACAGCTTGACAAGCTTTCTACCTGCGATATGAATGCTGTGGTAAACAACGGACTTTCTGCCGATTCAAAGGAGGCTTTGAAGGGCAAGCGTGGCGAGGACATCGTGAACGCTGACGTGGCTAGCCAGGGTTATGAGGCTACCAAGAAGGAAACAGATAGAAATATCGAAATCAAGTAATCACTTGATTCTCTTATGATTGATAAGAAGCCACAGTGCGGAGAGCATCGACACCAAGATGATGCCGAAGTACTGTATGGCTTCTTTGATATAGTTTGAAATCTTATTCATGCCTGCAAAGGTAATACTTTTATTTTGAAAATCTCTAGTTTTTTATGAAAATAGTTGTAACAGGTACTCGTGGTATCCCGAATATCATGGGTGGCGTGGAGACGCATTGTGAGGAATTGTTCCCTAGAATGGTGGAGCGTGGGTATGATGTAACGTTAATTCGTCGCTCGAACTATGTGAAGGATGACTTGCATGAATGGAAGGGAGTGAAACTGGTAACAATTCCTTCTCCTAAGAAGAAGAGTTTCGAGGCCATCATCCATACTTTCCGTGCCATCAATGAAGCAAAGAAGTTGGGTGCTGATGTATTGCATATCCATGCCATCGGTCCTGCCTTGCTGGTGCCATACGCCAAACTGTTGGGCATGAAGGTGGTGTTTACGCATCATGGTCCTGACTATGACAGGGACAAGTGGGGATTTGCTGCCAAGACTATTCTGAAGATGGGTGAGCGTATGGGCTGCATGTTTGCCGATGATGTCATCGTCATCTCGAACGTCATCAAGAATCTCATAGCCCGTAAATATGGAAGAACCAAGAATGTTCACCTGATATATAATGGTGTCTCTGAGCCTGAGATCTGTGACTATCCTGAGTATTTCGAGGAATTGGGAATAGAGAAAGGCAAGTATATCCTGGGTATGTGCAGATTTGTGCCAGAGAAGAACCTGCATCATCTGGTGGAAGCGT
>ERZ1026854.2201-NODE-2201-length-11347-cov-5.626904_pt1 | contig 11347 bp, 10 predicted proteins | sample MGYA00380157_ERZ1026854 | MGnify/ENA primary metagenome ERZ1026854 (study PRJEB33269, sample SAMEA4719793) | human gut metagenome | biome: human-associated habitat; feature: organic feature; material: feces | place: Cameroon | collected 2013-10 ...
CCTCTCCTTTCTTGTTTACCGTACATCCTTTACAATATTTCTTTTGGAAGTAGAACTCAGGGTTCAAATCTTCAGGCACAAACCGTCCTTCATATTTGAACCCATGCTTCGTTAAATATCTTTCCACTCCTTTATTGTCTTTCACTTGGTAGGCAAGCAATGTCATGACATCTACAGGCAGACACATCTTTTCCTTAGAACAGTCTTCTGCTTTTATATTATTGCCATACATATCGTTGCTTTCTTCATGTGCTTCAGTAAATAAAACGCATCCTTGTGTTGCGACCCCACAATAACTCTTAGCGACCTTATTTGCCGAAGCATTAATCATCGCGAATGTCCACAATATTGATATGACTAATATCCTCTTCATCATCCTTTTAATAAATTATCTTTCTTTTCTTCAGATCCTTTATCTGCTTTGTCTGTTTATTCAACAGAGTTTGGGGATAAGGCGAAAATCATTCAACCAACCTCAGGCTTACAGTACAAATCCATTCAACTTTTTCTAGGGTAGTACACAGGAAAAAGAAAAAACCTTGTCTTACGTTGGGCGCAAGACAAAGGTTGAAAAGGAGAATATGGCGGTATTCCGCTTCTATTAAAATCCAAAAATTTCTCCATTCCCATTTTCCAAAGCATCCATTATAATATCCTCAGGAGAAGAGTCTGTTCGCTCATAATGATCTTCGTGATAGTTGCCAAAGGAGTCATCAATGTCTTCGTCTTCGATTATGTTTTTTTTCGAGAACATATTTGCCGCAGTTCTATAATCACATTCATGGAAAAGCACAGCTTTGCAACTTTTGTAGACCATAAATTTTCCGGAACCGACAGGATATGGACTTCCTATTTCCAAATCAAGCATTGCAAGATATATTATTGTAAAAAATGGAGCTACAGATTCTGTATCCACTTTAGGACAATATTTTATAAGAGTCTCTACGATTACTTCATCGTAGTGACGTTGTGTATGCTCATAAATCCAATCCAATATCTTTGAGAATTTATTAGCGATTGAGTTATCATAACCAAAAGTATCTAATTCTTTAAGATAATAATATTTACCTACATTTTCTTCAGGATATGACAAATTATATGTATTACCACTCTTTGTCACTATTTGCTTATTAGGTCGTTTCATGTATCTATAATTGTCACGACAATATATCTCATTACCAAATATTGTTAATTTCTTATTATGAAACATATAAAATTGTTTTTGAATACAAAAATATAAAATCTTTTGACTTTTTACAACAATAGTTCGTTAACATTTGAGATAAAGGCTAAGCGGCTTTACGCTGCCAGCCAAAGGGTTCTTTGACAGTATGACTTATAAACTTTCGGTTCTGTATTCTCCGACATTTGTCAAAAAATAATTTAGCGATGTATGTGCTTGCCATGATTTCCTTGAAAAAAGCCATGGAATGCGGTACTCCATTTTCCTTCATCATCATCTTTTCCATAATATTTGTATTTTTAATGTTTGTCATATACCATTTCTATCGCCACCCCTGCCAGACGATTGTTGTTTAGCAGCAGTGCGGCATGTATGCGTTTGTCTTCGTGTCCAGGCTCAAGGCGTCGTTTAAACACAATGTCTATGCGGCATCGGTTTTCATCAATCATCGTTGAGTCACCGTATGGCAAGTATTCGTCAGGGCGGTGCAGATCTGTTGTGCACCTGCTTTTGCACATTGCCGTTATCTCTTCTTCTGTCTTCACATAGGGACAGAAATGATAAACATTGTTTAAAACCTTTTTTACTGTTACATGAAAGAAACCCTCAAGGAATAGTAGGAGGTTCCAACCGCCCACCTCACTATTGCTTATGCATAGATGTTTAAAGAAGTCGTTGTCTTTCCTTCCTGTTTTATCTTGCGCATACATTTTCAGTATTTCTTTGTTCTGCAAACAGATTATATATAAACCTTCATATTCATCTTCATATTTACTATTCTCTATGTACCTATCATCCCAATTGTATGTATGATTTTTGTTTATTGCGAAATGCCATCCTTCCTCTACTCTTAGTGCTGAAAACTCTTGTAGCAAACCTTGCTCAGCGAAATGATTATTATACAAAACACTATTAAATGAGAAAAGATCTTCTTCTTTCATGTATTCAAGGTTCCAGCTTATTTCGTTCAGCACATTAGGGCGGTTGATGTACGATCGAAAGTCGAAGAGCTGTCTATACACATGTCGTTTGTCCCAATCGTCAACTAACAATTCTTTTTTCCGTCGATATATTTTTTGAATTAGACTTTTGGCTAATGCTACGTCTTTCTTAAACGAATTTTCTATCATAGCATCTCCGTAAAACGAGAGTACAGCTGTGTTCCAAAGGCATACAAGTGAAGGGCGCTCGCTATTACATTCGGCCAACATGCTCTCTGCTACTTCTTCAGAATCACAAAAACGGCAGTCTGGTAATCTTGTATCGCTAACCATATAAAACATTAATGGATAACAATATGTGTCGGCACCAAAAAACAGGTTCTTGTTTCTTTCCGACCTCTTAAAGATACGTTCCATTGAAAAAACATTCATAGCGTATGTCCTTTTTAAAGTAATTAGTTATTTTTTTCATCCAGCTTTTGCTTTGTTGCAATAGCATGCAGTGTTGATGTTTAAATCTCTGATGCACAAGTACGAAAATTATAGATACGAAACAAGTTCGTAATGGTTCACAGTATGGATACTTGACTTTGAGAACGAACCAGGATAGTCGCGACGTGTCGGTGGCGATGAAGCGTTACTCCACTGTTCCAAGTTGTTCGCACCGCTGGTCAAAGGCGGCGTTTACGCGCTGCATCCAGTCGGGGAGCGACTTTAAGGCTTGATAGACCAAGGGGGCGGGCATCTCGCGGTAAAGAGCATAGGCCATGGGACCGGAGATGGCAGCCAGTGTGTCGGAATCGCCACCGAGGGAGATGGCAAGACGTAGGCAGTCGATGTAATCGGTAGAGGCGATAAGGCACAGGATGGCAGGACCAACGGTGCCGGGACTGTTGGAGAAGAACGTGTAGGAGTCGTGAATGTCGTCGTAGGTCTTCCCGCTCCAGAACTGGCAGTATTGGTCGAGCACATGCTGACGCACAAACTCTTTGTCCTTGCCGTTCTTAAGATAGAAGATGGCGAGGGCTGTTGCCACAGCACCGTTTATGCCTTCAGGGTGGTTGTGCGTGGGGGCCGCTGTCTGCGTGGCGAGGTCTATGCACTCCTCTTTTGTGCGTGCCAACCATCCTGCCGAACTGCAGCGCATAGCTGAGCCGTTGCCCATGCTCCCGTATGGCTCATGGTCGTGGTCTTTAATCCACTGTTTGAATCGGTGGCCGTAGCCGGCGTGTGGGTGTTGGTTGGCGCACATCCAGAGGTTGTCTGCCATGTTCTTGTTCTTCAGAAAAGCTTCGGCACAGGCAAAGGTGAGCACCGTGTCGTCGGTGAAATGGGCTCTTGAAGAGAACATCTTCACGGCGTTATAATCTTTTGTGCGACGTGTGCGGCCTTCGTAAGCGCTGCCTGCAATGTCGCCCACGGCAGCGGCCATTAATAGGTTTTTCATAATGACAGTTGAGTGTTGTGTTGTTGTTATGTTGTCGTTTTGTGTTTTAAAACTCCAGACGAAATCCTTTCTGTTTAAGCTCTTCGTAGCTTTCTTTGTTGAAACTATAGAGCGCTGCTTCACGTTTAGGTGTAGGCCAAACCGTCTCGTCGAGTTTTTTCAGCAAGTCGAAACGGAGCATCTTTTTTGCAAAGTTGGCGCGGTCAAATTTTACATTCAGAATTGCTTCATACAACGACTGCAGCTCTTTCATAGTGAACTTTTCGGGTAACAGATCGAAGCCGATAGGCCGGAAATGAAGACGTTCGCGCAGAACAGAAAGGGCGTGACGCAGAATGCGGTCATGGTCAAACGCCAGTTGCGGTATCTTGTCGATGCTGAACCACTGTGCTTTTGCTGCATCGTCGCCACCCTTGACCTCTTGTATCTTGCACAACGCATAATAGGCAATGGTGATGACACGTTCACGAGGGTCGCGGTCGGGATCGGTGAAGGCATGAAACTGTTCCATATATTCGGCCTTCATGCCTGTCTCTTCCATCAGTTCGCGTTTGGCTCCTTGCTCTGCCGACTCGTCCATCTTCATGAATCCGCCGGGAAAAGCCCATTTGCCTTTGTATGGTTCAAGGCCTCTTTCTATAAGCAGAACCTGAAGGCGTGTGCCGTCAAAACCAAAGATCACGCAATCGGTGGTGACAGCTGGGTGGGGATATTTGTAAGAGAACATTTTTTCTTCCATATTCTTGTCTTGTGTAATTATTACACCGCAAAGATATGAACATTATTTCTATCCTCCAAATATTCTTGTGTATTTTTTACAATAGAGGTGCGAAATATTTATTTTCTCTGTTCTTTAGCCCATAAAGCAATGAGAATGGCAGCGGCAATGGCGTCTATTAATAAAAAAGCAGGAACCACATATATAATAAATGTGTGGTTCCTGCTTATGTTGAGTTGTTGTTGTCTTTCTTGTTTTAGGTCTGATAGACCTTGCTTGTGGTTGTTGAGCGCTTAACCGAGATATTTCATCAGAATCTTGGCGTTGCCACTGTCGCGCAGCTTGGCGATGCTTTTCTCTCTGATCTGGCGCACACGCTCACGGGTGAGGCCGAGCTGGTCACCAATCTCTTCGAGACCTTTCTCGTGGCAACCAATGCCGAAACACTCGCGAATGATTGTTATCTCGCGGTCTTTCAACACCTTGTTGAGCACCGAGTTGAGCTCCTGAGCCATCGACTCATGGTCTACCTGCTTGTCGGTGCGGGTGTCATCGCCGCTGGGCATGACGTCAAGCATGCAGTTGTCCTCACCGTCCTGGAACGGAGCATCGATGCTCACATGGTGACCATCTGCCATGAGGCTCTGTCCGATCTTCTCTTCGTCAATCTTGGTGGCGTCAGCAAGCTCCGACACAGAGGGGTGACGCTGGTTTTCTTGCTCAAACTTGTTGATCTCGTGGTTGATCTTGTTGAGTGAGCCTACCTGGTTGAGGGGCAGACGCACAATACGGCTCTGCTCGGCAATGGCTTGCAGGATGCTCTGGCGAATCCACCACACAGCGTATGAAATGAACTTGAATCCTCGTGTCTCGTCAAACTTCTGGGCTGCCTTGATAAGGCCGATGTTGCCCTCGTCGATGAGGTCGGTCAAGGTGAGACCTTGGTGCTGATACTGCTTTGCCACAGATACGACAAATCGGAGGTTGGCTGTCACGAGCTTGTCCTTGGCGCGTTCGCCTTCGGGACCACCCTTCTTGATTTTCTGGGCCAACTCAATTTCTTCGTCGATAGATATCAGCGGTGCACGTCCGATCTCAACAAGGTACTTGTCCAATGCCTCACTCGAACGGTTTGTAATACTTTTCTGAATTTTTAATTGTCTCATCTTATATACCTTATTCTTTCTTAACTTGCTGTTTTCGCCTAATTGTCTGATTTACAAGTTATTATTATAATTAGACCGAAAATCCTTGCAAAATTACGAAAAAAAGCTGATATTTGCAACCCTACGGCTTGGTTTTGGAGGTTAAATACTGTTAATGTGCGGGGTGGGGCGGGTCCCGCGCATTTTTTTCACTTGGTCGGCTGGTCTTTGCCTGGTCAGCTAATCATTGCTTGTCCGGATAATCATTGCTTGTCCGGATAATCTTTATTTAATCCTCCAAAACGCTGAGGTCTATGCCTGCCTTTTCGAGCTGTTGCTTCTCTTTTCCAAAATAGCTTGAGAGCACTTGCACGCCGAGAGTGCTGCGCTTCAGGTTGTAGAGACGCTTTATGGCCACGGCATCGTTGCGGTCGATAAGTTCGTAGAACATCATTTTTTCAAACTTGACGTCTGTGAGCAACTGTCCGGCAGAGAGCATCTTGCCCTCGGGAATGGTGGCTATGTCGTCGAGGCGGAAATAGAGCTTGTCTTTATCATCCTTGCAGACAGACAGGAGCACGTCGCTCTTCTTTGCTGGCGACACGAACATCGGACACTCGTCGGCATACATCTTGTTTCTGCTGCCTCTTGTCTTGTCGCAGATCTGAGACATGGGCACGCGGTTAACCATGCCGTTGCTGTAGGCCACGATGAGGCTGCCGTCGGTCTCGTCTTCATGCACGGCAAGCGTCAGTATGCCGTCAGGGTAGTCGATGTCGTCGAGCACACACCAGGTTCCAACATCCATGAGGCGCACGAAGCAGTTTTTGTTCACCATATAGTCGGGGTCCCAGTTTTCTGTTATGTTCTTACGCATCTTGCTCGTTGCAATGGTCACGTCCTGTGCAGGTGTCTTCTGCTGTTTACCCTTGTTGCCGTTGTCGGCAGATGTGGCGATGGCGGGGTCAGACGGTGTGTCGTCGTAGACCTCATACTTGCTGAAGTCGCGCTCGTCCATGATCTTCTGCAGTTCTGCCAGGTCGTTCACAGGCCATGTCGATGTTCCCTCACGCAGATAATACTGGTTGTCGGTTTTCAGCATGACAGGTGTTTTGCTTGCTGCCACCTTTATGGCATAAATGTAATGTTTGCCAGCGTCGGGGTGTTCGATGTGGCACGACATGTTGACGGCATTGCCGAGGGCCTCGTGAATGCTGTTGCGCACATGCAGGTCATACTTGTCGCGGTTGTCGCCAAAGAACTTTAGGTCTTCCTCCAGACCTCTTGCCGTTCCCGTGTCTTGCACGCCGAGGTAGACTGTGCCGCCGTAAGAGTTGGCCATGCCGCAGATCACCTTCATCACGTTGAATGTCTGCTGTTTGATGTCGGCACGCATGTTGTTGTTTGGGGGGAACACGATAGATGTCTTAAACTCTCGCTGCTGTGTCTCCTCGCCGAACGAGTAGATCTTGGGAAGTGTCACGTTGACGTTGAGCAGACTCTTTATCTTTGCCACCACAGCCTCTTGATAGTCGTTGAGCGCAAAGCCTTCTGCCAGGTTGTAGCTGAGCATCAGTCGGGAGAGCTTGCCGAGCTTGTCGTGCGAGTAGGTGTTGCAGATGTTCCACAGGAAGCTGTTGAGGTCGGCACGTCCCAGACAGGTTATGATGCGTAGCTCTGTGAGGCGTTGGCGCAGATAGGGGTAACACTCCATGAGGTCGTTGCTGTCGTTGTCGAGGCTCTCGAGCTCCTGGTCGTTGACGCTGCCGTTGGTGGCATAGTCGTCGAGGATGCCAAGGAGGTGCTGTCGCTGCTCGATATATTGCAGCATCGACTCGTTGTCGATCATCTTTGCCAGGATATGGGCTATGGCAAGGAAGGCATAGGCTGTTATGGTGTCGGAACTCATGATGGCCTTATGGTCGAGGATGTTTATTATCTCAGCCATGTGGGCGGCGTCAAAATTCTCCTCCGAGGCTTCCATGGCTTGCTCTTCGAGCTCCTCTTCTGTCTCTTCATGCACAGCACCGCCCTCATAGCGCCAGTAGGTTTGCAGAATGTCTTCTGCCGCCTCTTTAATGTTGACGATGTCGGTTCCGGGACCCACGATCTCGCCTTGTATGGCTCTTGGCGATGAGCTGTTGGTGACGCGCACGAGCACCGTGTCGCCCATGGCGTAATAGTCGTTGTCGGGAGTGACAGGAATGAAGATGCCGTAGCCGCGTGATGTGATGCCCAAGAACACGTTGTTGGCAATGTCGTGGTGGACGATGGTGCAGTTTGACTCCTCGTGAAAGGCCACCTGCTCTTGTATCATGTTGTCGATGAACGACATGCAGTCGAAGGTATAATAGAGCTTCTCTTCGTTGGGCGAGCTTACCGAGTTGACACGCACGCGCAGAAGCATGGGCTGACCATCGTAGGTGAACGAGTTGACGTCAAACTTAGGGTCGAAATGGAACATGCCTATGGAGCCGCCTTTCTGGTAGACATCAATCCATCCCTCGCCTTCATAGCTTGTGTCTTCAATCTTACAAAAGAAGCGGTATGGGTTGGTGCTGTCTTTGCGCAGCACCCGCACGAACACCTCTGTTCCGACCTCTGGCGCCCATTTGGTGATCTTTTTCTTTGTGAGCGTGCGTTTCTCAAACAGTCCGTGCTCCACGTCGGTCCAGAATGTTTTCCATTGCTTTATGGCTTTTGTCTGTTTGCTGATTGTGTATTTGCTTGGCGAGTCGAGGAACAGTTGCAGGTTGTGCCAGCCCGGAACCCCTTGTGGCAGAACGTTACGCTCCTTCTTTCCTGCCACTGAGCGCGAGAGCGTTATGCCGTCGGGGCTGACTGTGAAGCGCACGTTGTGTGCCTCAAAGGAGCGAGTCATCATGATGCCGCCCTCGTCTTTGGCGTTAGCCATGCGGTAAGCCAAGAGGTCGATGCTACCGAAGTCGCTGTTCCATGTCAAGTCGACTCCGTTGTCGTCGGCAAGCTGCAAGGCGTTGAAGGCACGTTCTACAAGCTTGTCTTCGTTGGCTTTGTTTATCACGCTGTCGGTGTTAAGCATCTGCTTGGAGCGCACGAACGACAGACAGTGCATGAGCATGGACCTGAAATAGAGGCGTTGGGGGTCGTTATGGTCGGTCATGAGGAGCAGGAAACAGATGGAACGCACCATGCGGTTGAGCAACACCCTGCTCTTCTCGTCGTCCACCACCGCCACGCGGCTTGTCTTCTCGCTGTTTGAGGTGATGTAGAACCTGAGGAAATTGGAGAAAGCATTGGTGAACGATTGCTGCTTCCAGTTTTTTGCACATTCGGCGACGAGGTTAAGGATAGAGTCGAACTTGTCGTCAAGAAGTTGTGGCTGCATGGAGAAGATGGCGATCATAAGCTGCATGCGGCGGTGCGGGTGCAGAATAAACCCTGAGCGGCATATCTTGCCGAGGATGGCGTCAATCTCGTCGCTGCATCTGTTCTCCTTCATCAGTTGCAGACATTCGATGTAAGTGTCGGCCACCGCCACGCGTTCTGCCACCCATTCCTGATAGTTGTCGCGTTCCGACACGCTAAACTGTAACAGGTAGTCGGTGTCTTCAAGCAGATAAGCACACACCCTTCGGTAGCTGTTTAGCAGTCGTAGTTTGTTGGCATCGCGCATGCCTGTCCATCTCTCTGCGTTGTTCACCGCCATGACGGCCTTTATTATCCATGCCGCATTGTTGTCGTTAAGAAACTGGCGTGCTTCGGCAAAACCGTTGTGTGTGTGGAACCGTTCAATGATGTAGCTGCGCATAGGTTCTTCCACGCCCGCTTCTTCAAGCAATGTTTCTGGATTAACACATTGGGTTGCCGATTGCTGGTCTTCTTCAACGAGAGAAAGTATAAGTTTGTTCAGGCTTGGCCGTGAGAGCAAACAGCTTATCTTCTGGTTAGGAATAAGGTATGTGTCTTTATCACATTTTAAGCGGAACGGCAGACCGTTCTTGTCTCTCACATCATAATATCTGAAATCGTTGTCTGCATTATTGGCTTCCTTGTTCACAACAAACTTGTATGTGTTGCCTGCAACATATCTGTTGCCGAACATCTGCGCAAAATTTTGTACAAATACAATGTTGTCGCCGTGAACATCTTTAACCATGCAAGGCAATTCTTTCAGTTGACTCACATCGCTATCGGTCTTTTGGAAATCGAACATCTTGATTGCATATTCGCGACCGTTTGCGTCAACTATGAAAAAAGAGTTTGTCCCTTCGCTTCTTATTTCAATAATGGGTAAGGTGTAAAATTTCCCTTTTTGATAAAATTGTTGTGCCATAATAATAAATTTTAGAGATTTGATTGTTTCAACTTGCTAAGTTACAAGTTTTTTCGCTTATATCCTATTATGGTTTGTCAATTTTATTTAAAGTCATTGTTTTTGTTCGTAGCCCAACGTTTTATTGTCTGTTTCGCACAAAAAAACACACGTCCGCGAAGCGATGTGACGCATGCAAAACAATCTGTTTGCTTGTGTTCGATCGCTTCGGGGACGTGTGCTGATATGTGTTGTTATGTGCTGTTGCTTGTTCTGTTGAACGTCTTGTTTTTAGATTTTCAGATCTTTCAATATGTTTGAAATTTTCTGTATTGTTGTGAGACGTGTAGGCACGAGGGGCAGGCGCAACACGTTGTCGATGAATCCCATCTCGTGGAGGAGAGCCTTAACGCCAGCGGGGTTGCCGTCGACGAAGAGCAGAGAGTAGAGCTCGTTGAAACGATGATGGATCTTTCGTGCAGGCTCATACTCGCCGTTGAACTCAAGACGAATCATTCGTGAGAACTCCTTGGGTAGGGCGTTGCCGATGACCGAGATTACGCCGGCTGCACCGCTGGCTACCATCTGGAACGTCAGAGCATCGTCGCCGCTGATGACGTCAAAGCGCGAGGGCTTGTTCTTTATGATCTCGTCAACCTGTTCCAAGCTGCCGCTTGCCTCTTTTATGGCCACGATGTTTTCGCAGTCGCGAGCCAGACGGATGGTGGTTTCTGCCTTCAGGTTCACGCCTGTTCGTCCCGGCACGTTATAGAGCACCACGGGCAGAGGGCTTGCCTCGGCAATGGCCTTGAAATGTTGGTACAGACCTTCCTGTGAGGGCTTGTTATAGTAGGGACATACGCTCAGGACACCATCAATGCCTTTCCAGTTGGTGTTCTTCAGCTCTTCAACCACAGCTCGTGTGTTGTTGCCGCCGCATCCCATGAGGATGGGCACGCGACCATGGTTTACGTCAACGACCAACTGCTTAATCGTTTCTTTCTCTTCAGCCGAGAGACAAGGTGTCTCGCCTGTTGTAGCGAGGATGCAAAGAAAGTCGGCACCGTTCTGAATCTGATATTCCACCAAACGCTTCAACGACTTTGTGTCTACATCCCCTTCGGGTGTGAACGGGGTGATTAGAGCTACTCCTAATCCTTTAAAAATATTCTGAGCCATAATGTGACTGTTTTTCTATAAAAACTTCAGATGTATGCTCGACGAAACCTACTGGCGGACACAAATGCGCAGTCACACGCCAATAGGTTTGGCCGTTGCCTTTTACCTTATTTTTATTGTTATTATCTTTTACTTGTTGTCAAGCCCTGCCATCATCTCCCACCAACATTGTTCTATTTATCATCAACAATGGTTATCTTTAAACCAACAAATGGCATCTTTAAGCCAATAAATGGCATCTTTAAGCCAACATTGTTCTTCTCTTTTTAGTGGAAGCATAGCACACGGCTTTAGCTTAATTTTTGCAAAGGTAACATTTTTAATCTATAGAACCTCACATTATGTTCAAAAAAATACTAAAAAGGTTATATTTTTAAAGGTAAAAGAGTTTTTAAAGGTAAAAAGGATATTTAAAGGTAAAAAGGTAAAAAGGTAAAAAA
>ERZ1026854.2202-NODE-2202-length-11345-cov-3.943844_pt1 | contig 11345 bp, 8 predicted proteins | sample MGYA00380157_ERZ1026854 | MGnify/ENA primary metagenome ERZ1026854 (study PRJEB33269, sample SAMEA4719793) | human gut metagenome | biome: human-associated habitat; feature: organic feature; material: feces | place: Cameroon | collected 2013-10 ...
GCGATTGCCACCGGCAATCGATTCATTAGATTCGCTGCGCGACGCACCGCCCTCCTTAAGAATTCTTCCGGCGCGCTTTTACGTCAGAATAGCAGACTTTCGGCTTTGGATGTCCCGGGTCGAACGCTTTAACTAAGCAATTCGCTTTCGATACTTTCCAATCAGCTTAAGCCATTCGCTTAAATTTTCTGCAATCTTGGATGAATGGTAGTTGCAAGCCCGGTAAGCTACGCAAGTACAAGCCCGGTTGGTTTTGAGGCCTGGAAGGATTCTTAAGGGAGGGCGGCTTCGCCGACAGCGCCTCCCTTAAGCCGCATTCTTGCGGAGCTTCTTGGCGGGACAAGAAGCTCCCCGCCGGAGGCACCCAGCCAATGGATGGACAGGGCTGCCGTATGAAACATGAAATAAGCAATAACAAGCGACAAGGAGCGGAAAACTCTGCCAATCCTTGTCGCTTGTTATTTACAGCAGCTTCAATTTTATTTCCGGGCAGCCAGATACCGCTCCATTTCCCGGAGAAAGGTCTGGCCGATCTCGTCCAGTTCTGTGTTTTTCGGCTGGATGTAGCCGATTTCCATTCTGGCGTTCTGGTTGTCCTTGTCCTCCCGGTAGGGGACGGCAAGGTAATCCGTGCCGTTCAGCTCCTCGCAGATGATGCCGGAGCAGAGGGTAAAGCCGTTGAGGCCGATCATCAGATTCAGCATGGTGGCCCGGTCCGTGGCCCGGATCATCTGGGGATATTCCCGCTCGGAGAGGATCTCCTCGGCAAAATAGGAGGAGCTCTGATCTCCCTGCTCGAAGCACAGGCAGGGGTAAGCGCACAGCTCCTCCATGGAGATGGATGCGTTCTTTGCCAGCGGATGCCCCTTCCACAGGTAGACGTAGGCGCTGCACTCCACCAGCGGGTGAAATTCCAGCCGGTTTTCGGCAAAGAGCTTGTTGAGCACCGTTCGGTTGTGTCTGGAGCGGAAGAGAATGCCGATGTCGCTGCGGCGCTGGGCCACATCGTGGATCACGTCTATGGTCCGGGTCTCCCGGATGGCGTACTCGAACCGGCTGGCGTCGAACTGCCGCACGGTGTCCACAAAGGCTTTGGTCACGAAGGAATAGTGCTGGGTGGATACGCCGAAGATCCGCTTCTTGGGCTTCAGATACTCCTGCTCCATGAGTTCATACTGCTGGTAGATCTGCCGGGCGTAGTGCAGGAACCGGCGGCCGTCATTGGTCAGCGTCACGCCCCGGTTGGTGCGGTTGAAGATGGTAACGCCCACCTCCTGCTCCAGCTCCTGAATGGCTCCGGTCAGTGCCGGCTGGGTCACATAAAGCTGCTCCGCCGCCCGGTTCATGGACCCGGTCTGGGCGATGGTCAGGCAGTAGCGGATCTGTTGTAAAGTCATAGGGTCTCCTTTTACGCAAGTTGGCACTTGCGTAATTGACAATGGACAATTGACAGTTGACAATTAAGGCGTTTCCTTCGGAAATGAATTGAAAACAATTCAAATTTGTCCCGTAGGGACACAATAATTGTCAATTGTTCATTGTCAATTGTCCATTTTTATTACTTTACCGCGTTCAGCGCCTGGTCCAGGTCGGCAAGGATGTCGTCGATGTGCTCGGTGCCGATGGACAGGCGGATGGTGTTCTGGTAGATGCCCACGTTTGCCAGTTCCTCGTCGGTCAGCTGGGCGTGGGTGGTGGAGGCGGGGTGGATGACCAAACTCTTCACATCTGCCACATTGGCCAGCAGGGAGAAGATCTTCAGGCTGTCGATGAACTTGAAGGCCTCTTCCCGGCCGCCCTGAATGCGGAAGGTGAAGATGGACGCGCCGCCGTTGGGGAAATACTTCTCGTACAGAGCGTGGTCCGGATGATCCGGCAGGCTGGGATGGCTGACGGATTCCACCATGGGATGCTTCACCAAAAATTCCACAACCCTCTTGGTGTTCTCCGCATGGCGCTCCAGGCGCAGGCTCAGGGTCTCGGTGCCCTGGAGCAGCAGGAAGGCGGCGAAGGGGCTGATGCAGGCGCCCTCGTCACGCAGCAGAATGGCCCGGACATAGGTGACGAAGGGAGCCGCGGGGGCAGCCTTGGTGAACTGCACGCCGTGGTAGCTGGGGTTGGGCTCGGAGATCCAGGGGTATGCGCCGCTGCTGGCCCAGTCGAAGGTACCGGCGTCTACGATCACGCCGCCCAGGGTGGTGCCGTGGCCGCCGATGAACTTGGTTGCGGAGTGGATCACGATGTCTGCGCCGTGCTCAATGGGACGGATCAGGTAGGGGGTGCCGAAGGTGTTGTCAATGACCAGGGGCAGGCCGTGACGGTGGGCGATCTCGGCGATGGCGTCGATATCGGGAATGTCGGAATTGGGGTTGCCCAGGGTCTCAATGTAGACGGCCTTGGTGTTGGGCTGAATGGCGGACTCTACCTCTTCCAGGTTGTGGGCATCCACGAAGGTGGTGGTGATGCCGTACTGGGGCAGGGTGTGGGCCAGCAGGTTGCTGGTGCCGCCGTAGATGGTCTTCTGCGCCACAATGTGCTCCCCCTGGCGGGCCAGGGCCTGAATGGAATAAACAATAGCGGCTGCGCCGGAGGCCACAGCCAGACCGGCCGTGCCGCCCTCCAGGGCTGCAATGCGCTTCTCGAAAACATCCTGGGTGGAGTTGGTCAGGCGGCCGTAGATGTTGCCGGAATCCGCCAGACTGAAGCGGTCGGCGGCGTGCTGGCTGTTGTGGAAGACGTAGGAGGTGGTGGCGTAAATGGGTACGGCACGGGCATCGCTGGCGGGATCCGCCTGCTCCTGGCCAACGTGCAGCTGCAGCGTTTCAAAATGGTACTTGCTCATAATCGTTTCCTCATTTCCATCTATATTGAAGATTGTATTTTCGGTTTTGGCTGCCCCGCAGGGGCTGCTGACGGGGTTATTATAACGAAAATCCGCTATAAGTCAACACAAGGAAACAGATAGCTGGCTATCAGAAAAACTTTTAACGCTCAATGGCCTTTACAAAGGCGGTCTTGTCTTCCGCTTTGAAGAACGCGGACCCGGCGACCAGCACCCGGGCGCCGTTTTCCTTACACAGTTCCCCGGTCTCGGCGTTGACGCCGCCGTCTACCTCCAGCAGGCATCCGGGATTCCGGGCCGCGCAGAGATCCCGCAGGGCGGAGAGCTTTTCCATCTGGTTTTCCATAAAGCTCTGACCTCCAAAGCCGGGCTCCACCGTCATGACAAGGATCATGTCCACCTTGTCAAGGTAGGGCAGCACCGCCTGGGCGGGGGTGTTGGGCTTTACGGATACGGCGGCTTTTTTCCCAAGGGCGTGGATTCTGTCCAGAGCCAGCAGGGTGTTTTCCTCCGTATCGGCCTCCACGTGGATGGTCACATAGTCCGCCCCTGCTTTGCAGAAGGCCTCCACATAGCGCACCGGCCGGTCAATCATCAGGTGGACGTCCAGAATCAGATCCGTATATTTCCGCAGAGCGGCCACGGTGGGGATGCCGATGGTGATATTGGGTACAAAATTGCCATCCATGACATCCACATGGACCCATTTGCAGCCCGCATTTTTGATGGTTTTCAGATCCTCCCCCAGATAGGCAAAGTCCCCGGAGAGAATGGAAGGCGCGAGAATAGACATGGGAATACCTCCGTAGTGTTGTAAAAATCGTTATTTGCGTAGCAAACAAATTGACAATTGTCAATTTGGCAAACCCCGGTTTGCCATTTTATTTCCAGAAAAAGTATAACACACCCATTTCTTTTGCGCAACCGAAATTGTTGACAGTTAGGCTATGCTAACAGCTTGCGCGGCGCATAATGGGGTGCTATAATGACCCAAAACAAGGATTATGAGGTGGCCTTTGAGATGACAATGGACGAACTGAAGCCCGGCCAATCTGCGTTTATTACCGCAGTGGGCGGCGACGGGGCCTTGCGGCACCATCTGCTGGATATGGGCCTGACGCCCCAGACGGAGGTCATGCTGCAAAAGGTGGCCCCTATGGGAGACCCTGTGCAGATCACCCTGCGGGGGTATGAGCTGACCCTGCGGCTGGAAGAGGCCAGATGGATCGAAATTGAAAATGTACACAGAGATCCGATTCCTGTCCACGGACGGGAACCCCGGATTCAGCCCATCCCGCACCCCGGTGTGGGCGAAAAGCAGGGCAGGGAAGTGCCCCTGAAGGACGGCCCGCTGACCTTCGCTCTGGCAGGCAACCAGAACTGCGGCAAGACCACCCTCTTTAACCAGCTAACCGGCGCCAACCAGCATGTGGGCAATTTTCCGGGCGTGACCGTAGACCGGAAGGACGGCACCATCCGCAATCACCCGGAGGCAACGGTTACGGATCTGCCCGGCATCTACTCCCTGTCCCCCTATTCCAACGAGGAGATCGTCACCCGGGATTTCCTGATGAACGACCGCCCCAGCGGCATCATCAACATTGTGGATGCCACCAATATCGAACGGAACCTGTATCTGACCATGCAGCTTATGGAGCTGGAGATCCCCATGGTGCTGGCCCTGAACATGATGGATGAGGTCCGGGCCAATGGCGGCTCCGTCCGCATCAACGAATTGGAGGAAATTCTGGGCATCCCCGTGGTCCCCATTTCCGCCGCCCGGAATGAGGGCATCGATGAGCTTATCGACCACGCCCTCTATGTTGCCCGGGCAGAGCAGAAGCCCCAGCGGGTGGACTTCTGCCTGGAGAGCGACGATCCCAGGGATCCGGTGGGCGCGGTGCACCGCTGCATCCACGCCGCCGCAACCCTTTTGGAGGCGGATATCCGCCGGGCAAAGCTCCCCGTCCGCTTCGCCACCACCAAGCTGGTGGAAAAGGACAGCCTGATGGAGCAGAAACTGCCCCTGAATCCCGAAAAGCAGCAGGCATTCCAGCAGATAGTTTCCATTATGGAACAGGAGACCGGCCTGGACCGGGAGGCGGCCATGGCAAACATGCGCTTCCAATTTCTGGAAACGCTGTGCAAAAAGACGGTGGTCCGGCCCCATGAGAGCAAAGAGCACAAGCGCAGCATGGCCATTGACCGGGTTCTTACAGGAAAATACACGGCCATTCCCTGCTTTTTGGGAATCATGGCTCTGGTGTTCCTGATGACCTTCACCCTGATCGGCGGCACGCTGTCCGATCTGATGGAGCTGGGCGTGGGCTGGGTGACGGAATGGATCGACCGGGGACTTACCGCCTGGCAGATCAACCCCGTGGTCCATGACCTGGTGGTGAACGGCGTGTGCGCCGGTGTGGGCAGCGTATTGAGCTTCCTGCCCACCATCGTTACCCTGTTCTTCTTCCTGTCCATCCTGGAGGACACGGGCTACATGGCCCGGGTGGCCTTTGTGATGGACCGGCCCCTTCGGAAGCTGGGCCTTTCCGGCCGCAGCTTTGTGCCCATGCTCATCGGCTTCGGCTGCTCCGTGCCCGCGGTCATGGCGACCCGGACGCTCTCCAGCGAGCGGGACCGGAAAATGACCATTCTGCTCACCCCCTTTATGAGCTGCTCCGCCAAGCTGCCTATCTACACCATGCTGGTGTCCGCCTTCTTCCCCAGAGGCTGGCAGCCTGTGGCCATGATTGGCCTGTACGGTCTGGGCATCCTCTGCGGTGTTGTCTACGCCCTGATCCTGAAGCACACCGCTTTCTCCGGCGAGCCTGTGCCCTTCGTTATGGAACTGCCGAATTACCGCCTGCCCAGCGCCAAGAGCGTGGGCCAGCTGATCTGGGAAAAGGCAAAGGGCTTTGTACAGAAGGCGTTTACCATTATCTTTGCCGCCTCCGTCATTATCTGGGTTCTGCAGACCTTTGATATCCGCCTGAATGTGGCCTCCTCCCCGGAGGTGAGCCTGCTGGCACTGCTGGGCAGCCTGATCTCCCCAATCTTTAAGCCCCTTGGCTTCGGTGACTGGCGGGCCTCCACGGCCCTTATCACCGGTTTCACGGCAAAGGAGAGCATGGTGTCCACCCTGACGCTGCTTCTGGGCGGCGACGCAAGCCGGATCACCACCATGTTCAGTCCCTTTACGGCGGTGGTGTTTCTGGTGTTCACCCTGCTCTATACCCCCTGCGTGGCGGCCATCGCCACGGTCAAACGGGAAATGGGCAGCGCCCGGGCGGCGGCGGTGACGGTGGTCAGCCAGTGCGCCATTGCCTGGGGTGTGGCGTTCCTTGTCCGCTGCGTCGGCCTGATTTTCGGATGGGTGTGAGAATATGAACCTGCAAAGCATTCTGGTGCTTCTGGCTGTGGCCGTGGGATTTTTCTTCGCGGTGCGCCATGGAAAGAAAAAGTATAAATGCGGCTGCTGCGGGGACTGCAGGACCTGCGCCAACCGGGGCAGCTGCAAATAGCGAAAGGATCCATTGGCGGGGACGGCGGAAATGCCGTGCCCGCCAATTTTTTGCCGCTTTTCCCAAAAAACAGGAAAGATTGCAGGAATGATGCCGTATTTTTGCGGCGGACGGGGATTTTATGAATTCAGGGCCGGGGAAACCCTGCTTTGGCGGCATTTGAGGGGAAATGCTTTCCACGTGGGACGGCGGAAAAGGAGGATATGTCCACGCCTAAAGCGCAAATGTCCATTTAGAAAGGTTATACCCCTGGGGGCAGTATTGAAAAATGATATAACGCCGGGGTGATTATGTAAAAATGTTTGCAATGCGGCCTATTCTGTGAAATAATGGAGTCCATAAACAAAGTGTCCGGCAGGGCCGGGCAGGGAAGGGTGTTTTGGGATGATACAGAAGGAACGGTTTTACGAGGATGTGACAGCCTATGTCCATGCCCATTCCCAGACGCTGGTGGAAGCACTTTCCGAGCTGATACGCCGAAAAAGCGTCAGTTCCAGCGGCGAGGGTGTGGCGGATTGCTGCGAATATGTGATTGCCCAGATGGAGCGCATCGGCATTGAGACCACCCGCTATGACATCAGGCCCTACCCCTGCATTGTGGGCAGGCTTGGAAATGATCCCGCCAAAAAAACAGTGCTGATTTATGCCCACTACGATGTACAGCCTGTAGGAAAACGGGAACTGTGGCGCACGGAACCCTTTGACCCGGTGATTCAGGACGGCAAAATCTGGGGCAGAGGCACCGCCGACAACAAAGGCCCCCTGATGGCCCATCTGCTGGCGGTGGATTATCTGAAGAATAAGCTGGGGTATCTGCCCGTTAATCTGAAATTTATCTTTGAAGGCTGTGAGGAGTCCTCCAGCCTGGGGCTACCGGAGTTCCTGGCAGAGCATAAGGAGCTGCTGAAGGCGGATATGGTCTATTTCAGTGACGGCTCCAAGAGCCACAGCGATGAGCCCATCATTGCGCTGGGTGTCAAGGGAATGCTGTATGTGGAGCTGATTCTCACCACCATGTCCCGGGATGTGCACTCCCAGTACGCGCCGGTGCTGCCCAGCGCCGCCTGGCAGATGGTGGAGCTGCTGGGGAAGCTTCGCAAGGACGGTATTGTGCAGATTCCCGGATTCTATGAGGACATCATCCCCGCAACCGAGGAGGAAAACGCCATCCTCAATGCCGGCCCCAATGTGGACGAGGCATTGAAAAAGACCTACGGAACCTATCCGGTTTATGACAAAAAGACCGGCTATTACGCAACACTGAACAACCAGCCCACCTTCAATATTTCCGGCGTATTCTCCGGCTTTACGGGAGAGGGCGGCGCCACGGTGATCCCCTCCAAGGCAACGGCCAAGATTGATATGCGTCTGGTAGTGGCCCAGTCCGGCGAAAAGATTCTGGGACAGCTGAAGGACTACATCCGGACTCTGGGCTATGACAATGTGGAGGTTGTCTGCCGGGGCATTACGGATCCCGCCAAGACCTCCATCCATACACCCTACCTGCCGGTGATTCAGAAGGCGGTGAACGGAATTTTCGGTTCCAGCCTGATCTATCCTAACCGGCCCTCTACCGCGCCGGATTACCTGTGGACCAATATTCTGGGCCTGCCCACCATTCAGGTTCGCTGGTGCGACTTTGATTCCGACAACCATGCCCCCAATGAGCATCTGTCCGTTGAGAACTATCTGCGGGGCATTGCCCTGACGGCTTCCGCCCTGATGGAAATCGGAACCGCGGAGCTGTAAAAAATGCGTGCCGCAAAAACGGCACGCAGAGAAAACTATCTGTTCTGGCTGTTCCGGATTTGCCCTTCCCGGAGGATGGCAGAGGAAAGCATCTGCCTGAGCTGCTCCTTCAGCAGCCCCGGGAATCTGTCCGGCTTGCAGCACATGACGTAATCGATGATATTTGGCTCCTGTAAAATGTTGTAAACCCGCACAGGTGCCAGAAGATGGAACAGGTGCAGGTAGCTGTCGAAGGTAAAGCCCAGCTCCTCACCCATGGCGATCATATTCAGCGTGGCCTCGTGCTTGGCGGCCCCCTCCCGCATGGCGGGCTGAATGCCGCTGGCAGCCAGTACCCGTTTTCCCATGACGTAGGTGCTGTTGTTGGAGGTCAGCATAAGGAAGGTGCGATTTTTCAGGGTACGCAGATCGACGGTGGTATGGTCTCCCTCCGAAGCGCAGGGCCGGGGTGGATTTTTCAGACCACTGACCAGCATCAGTCGATCCTGCCGAAGGGGAAACCGTTCCCACTGGCCGGGAAGGGCCACATCGTTCGTCAGAACCAGATCCAGCTGGCCGCTGTTCATCTTTTCAATCAGCTCGGTTCGTGCGCCGTCCAGAATTTGCAGATGCCCCTGAGGAAACGCCTGAGAAAAGGCCATATAGATGCAGGGGGCCAGACGGGGGGCGCGGAGCGGCTGAACACCGATTTGCAGATTCAGCGCCTGACCTCCGCAGGCCAGCAGCGCTGCCTCCCGCCGGAAGTCCTGGCCGATACGCAGAATCTGCCGGGCCTTTTCCAGATACAGCGTTCCCAGCTCGGTAGGAACCAGCGTTTTGCTTCGCTGAAACAGGGGATATCCCAGACGCTGCTCCGTAATGGTGAGAAATCTGCTCAGCGCGGGCTGAGAGATGTGCAGCATCGCGGCGGCCCGGGTAATGCTCCCGCAGTCGGCAATGGTTGTGATATAAAGCTGCTCCTGCAAATCCATGGCTGCCTCCTGATTGCTTGTTGCCTGAGATAATACCTATTATCATACCGTATTTTGGCAAGAATGCAAGAGGCAAATAACATTCCGGTTATCCGAGGCGAAAGCCTCTGAATAACAGGAGGAATCCTGAAATCCGGTTCCGGATCCCTCCGAAAAATCTATTTAGGAAAGAGAGATTAGAAATGAGCGAAGAAACCAAGAAGTCAACGAAGAAACCCTTCAAGATGCCCCATACCTTTGTGATTCTGCTGGCAATTATCTGTCTGGCTATGGTAGTTTCTTGGATCATTCCCTCCGGCGAGTACGCACGTGAGGTAAACGATGCGGGAATCAAAGTGGTCATTCCCGACCAGTTTTCCTTTGTGGAGAAGACCTATCTGAAGCCCTGGGATATTCCCAGCATGATCGTCAAGGGCTTCTCCGACCAGGCCACCCTGATTTTCATGACCATGTTCGTGGGCGCAGGGTTCAATGTTCTGCTGAAGACCAATGCCGTTCAGGCACTGATTGCCGTCATGATTCGGAAGCTGGGCAAGCTGGAGTCTGCTTTCATCGCCGCGCTGATGCTGGTCTGCGCCCTGATTGCCACAACCCAGTCCGTTACCGTTTTCATCGCCTTTACACCCGTTATCATTATGATGGTTCGCGCCATGGGCTATGACTCCCTGGTGGGCGCAGCCATTCCTCTGATGGGTGGTGCCATCGGCTTCAGCACCGGCACACTGAACGCCTCCTCCACTGCCATTGCCCAGGCCATTGCTGAGCTGCCCACCTTCTCCGGTATCGGCTACCGCTTTGTCTGCCTGTTCGTTTACTGGGTAGTCAGCAGCTATATGCTGATCCGCTACGCCAAGAAGGTCAAGGCAACTCCCTCTCTCAGCCCCATGTACGATCTGGATCTGGCTGACACCGCTACCGAGGTGGACGAAAGCGTTATGACCAAGATGACCGTCCGTCAGGTTCTGTGCCTGCTGTCTCTGGTTGGAACGCTGGTTGCCATCTGCTGGGGCTGCATCCAGCTGGGCTGGGGCCAGAAGGAAATCGGCATTGCCTTTATCTGGCTGGCCATCATCTGCGGCGTCTGCGCAGGCTTTGGCCCCACACAGATCTGCAACTACTTCGTGGAAGGCGCCCAGAAGCTGCTGGCCACCGCGTTCATTGTCGGTATCTCCAAGACCATTGCCAATGTCTTCACCGGTGCCCAGGTTATGGATACCATCGTCTACGGCATTTCCAATGTGCTCAATGCCTTCCCTGTAGCCATGAAGGGTGTATCCATGTTCTGGGCAAACCTGATTATCAACTTCCCCATCGTCTCCGCCTCCGGTCAGGCCGGTGTGGTGATGCCAATCTTCACCCCCGTGGCGGATATGATCGGCATTACCCGTCAGACTGCCGTTCTGGCCTACAACTTCGGCGACGGCTTCTGCAACTACATCATCCCTTGGTCCTCCGCTTTGATGGGCAACCTGGCCGTTGCCAATATCCCCTATGACCGCTGGATGAAGTTCTTCTGGAAGATGTTCCTGGTCTGGGTTGCCCTGGGCAGCGTGCTGCTGTTCATCGCCCAGATGATGAACTACGGACCCTTCTGAGTTATGGATTATTCTGAGAGAATCCAGGACATCAGGGCGTTCATTCAGGAGCAGGAGCAGAGCCTTCTGGACGACTGGTTTCAGCTGATTTCCCATGTGAGTGTCAGCGAGACCGGCGAGGGCGTGGAGGAATGCTGCGACTGGATTTATGGCAAAATGGCCGCTCTGGGCCTTGTAGTTCAAAAATACGATGTGCGCCCCTTCCCGGTGCTGGTGGGCCGCACCCACCGGGATCCGGCGAAGAAAACCGTTCTGCTCTACGCCCATTATGACGTCAAGCCTGCCGGTGACCCCGGCAAGTGGCGCACGGATCCCTTCCGACCCACCGTAGTGGACGGGAAGGTTTACGCCCGGGGCAGCGCCGACAATAAGTCCCCGCTGATGGCCCACCTGGAGGCTCTGGCCTATTACCGCAATCGGGGGCTGGAGCTGCCGGTGAACCTGATTTACCTCTTTGAGGGCTGTGAGGAATCCGGAAGCCTGGGCCTTCCGGAGTTTCTGGAGGCCCATCGGCAGGAGCTGGACGCGGACATGGTCTTTTTCAGTGACGGCTCCAAGGATCCCAGCGGCAAACCTATTATTGCCCTGGGCTGCAAGGGCTGCCTGAATTTCACCATTCGGGTAAAGACCATGACCAAGAATGTCCATTCCCGTTACGCCCCGGTGC
>ERZ1026854.2204-NODE-2204-length-11340-cov-3.339654_pt1 | contig 11340 bp, 8 predicted proteins | sample MGYA00380157_ERZ1026854 | MGnify/ENA primary metagenome ERZ1026854 (study PRJEB33269, sample SAMEA4719793) | human gut metagenome | biome: human-associated habitat; feature: organic feature; material: feces | place: Cameroon | collected 2013-10 ...
TCCGAGGGCAAAGGAAACGATAAGGCCCGGCCCGGCCATCGGCGGCTGTGGGCTCTGATATTGGCGGCCTGCCTGGTGATCGCTATGGCACTCACGGCCTACGCGGCCAACTTCATGGGCATCCGGGAAGCGATGACGGGAACACTCAAACAGGTATCCCCGGGAGAGGCGGCCTATATCACCCCGGAGACTGCCGCGGCGGAATCGGACGCCGGTTGGAGCTGCGCTCTGACGGAAAGCCTGTATACGGGTGAGAAAATCATGCTCAGCGTCACCATCCGGGCCGGAGAAGAATATATTCTGATTCCGGCCTATATAAACGGCTCGTACCCCGTAGGCGAGATTGGCCTGAGCGGCGATGAAACCTTGCAGGAATACGCGGACCGGCTGGGGAAAACACTGCTCAAGGCCGAAGCCAGCATGGATTTCACAGACTGGGACGTCAACGGTCAGGGTATATTCCCCAGAAGCAACGGCACGAACGAACTGACCCTGATTCTGAACAGTGAGCATACTCTGCGCGGTCCGGAAACCCTGACCGGAACCTGCACGGTCTACGTGTGGCCCCTTGGGCAGGAAGAACCCACTATAGAGACGCTGCCCCTGTCCCTGACCGCCGCCCCTGAGCCGGAGGGCGACAAGCAGATTTTCCATCCCGTGGTATCGGACAGCATTCCCGGTATGCTGTTCCAGGACGGCACGCTTTCCAAATCTCTATCCGGCTACCGCCTGCAGCTGCCCTTTACCATTACGGACAAGAGTATCGTGGACGATTATCTGAAGACCTACTGCGAGGAGCTGGACCTCTGGGGACTGCTGGACAAGAGCACCGGAAACGTCTTCTATGACATTCCCACCAATGATTTCGGGCAAGCCACCATCCAGATCCGGAACTCGGATTCCGAAGTTGTCGGAACCGTATGGATCGTGGAGCAAATCGGGTAGAAAATAGCAGACACATTATAATATAAAGTAGGGGACGATGCCCTCATCGTCCCGAAGGTTCGACTACAGAGCTTAGCGATCAAACGCACTTCTCTGTCAATCTGGCCTCGGGACGATGTAGGCATCGTCCCCTACATTTTTTCATTTGCTCCTTATACCGCGCCTAAGTACTCCTCCAGGCACAGCCCGGTGTCCTTCATGTCCATGGCTACCTCAACGCCTACATAGCGGAAGTGCCATGGCTCGTTGGTAATGCCGGTGATTTCCTCCTTGTCCGCAGGGTAGCGGAGGATAAAGCCGTACTCCCAGCAGTGGACAGCCAGCCATTCGTTGGCCTCCTTGCCTACAAGGTCTGTGGACAGGCCCAGCTCATGCTCACTGGTGCCGGGCAGTGCCACGGTTTTTAGGGTCTCCTCATAGGCCTCCTCATAGGTCATACCCTTTTCTTCATATTCCTGCGTCCGCAATTTCAGTATTTCGGTCTGCTGCTTATGGGTCCGGTAGGCGCTGTTTAAGTAGCAGTTGTTTCCGGCAGCTCTGCAATCGGCCAGCATCTGCCGCAGCGGCTCCGCCGCGATGCGCTGAATGGGCCGGTCTTTTTCCACTTCCACGGTGTCCCAAGTCCAGTCATCGGGAATGGGATTGTCCTTATTGACCAGCACCACCTGGATGCCCTTGGGGGTAAAGTAATAGGTTCGGCCGTCAATACTCTGCTTTCCCACAGCGGCACTGCCGTCCTCCTGGAGGTAATAGCGATACTCCCCCTCTTCACGCCAGCCGGTCTGTACAAGTCCGTCATCCGAGAGGAAATAGCGTTTCCCTTCCAGTTCCAGCCAGCCGGTTTGCATCAGCCCGGAATCGTCATACCAACGTTTCCCGTCTTCCTCGTCCAGCCAGCCGGTGACCATGGTGCCGTCTTCCCGGAAGAAGCGGACGCCGTCCTCCATGTCCTGTCTGCCGGTGCGGGGAACGCCGTCATCGCCTAAGTAGTAGGTGCCGGTCTCCAGAGCCAGCCACTGGGTAGCCAGCACACCGGATTCGTCAAAATAATACCGGTTTCCCTCGATTTCCTGCCAGCCGGTGACCATAGGGCCGGAGGCGGAAAAATAATGGGTACCATTCTCTATGGTCTGCCAGCCGGTAGACATGGCCCCCGTGGAGGGATTGAAGTAGTAGATCTGCCCATCCACCCGGGTCAGCCCCAGCCGCAGGACGCCGTCGGCGCCAAAGTAGCACCGTCCGACCTCCAGATCCTGCCAGCCGGTCTGCATCCTGTATTCGGCGTCAAAATGGTAGATCTTGTCCGCAATGGTCACCCATCCTGTTACCTTTTTTCCGTGAAAATCCCGGTAGGAATAAACACCGTCCTCCTGGACCCAGCCGCTGCGGTCCACATTCTCGTCAAACCAAACCCAGCCTGCCACGCCAATCATGGCGAGGCCCGCAATTATCAGAACCGCACACAGCCAATTTCGGACTTTTTTACTCATGAAAAAGAGCCTTCCTTGTTTCTTTTTTCGATATATTACCACAAAAGCACTTGAATTGCAACCATAACAGCAAAGCAGCCCCTGCCGGGGCTGTTTTCTATACAATGCTTTCCATGACCTCCCGGCGGGAGAGCGGAATGAAATCCTCAGGCTGCGTCAGCTTTCGGTTTCCCAAGTATTGCCAGGTACCGTCCGGCCGCTTTTTTATAGTCACCTCATGACTGTACAGGCTGTCCAGCTTCAGATCCGTGCAGACAGTCTCCACCATAACGTTCAGACTGCCGTCCTCATTTTCCCGGCAAGCCGTTATTTCCGGCTCCACCAGGGGATGCCCAAAGCGAATGATCAACTCGCTCTCCAGCGGGAGCCAGGAATAGGTGTCCGTTTTAGGGTCGTAATCCGCCACGCTTTGCAGTTCTTCCCTGCTCATGGGAAACCGGGGCAGAATCAGTTCTTCAAAATCCACTGCCGGGATCCGATAGCACCGGCTCTCCCGGTCATAAGAGAATTCTTCCGAATTCGGCATATTCCCAGTCTTTCTATAATAAAACAGGTCCCACAGATCATTCAGGCTCAGGTTTCCATAGTCCGGCGCGGCCCAATCCACAAGGAACATATTCGTCCCGCTGTAGCCGATGGACAGGATGCATTCCCGCGTCATCTGCCACAGCACTGGGTCTGGCTCTCTCAGGCGGATGCGGGAATAGTTGGCAAAGTGCTGGTCATCCTCCCAAAAGACTTGATAGAAGAAATTCCCCGCTTCGGAAACCGTCCAACTCCGAACAGAGTAGGTTTCCCGGACAAGGATGGAGCTCTTCCCTTTCACCGCCGGGTCGCAGGTCAGTGTAGTCAGGTAGAACTGCCTGTTCTCCTGCCAGAAATAGCGGCAGGAAAGCATTCCCGTTTCCGTGATTTGAAACAGGGAAAAAACGCAGTCCTTGCCCGCCTGTACCTGATCCAGAAATTGCAGCAGTCCTTCCGGCTCCGCCAGATACTCCGGGATATCCCGGCCGCTGCGCAGAATGCAGAATCCCGCCCCCGCGGCAACAGCCTCCACCCGCGCCCTGTCCTCGGGAATCAACGTGGACCGCTGCCATTTTTCTGCCGGAGAATCATAGCCGCAGGCGGACAACTCCCCGCTGATTTTGGCGAGCAGTCTGCTGCACTGCTTCCAGGCGGCCTTTTCCGGAGTGGAAAGTTTGACCTCCCCGCAGCCGGTAAACAAGAGTATTAACAGCAGGAGCGACACGCACCGAAGGAAATAGGCTTTCACTTCAGCCTTTCCTCGGCGCAGCGCAGAATGGCCGCCTCCGTCTTCTCCGCTGCGGCTTTGTTTTCAGCACTGACGGAAGCATAGAGCTTCAGCTTCGGCTCCGTGCCGGAGGGGCGGACCACCAGAGAGCAATTTCCTTCCAGCAGGAATTTCAGTACATCGGACTTGGGCAAACCGTCCAGTCCTGCGCTGTAATCCAGAACCTTTTCCACTTTCTTTCCGCCGAATTCCGAAATACTTTCCCGGAAAGAGGCCATAATGCGCTGCATTTTGGCAAAGCCCGCACTGCCGTCAAATTCGTAGCTATGAAGGGTATTCAGGCAATAGCCATAGGTGCGATACAGTTCCTCCAGTTTCTCCAGCAAGCTGATGCCCCGGGTGGCGTAGAAGCTAAACATCTCGCAGATCATATAGGCCCCGTCCACACCGTCCTTATCCCGGACATAGGCGCCGGTCAGGTAACCGTAGCTTTCCTCAAAGCCGAAGATATAGCTGTTTTCCCGGCCCTGCTTTTCCAAAAAGCCGATCTGCTCCCCGATAAACTTGAAGCCCGTCAGCACATTGCGGGTTTCCACCCCATAATGTGCCGCAATCCGCTCCGCAAGGTCCATAGTCACAATGGTTTTGACCATGACAGGATCCTGCGGCATCTTGTCATGCTTGACGCGCTGGGCACAGATGTAGTCCAGCAGCAAAAGGCCCACCTCATTGCCGCTGAGCAAAGTGTATTCTCCATTTTTATTCCGAACCGCAATACCCACCCGGTCGCAGTCCGGGTCCGTTGCCAGCAGCAGGTCCGCGTTGGTCTTTTTCGCGTATTCCATGCCCAGCGCCATGGCCTCCCGAATCTCGGGGTTGGGATAAGGGCAGGTGGGGAAATGGCCGTCCGGCTGCTCCTGCTCGGGGACTACCGCAATATTGGTGTAGCCCATCTCCTTCAGCGTCCGGGTAACAGGCTTCAGGCCCGTGCCGTTCAGAGGGCTGTAAACAATGGCAACGTCTCTGTTTACCTTCTCCCCAAAGAGAACAGACTGGGCCTTGACTGCATTAACAAAGGCGGTATACACTTCTTCGGGAATATAGCGGATGTTTCCATTCTTCAGCTCTGTCTCAAAATCTCCGGTTTTTACATCTTCGAAAATATCAATTTTCTCGATTTCCGCCAGAACTGCCGCGGCGGCCTGAGTCGTGATCTGGCAGCCGTCAGGGCCATAGACCTTGTAACCGTTGTATTTGCTTGGATTGTGGGAGGCGGTGATCATAACACCCGCGGAGGTCTTCAGATAGCGGGCCGCAAAGGACACCGTTGGAACCGGCATCAGCGCAGGCCAGATATGCACCTGAACTCCGTTTGCCGCAAACACCCCCGCCGCAACCCGGGCGAACAGATCGCTCTTGATACGGCTGTCATAGCCAATGGCCACGGACGGTTTCTCAAAATGACTCCTGAGATAGTTCGCCAGGCCCTGGGTGGCTTTTGCCACGGTATAGACGTTCATCCGATTCGTGCCCGCACCGATCACACCCCGCAGGCCGCCGGTGCCGAAGGCCAAATCCCGATAAAAGGCGTCCTCTTTTTCAGCGGCATCCATGCTTTTCAGCTCTTCCGCCACATCCGCGTCCGCAAGGGCTTTTTCCAGCCAGCGACTGTATTCCTTTTCGATTTCCATATGTTATCCTTTCACGTCCAAGAATTGTGCCTGCCCATGGATGGTCAGCGTAACGGAATTCGCCGGAACGAAAACGCAGTCTCCCTTGTAGAACGGGATGCTCCCGCCGTCATAGGCGATGGTCCCGCAGCCGCCCACGCAGAGCAGCACCCGGAAGGCCAGCTCGTCGGCCCGGTATTCCACCCGCTGCCGCCGCTCGGTATTGACTAGCATTCTGTAAACTTCAAAATACTTGCACCGGCACAGCAGCTCCGAGGCCGCGCCGGGCCGGTATTTCAGCACCCGCAGGGGCTGCCGGGGTTCCGCGCAGCCCCGAAGATCCGCCACATCCAGAGCTTTTTCAATATGCAATGGCCGTTTCTGCCCGTTCTTGTCCACCCGGTCATAGTCATAGAGCCGGTAGGTCAGATTGGAGCTCTTCTGAATTTCCGCCACCAGAGTTCCCGCCCCAATGGCATGGATGGTGCCCGGCGGGATGAAAAAAAGGTCATCCCTGTGGATGGGGAGCTTTTGCAGGTATTTCTCGACCGTTCCATCCGCGATTGCCCGGCGCAGCTGCTCTCTCTTGCAGCTGCGCCGGAGACCATAGACCAGCTCGGTGTCCGGCTTTGCGTCCAGCACATACCACATCTCGGTTTTGCCCAGCTGGCCGTTTTCATGGAGCCTTGCGTAATCGTCTCCGGGATGGACCTGAACGGACAGGTCTTTTTTGGCGTCAATGAACTTAATGAGGATGGGAAGCCCCGTTTCGCCCCGGTGCCGCGCACCCAGATAACCTGGGTTGGCTTCCAGCACTTCCGCCAGAGGCCGCCCGTCAAAGCGTCCCCCAACCACAAAGCTGGGGCCATCCGGATGGGTAGAGCATTCCCAGGTTTCCGCCAGAGGGGACAAGGGTATATTCTTTTCAAAATCATCGTTCAGCCGGGTCCCGCCCCAGAGGTAATCCTTTCCGGCAGGGCGCAACAGCAGCGGTTCATTCTTTTCGGACATGGGCCTCTCCCCTGTTTTGTTACTCCAGTTCAAATTTCTGCTTGTCCTGAGCGTTGATCTCCTCGCCCAGCTGTACCTCAATGAGCTTCAGTTCCGTATCCGCCAGCACCGTATGGCGGCAGCCTGCGGACATGGTCACCACATCCCCGGCGTGGACCTTCTGCTCCATGCCGTCCACAATGGTCCGGCCCTCTCCGGCAATAACCACCCAGACCTCGTCCCGGTGCTTATGACTGTGGTAATTCATGCTGTGGCCCGGATTCAGGGTCACCTTGATGGTCATGGAGGCGTTCTCCACATCGATCACCTTGAAGCTGCCCCAGCTCTTTTCGGCAAACATGATCTGCTGCACAAATTTGTCCACAAAGGGCTTGATGTAGGAGCTCTGCTCTTTGTCGGAGACCAGAATTCCCTCCGGAGACGCGGAGATAATGACATCGTGCAATCCCATTGCCAGCACGGGCACATCCATCTCATTGATGATATGCACCCCGGAGCATTTGTCGTTCAGCTCACCCTTACCGATGATATTCTCGTCCATGGATTCCGTCAGGGTGTTCCATGTACCCAGGTCCTTCCACATCCCGGCATAGCGCACCACCTGAATCTTCGGCTCGTGCTCCACCACCGCATAGTCAAAGGATATCTTTTTCAGGGTTTCATACTTGTCAAACAGGTCCTGATAATCTGTGAAATCCATGAGTTCATGGGCCTTCCGCATGACATAGCCCAGCTTATAGGCAAAGACGCCGCCATTCCACAGGGCGCCCTGAGCAATGTACTCTGCCGCCACATCCGCCGTGGGTTTTTCCTTGAAGGTTCTGACGGAAGCCACATGGTCTCCGCTCTCCGGGATGATATAGCCGTACTTCTCGCTGGGATAGGTGGGCTCGATGCCCATAAGCACCAGGTTGGCCTCCCCTTTATCCGCCTGGGCAGACAGCTCCTTCAGGGCCTCAAAATAACTATCCTCTACATAGGGGTCCACCGGGCAGACAACTACAGACTCCGCGGGTGAAACATGCAGCACGTCCACAAGGTAAGCCGTCGCCAGAGCGATGGCCGGAAAGGTGTCCCGGCGGCAGGGCTCCACGCTGATGCCCACGTCTTCCCCCAGCTGATTGTGAATGGCGGAGACCTGGGTCTTGCTGGTGGCAATGGTCACGGTGGCGTCAACGTCCACCTTTTTGATCTGCCGGTAGACCCGCTGGACCATGGACTCGTAGCCGCCGTCCTCTTTTTTGAAGAACTTGATAAACTGTTTGGAGCGGACGTCATTGGAAAGGGGCCAAAGCCGTTTCCCGGAGCCGCCGGAAAGCAAAATAATATTCATAAGCCTTCTCCCTCAGCGCTCAGCCCGCATGGGGTTATGCAGGAAGTCTTCGTAAGCCAAACGGATACCATCCTCCAGCTCGGTCTTATAGGTCCAGCCCAGAGCCGTGGCCTTGGAAACATCCAGCAGCTTTCTGGGGGTTCCGTTGGGCTTGCTGGGATCCCACCTGATTTCCCCGGTATACCCCACAACTTTGGCAACCAGCTCGGTCAGCTCCCTGATGGACAGTTCCTTGCCGGTACCGGCGTTGACGGTCTCATTGCCGGAGTAGTTGTTCATCAGGAAGACACAGAGGTTCGCCAGATCGTCCACATACAGGAACTCCCGCAGGGGGCTGCCGTCACCCCAGCAGGTGACACTTTCCGCGCCGCTGACCTTTGCCTCATGGAAGCGGCGGATCAGCGCGGGCAGAACATGGCTGTGGGTAGGATGGTAATTGTCGTTGGGTCCATAAAGATTGGTAGGCATAACGGAAATATAGTCCGTGCCGTACTGCCGGTTCAGGAACTCACAGTATTTGAGCCCCGAGATTTTAGCCAGGGCGTATGCCTCGTTGGTCTTCTCCAGCTCGCTGGTCAGCAGACAGCTTTCCTTCATGGGCTGGGGTGCCATGCGAGGATAGATGCAGGAGGAGCCCAGGAATTCCAGCTTCTTGCAGCTGTTCTGCCAGGCCGCGTGGATGGCGTTCATTTCCAGCACCATATTGTCGTACATAAAATCGGCCAGCGCGTTCTGATTGGCCACAATGCCGCCTACCTTCGCCGCTGCCAGGAACACATACTCCGGCTTCTCCGCGGCAAAGAATGCCTCCACCTGGTCCTGCCGGGTCAGATCCAGTTCCTTATGGGTGCGGGTGATGATATTGGTATAGCCCTGGCGCTGCAGCTCCCGGACTATGGCAGAACCTACCATACCCCGGTGCCCCGCCACATAGATCTTTGCGTTTTTCTCCATCATTTCGCCGCCTCCATCATTGCCTTTTCCCGCTTTGCCAAAGCACGGTCGTGCTCTGCCATGATCCGCACCAGCTGTGCATAGCTGGTCTTCTGGGGGTTCCAGCCCAGCTTCGTTCTGGCCTTGGTGGGGTCGCCCCACAGATTGTCCACATCCGTGGGCCGGAACCATTGGGGATTGACCGACACCAGCAGTTTGCCGGTTTCCGCATCGTAGCCCTTTTCGTCAATACCGGTGCCCTCCCAGCGGATGGTCATGCCGTTGGCGGCAAAGGCCTTCTCCGTAAAGTCCCGGACGGTGTGCTGCTCGCCGGTGGCGATAACGTAGTCGTCCGGGGTCTCCTGCTGCAAAATCAGCCACATGCATTCCACATAGTCCTTGGCATAGCCCCAGTCCCGGAGGGAATCCATATTGCCAAGCTCCAGATGGTCCTGCAAGCCCTCGGCAATGCGTCCGGCAGCCAGCGTGATCTTTCGGGTGACGAAGTTCTCGCCCCGGCGCTCAGACTCGTGGTTGAAGAGAATGCCGTTCACGGCAAACATACCATAGGCCTCCCGGTACTCCTTGGTCATCCAGAAACCGTACTGCTTGGCAACGGCATAGGGGGAATAGGGGTGGAAAGGTGTGGTTTCCCGCTGCGGAACCTCCTCCACCTTGCCGAAAAGCTCGGAGGTAGATGCCTGATAAATGCGGCAGGTACCGGCAAGTCCGCAGATGCGGACCGCCTCCAGAATCCGCAGAACGCCCAGGGCATCCACATCGCCGGAATATTCAGGCACGTCAAAGCTGACCTGCACATGGGACTGGGCCGCCAGATTGTAAATTTCATCCGGCTTGACCTGGCCGATGATGCGAATCAGGCTGGAGGAATCGGTCAGGTCTCCGTCATGGAGTTTGATCTTCCCCATAAGATGGTCAATGCGGGCAGTATTGGAAATGGACGCCCGGCGGGTGATGCCATGGACCTCGTAGCCCTTTTCCAGAAGGAATTCGGCAAGATAGGAGCCGTCCTGGCCGGTAATGCCGGTGATCAGTGCTTTTTTCATTGTGACAAACCTCTTTCAGACATTTTTGCTTTATTATAACACATTGCTTTTCATTTGTCTCCCCCAAAATAAAAGGAATCCGGCAGGGGCCTTGAAGCTCCTGCCGGAAAATTCAATCTCTGCGGAACAGATCCCGGGTATAGACCTTTTCCCGTACATCATCCAGACAGCTGTCGTAGCGGTTGGCAATGATGGCCTGGCTGTTCTTTTTGAACGCTGCCAAATCGTTTACCACCCGGCTGCCGAAAAAGGTCGTGCCGTCCTCCAGAGAGGGCTCATAGATGATGACCGCGGCGCCCTTGGCTTTGATGCGCTTCATGACGCCCTGAATGGAGGACTGGCGGAAATTATCAGAATTGGCCTTCATGGTCAGGCGGTAGACCCCGATGACGCAGGTTTTTTCCGCGTTGGCATTGTATTCATTGTCCTCGTCGTAGCCATAGTATCCCGCCATTTGCAGCACCCGGTCCGCTATGAAATCCTTCCGGGTGCGGTTGGATTCTACAATAGCCCCGATCAGATTTTCCGGCACATCCCGGTAGTTGGCCAGCAGCTGCTTTGTGTCCTTGGGCAGACAGTAGCCGCCGTAGCCGAAGGAGGGATTGTTGTACTGGTCACCGATGCGGGGATCCAGGCACACGCCTTTGATAATCTGCCTGGTATCCAGGCCCTTCATCTCGGCGTAGGTGTCCAGCTCATTAAAGTAGCTGACCCGCAGGGCAAGATAGGTGTTGGCAAAGAGCTTGACGGCCTCAGCCTCCGTAAAGCCCATAATAAGGGTATCGATATTCTCCTTGATGGCCCCCTCCCGCAGAAGGGACGCAAAGGTTTCGGCGGCCTCCACCAGCCGGGCATTCTTCAGGTCCGTACCCACAATAATGCGGCTGGGATACAGATTGTCATAAAGCGCCTTGCTCTCCCGCAAAAATTCCGGGGAGAAAAGGATATTTTCGCAATGGTATTTTTCCCGGACAGATTCGGTGAATCCCACGGGAATGGTGGACTTGATTACAATGACCGTCTCCGGATTGCACCGCAGCACAAGCTGGATCACAGACTCCACGGCGGAGGTGTCGAAGAAATTCTTCTGGGAATCATAGTTTGTGGGCGCGGCGATAATCACGAAGTCCGCATCCCGATAGGCACTTTCCCCATCCAGAGTAGCCTTCAGATTGAGCTCCTTTTCCGCCAGATAACGCTCGATATATTCATCCTGAATGGGGGATCTGCGCTGATTGAGCAGCGTAACCTTCTGAGGAACAATGTCCACAGCCGTAACTTCGTGCTTCTGAGCCAGCAGCACCGCTAAAGAAAGGCCCACATAGCCGGTTCCCGCAACCGCGATTTTCATAATGATACTCCTTTGTTTTTTTCGTCCCGATTTCTGCAGGCAGCTCGATAGGCGTTTTCAAAGTCGCCCAGCTCCCGGTAGCATTCTTCCAGCTGTCTGCCGCAGCCCCTGCCGCCCTTTTCGGCCTTTAAAAATGCCGCAAGCGCAAGGGGATAGTCTTTTTTGCGCAGATATGCCATGCCGGACAGGTATTCCGTCTCCGCAGTCCACGTCTCCACCGCGCCAAGCAGCGCCAGGGCTCGTTCCGCGTTCCCCGCCTCAAGCTGCTGTTCCGCCCGGAGCAGCAGC
>ERZ1026854.2212-NODE-2212-length-11325-cov-3.668412_pt1 | contig 11325 bp, 10 predicted proteins | sample MGYA00380157_ERZ1026854 | MGnify/ENA primary metagenome ERZ1026854 (study PRJEB33269, sample SAMEA4719793) | human gut metagenome | biome: human-associated habitat; feature: organic feature; material: feces | place: Cameroon | collected 2013-10 ...
AACAAGAAAAACGCTTCTGGCATGCTAGCCAAAAGCGTTTTGTCTACAGTCTGAAAGAACCAATCAGTGATTGGTTCTTTTTTTTTTGTCCATATAGGAAAGCACTCTCTCAAACGCCATGTCTCCACCGAACAAATCCAGTGCACTGCCGATGGTCACGTTGATCCGGTCATGCCCCAGCCTCCTTAGCAGCTCCAGATCAGAAAAGCTGTGGACACCGCCGGCATAGGTCATGGTCTTCTTTCCCCAATCCCCCAGCATTTTTACAAGCCCTGTCTCTATCCCGTTCGCCTTTCCCTCCACATCCACCGCATGGATGAGAAACTCATCGCAGTAGCCGGAGAGCCGTTCAAGGAGCTCCTCCCCCACTGTCTCGCCTGTCGCCCTCTGCCAGCGGTCGGTCATCACCACATAGCCAGACGGCTGTTTTTTGCAGCTTAAATCAAGCACCAGCCGTTCAGCTCCCACGCTCTCTTTCATTTTTTCAAGCCGCGTGAGGTCGATCCTGCCCTCCCGAAACACATAGGAGGTCACGATCACATGGCTTGCCCCTGCGTCCAGAAATTCTCCCGCGTTCTCCGGTGTGATGCCGCCTCCCACCTGCAGGCCGCCCGGATATGCCGAAAGTGCGAAAAGCGCCTGTGCCTTTGTATCCTCATACGTCTCACTGCCCACTCCGTTTAACAGGATCACATGGCCTCCACGGATCCCGTATTCCCGGTACAGCCTTGCATAATACGCCGCATCCTGCCCGGAGACGAAGTTCTCCTTTACCTTTGATCCTACGCCGCTCTCCTTCAGGCTCCCGCCTACAATCTGTTTTACCTTTCCGTCATGGATGTCAATACACGGGCGAAACTCCATCTCTCTACCAGCCCTTTCCTCTCGTGTTTTCTTGTTTTTTAATATGGTTATTTTTGAATAAATCCAAGCATGTTGCACAAAATATTACTGTTCAAAACTATTTATGCCAATATAAAAGGAGATTATTATGAAGAATCTGAAAAAAGGCTTTGCAATTTGTCTGCTGCTCGTCTATGTCTGCGTGCTGTCTGCCTGCGGCAACGGCTCCAAAAAAGATACGGATGACATGGCAGGCGGTGCTTCCCCCACACCGGGCAGTACCACCGAGAGCACTGCCGGCGCTGGTAACACCACCACCGGCACCACCTCTCCGGCAACCAACAACGGCAACAACATCACTAACGATGGTATGCAGAACGGCAACACCACGAATGGTACCACAAGCGGTAACACCACAGGCGGAAATACCACAAACGGTACCGGTGACAATGTGGGCAACACTGTGGGCGATGCCGTGGATGACGCCGGCAACACGGTGGGCGATGTGATCGACGACATCGGAAACGGGGTAAAGGATATCACCGACGATGTAACCGGCACCAACACCAACCGCTGACCAGTGGTTACGCCACTTTTAAGAAAGGATTCTGCTCTCCGCAGAATCCTTTTTTGCAAGTCATCCGGGCAGGCTCCCATTTAAAGTCAAACCCTCTCAGGAATAGTGCCGTCGCGGTAGGCTCCCAAAAGCTTTTCCAGATCTCCGATCATTTCCTTGATCTTACTTCCGTTATCCGTGTCCGCCACCCGCTTTCTGACAGGGAAGATCTCCACATCCAGCGTGTCAGAAAGGATGTCCGATTCCTTGCGGATCGCCGCCTCGGTGGACTCAAACTGTTCATGGGATACCAGACGCATTCCTCTGGAATTGGACACCAGCGTATAGCCCGCAATCCCCGTCCTGCTGCGGAATGCCTTGGAAAATCCGCCGTCGATCACAAGAAGCCTGCCGCCGCATTTTAGCGGGGACTCGCCCCTCTTCTGCTCCACCGGCACATGACCGTTCACAATGTGTGACTCTCTGCCGTTTAAGCCAAACTCCTCCAGTATCCGCCGGATCACGGACTCATTTTCCAGAAGATCATAATAGCTGTTTTTCACTTCCGTTTGCATGCTCTCGTCCGTGAGCAGATACCGCTCAAAGGTTGCCATCTTATCCCTGCCGTACACGGGGGAACCGGCTCCCGCCCAGATATACCACATGATATCCTGGCCGTCGCGCTTCTCCTTCCCGCTCACACCGTAATAGCCCACTCTGGCGCAGTTGTCCAGAACATCATAAAGTGCGCGCCCGCTGTAATTTTTCCCCAGCACATTGACACGCATAAAGCTGCCGTCCGGGTTTAAGGGCACACAGCCGTGATACAGCAGATTGCCGTTGTAGACCTTATACATGCCGCCGTTGGAATACAGAAAGCGCACATGTCTTTGCAGCTTTTCACAGCGCAAAAACGCCTGCCGCAGCCGCTCCATCACCGTCTGCTCCTCCGGTGAGAGCGCATACGGATCCTTTGGATCCACTGTGGGAAAATCCACATCACGGAGCGCATACTCCCTGCCGTCAATCCGAACCGTCCGTTTTTCAAAATCGATCTGTTCCAGAAGAAGTCTCCTGTCCATCTGAAACTCGGGATGTCTTTTTATGACCTGCCCCTCCAGCTTAAACTGGAGAATGGCGATCGCCTTGTGCATCCTCTGGTCGAGCTCTAAATCCTTCGTATTGTAATTGGTATTGAATTTGATGGAAAATGCGCTGCAGTCCACATCACGGTAGGTTACCATGGCAAAGGTCGCCAGCGGGATCAGGTTGATGCCGTAGCCCTCCTCCAGCGTATCCAGATTGCCGTACCTCGCCGCATTGCGGATCACCGTGGCAATACACGCCGGATGCCCGCTGGCAGCTCCCATCCACACCACGTCATGGTTGCCCCACTGAATGTCCACGGAATGGTACTCCTCCAGCATATCCATAATGATATGCGCGCCGGGGCCTCTGTCGTAAATGTCGCCCACGATGTGGAGATGGTCAATGACCATCCTCTGGATCAGGTGGCTGAGTGCGCCGATAAACTGCGGTGCCCGTCCGATCTGGATGATCGTATGGATGATCTCATTGTAGTACGCTTCCTTGTCCTGCACCTCCTCCTTCTCCGTGATCAGCTCCTCGATCACATAGGAGAAATCCCCAGGCAGCGCCTTTCTGACCTTGGATCTGGTATATTTGGAGCACACCCGCTTGGTGATCTGCACCAGCCTGTGCAGCGTGATCTTGTACCAGTCCTCAATGTTTTCCTCTTCCGCACACACGATATCCAGCTTTTCCTCCGGATAGTAGATCAGGGTTGCAAGCGCCTTCTTGTCCCTGCTGCTCAACGTATTTCCGAACTCCTCGTCGATCTTTCTCCTGACGGAGCCGGAGCCGTTCCGCAGCACGTGGCTGAACTGTTCATATTCCCCATGTATGTCCGTCAGAAAGTGCTCCGTCCCCTTCGGCAGATTCAGGATCGCCTGTAAATTGATGATCTCCGTGGACGCCGCCGCAATGGTCGGATAGCGCTCCGACAGACTTCTCAAATACTTTTCCTCAATACCCATGCCTTCCCCGTTCCGTCCGCCTCAGCCCTGTACGGCTGCATCGATCACATCGCTCATATCATATCTGCCCGCCTGTTTCCCCGCAAGGAATTTTGCCGCCTGCAAGGCTCCCTTGGCAAAAATCGCCTTGGAATAAGCTGTGTGGGAGAAGGTGATCACCTCGTCCTCCCCGGCGAAGATCACATCATGGTCGCCCACAATGGTACCGCCCCTGACCGCAGAGATACCGATCTCCTTGGGAGATCGTTTCCGCCTTACCTGACTTCTGTCGTACACATATTCATATGCGCCGTCAAACTCCTCGTTGATGGAGTCCGCCAGTGCAAGCGCCGTTCCGCTGGGCGCATCCAGCTTCTGGTTGTGGTGCTTCTCCACGATCTCGATGTCAAAGCCCGCGGGCGCCAGTATCCCGGCGGCATCCTTCAAAAGCTTCAGCAAAAGATTGATTCCCATGGACATGTTGGCGGATCTCAAGACCGCAATTTTTCCCGCAGCCTCCTCTGCCTTTGCAAGCTGCTCCTGTGTCAAGCCCGTGGTGCAGAGCACACAGGGCAGATTCTTCTCCACACAGTACGCAAGCATACCGTCCACGGCGGGCGCCGCGCTGAAATCGATCAGTGCATCCGCCTCCACATTACATTCACTGATATCCGTAAACACGGGGTATTCATTGTGTCCGTCGTCCCGGGCATCCACCCCCGCCACAATACAAAGTTCTTCGTCCTCCGCTGCCAGCCTTGAAATCACCTGACCCATTTTGCCGTTGCAGCCGTGCATGATTACTCTGACCATAGTATTTTCTCTCCTCTTACAGCAATCCGTACTCCCGCATTGCCTTCTCCAGCCTTGCGGCATTTGCCTCTTCCATCTCCGTCAGCGGAAGTCTTAAGCTGCCCGCCTCCATTCCCATAAGGTTGAGTGCCTTTTTCACCGGAATGGGATTGACCTCACAGAACAGCGCATCGCAAAGCTCCATCGCCTTCAACTGCAGCCTGCAGCTCTCCTCCACATCTCCCTCAAAATACTTTGCGCAGATGTCGTGGGTCTGTCTGGGTGCCACATTGGAAAGAACCGAAATTACGCCCTTACCTCCAAGGGACAAAATCGGTACGATCTGGTCGTCGTTGCCGGAATAAAGATCGATCTTTCCCTCCGCCTTTGCCGCCAGTCTGGCGATCTGGCCGATATTGCCGCTGGCCTCCTTGATGCCCACGATGTTCTCAACATCGGTACACAGGCGCACCACCGTGTCCGGCAGCAGATTACAACCCGTTCTGCTGGGCACATTATACAGGATAATGGGAAGCTTCACGGAGTCCGCAACCGTCTTGAAGTGGGTATACAGGCCGTTCTGCGTCGCCTTGTTGTAGTAAGGACACACCAAAAGCAGTCCGTCCACACCGTACCTTTCCGCCTCCCGGGACAGATATACCGCAGTTTCGGTACAATTTGAGCCGGTGCCTGCCACTACCGGGATCCTGCCTGCCACCTTCTCCGCACAGTATTTGATTACGGCAAGATGCTCCTCATGGGAGAGCGTTGCCGACTCTCCGGTAGTTCCGCAAACAATGATGGCATCGGTGCCGTTTGCGATCTGAAACTCGATCAGCTCACCGAACTTCTCATAATTCACTTCTCCGTCCGCCTTCATGGGTGTTACGATTGCAACACCTGCTCCTTTAAAAATAGCCATTTTCCATCCTCCGATCTTTCCCTTGAAAGTATTTTATGCTTTTTTCCTGTGAAATAAAACGAACCGGCTCATAAATAAATATGGGCCGGCTGATCTTCATCCTTCCGATAGCGCCCCATCTATTGCTAGATGACAGTCATACAGCTCTTAACTGTATGCCCAAGATTTGACAAGCAGGTCATCTCCTCTTTCGGCGTCTTCCCCTTTCATCTTTCCTCAACTGTGCCTGCCACATCAGAAAAGCTACTCTTGAAACACGCAACCTCTATCTTTGTTCATCATAACACCTATATACCCTGCTGTCAACGCAAGGATTTTATACATCGAAAGTCTTTACACATTAAAGGTCTTAAAACGCAGCGTCTCGATCTTGGATACCTCATCCGCCAGCATGCAGACCTCATCATTGAGCGTGATCCCTGTCAGGATCACATCCGTCTCACCCCTCTGCTCAAGCAGCGCCTTCAGATCCTCCACCGAAATAATATTCTTGTCGGGCAGCCCGAGCACCTCATCCAGGATGAGAAGATTGCACTCCCCGGTTGAAAGCACCTTCTTTGCAAAATTGATTCCGTTGCGGATATTCATGATCTCCTCGGATTTCTTTTCCTCGGAAAGCTCCTCGTAATTCTCATCGGACTTCTCAAAGCGGAACAGCTTGATCTCCGGCTCCAGCCGTCTGACAAACTCCGTGTCCTCAAGCCCTTTTCCCTTGAGGAACTGGATGATCACAACATAATCCCCTTTTGCGGCGGCCTGAACCGCTCTCCCGAGTGCTGCCGGCGATTTTCCCCTGCCGTCCCCGGTATAAATATGAATCGTGCCTTTTTCCATTTAGATACCTTTGCCTTTCCGGTACTCACATACTGCATTATGTACTGTCCGCTGCAATGACATTCATCATATCATAATTCTCTCTTTTTTTCAACCTTAAAGCGTTACTTCCTCCCTTGCCACCTCAAGCTTGCTGACGGAAACCTCGTAAGCCACTCTTTTTTCCACCTGCTCCTCGTCGATCTTCTTCATATATTCACGGCTCTGGATACGTCCCCAGACACTGCAGCGCTCGCCCACCGCAAAGCTGTTGGCATATCTGGCGTTTCTTCCCCAGCAGATGCAGGGAATGTAGTCGGATTTTCCGTAGGGTCTGTTTACTGCCAGCAGAAGATCCGCGATTTCCCTTCCAAGCGGTGTCTTGCGATAAATGGGCGGCTTGCAGATATAACCGTCCAGAAATATCTGATTGGTCTTTGCGCTCTCCTCGATCTCATCTACAAAAGAAATCTCTCTTGCAAACACGGAAAGCACAAGTCTGTTTTTTCTCTCCTCATGCCGGTTGTAGGATCTGAACTGTCCGTTCACCTCAACGCGGTATCCCCTGTAATCCGCCGACACATCGATCAGTCTCTCCGACACCATCATGGGAATCACATCAAAGGAATCGCTCAGACGCTGCACCTTCACATCCACCATGTAGAAGCCTTCCCCAAAGATTTCATGGCTGTAGCTGAAGCCGCTCACGATTTCCCCCATGATTGTTACCTGATTGTTTTCAATAACCTTATCCGTCATTTTTGTTCTCCCTTTCTTACACTTAAGAATTTTTCCGGCACTATGCCTGTAATGTACTATTATTTATACTCTATTTTCCCCCTCATTAACACTCTTTCTCGCCGCGCATAGCGACAACCCCCGCCAAACTGCACCGAAACCGCATTTTTTCTTGCACCCCACGACAAATAGTGCTATACTGAAACAGTTTTGAAACTATGTATTTTCGTAAAAAGGAGCAATATGTTATGCTGCAAAAAAGAGAAGATGTCAGAAACGTTGCCATTATCGCCCATGTAGACCACGGCAAGACCACTCTGGTGGATGAATTGCTGAAGCAGAGCGGCGTTTTCCGTGAAAATCAGGAGGTTGCCGAGCGCGTGATGGATTCCAACGATATCGAGCGGGAAAGGGGTATCACCATCCTTTCCAAAAATACTGCCGTCACCTATAAGAATACAAAAATCAATATCATCGACACCCCGGGACACGCTGACTTCGGCGGAGAGGTGGAACGCGTCTTAAAGATGGTAAACGGTGTCATTCTGGTGGTGGACGCCTTTGAAGGCCCCATGCCCCAGACCAAATTTGTGCTTCGCAAGGCGCTGGAATTAAAGCTTCCCGTCATTGTCTGCATCAACAAGATCGATCGTCCCGAGGCACGCCCTCAGGTGGTTGTGGATGATGTGCTGGAATTGTTCCTGGATCTGGAGGCGGATGATGCGCAGCTTGACTGTCCTTTCGTCTTTGCTTCCGCAAAAACCGGCTCCGCAACCCTGAACCTGACTGTCAAGAATAAGGATATGAAGCCTCTCTTTGACACGATCTTAGACTATATTCCCGCACCGGAGGGCGATCCCGATGCCGGAACCCAGGTACTGATCAGTACCATTGATTACAATGAATATGTGGGACGCATCGGCGTCGGCAAGGTAGACAACGGCAAGATCGCCGTGAATCAGGAGGTCGTGCTCTGCAACGCGCACGATCCCGAGAAACAGAAGCGCGTGAAGATCAGCAAGCTCTATGAGTTTGACGGTCTGAACAAGGTGGAGGTAAAGGAGGCGGGCATCGGCTCCATCGTAGCCATCTCCGGCATCTCGGACATCCACATCGGAGACACGCTCTGCTCTCCCGACAATGTCTCCCCGATCCCGTTCCAGAAGATCAGTGAGCCCACCATTGCCATGCACTTTATGGTGAATGACTCCCCGCTTGCAGGTCAGGAGGGTAAATTCGTGACCAGCCGCCACATCCGTGACAGGCTGTTCCGCGAGCTGAACACCGACGTCTCTCTCCGTGTGGAGGAGACCGACTCCGCAGACTGCTTCAAGGTCTCCGGGCGCGGCGAGCTGCATCTCTCCGTTCTGATCGAGAATATGCGCCGCGAGGGTTATGAGTTTGCCGTAAGCAAGGCTGAAGTTCTCTACAAGACCGATGAGAACGGCAAAAAGCTGGAGCCCATGGAGCTGACCTACATTGATGTTCCCGAAGAATTCACCGGCACGGTCATTGATAAGTTAAGCCAGAGAAAGGGCGAGCTCCGCAGCATGGGAACCGCTTCCGGCGGCTACACCCGCTTAGAATTCTCCATTCCCTCCCGCGGTCTGATCGGCTACCGCGGCGACTTTATGACCGACACAAAGGGCAATGGCATCATGAACTCCGTGTTTGACGGCTACGCTCCCTACAAGGGCGACATCCAGTACCGCAAGCAGGGCTCCCTGATCGCCTTTGAAAACGGCGAATCCATCACCTACGGTCTGTTCAACGCACAGGAGCGCGGCACCCTCTTCATCGGACCGGGCGTCAAGGTGTATTCCGGCATGGTGATCGGCTCCAACGGCCGCGGCGAGGACATTGAAGTGAATGTCTGCAAGAAAAAGCAGCTCACCAACACCCGTTCCTCCAGCGCGGACGAAGCACTCCGTCTGGTACCGCCCAAGATCATGAGTCTGGAACAGTGCCTCGATTTCATCGACACGGACGAGCTTCTGGAGGTTACCCCCTCCTCGCTGCGCATCCGCAAGAAGATCCTGGATCCGACCCTGCGTAAGCGCGCAGCAATGAAGAAGTAATCCTAATATTCTTCCGCGATATCAATCTCCTCCTGCTCACTCTCGATGGGACTCGGATATCCGGGTGTATGCCTCAGGTAGACCGCCCAGTATCCGACTCCCACGATTCCGGCACCGCCCACAATATTGCCGAGCACCACCGGGAGCAGGTTCTTTAGCAGGAAGCTTCCGAAGGTAAGCCCCTGCGCCGCAATGCCGTACTCTCCGGCAGTCAGGATTCCCGCGATACAAAAATAAATATCCGCAATGCTGTGTTCAAAACCGCAGAGCACGAAGACCATGACCGGCCAGAAGCTCATCAGAAGCTTTCCCGACACTCTCTTTGCCGCGAAGGCCGCCCACACCGCAATGCAGACTAAAATATTACACAAAATGCCCTTCACGAACGCATCCCCAAAGGAGAGGCTCACCCTGCTCTGGGCGTTCTTTACCATGCTCTCCGCAAGTCTGCCGCCGTATAAATCCGGCACATGGCCGAGCACCACCAAAAGCGCCACAAGCGCCGCTCCGATAAAATTCCCCACAAATACAAAGAACCAGTTCTTCAGCATTTCATGCAGGCGGATCTTTTTTTCCAGCAGTGCAATGATGATCAGATTGTTTCCGGTAAACAGCTCGCTTCCCGCTACCAGCACCATCGCCATGCCCGCCGGGAACAGCGTGGCGCTGATCAGTCTGGCAATAGAGGCATTCTCCACAGTGACCGCTCCCACGCTGGATGCAATGCCCGCAAAGCCGATGAACATGCCCGCAAAGACACCCAGCACCAGCATTTTGAACGCGGACAGCCTTACTTTATGGATTCCGATCTCCACATAATTTCTTGCAATTTCCAAAGGTGAATGCATATATTTTCCTCCCGCAAATCATTTCTTAACGTTATTTTTACTTTATTTTTGCATATCCTAAACATATAATTATCTTGCTGCGTATTTTTACCATACCACATTCGGAGGATAACCGCAAATGGATATCTCGCTCTCGTTTTTTATACAGCAGATCCAGCAGAACCCTATTCTAGCGGTCACTGTATTTCTGACTCTCTGCGTCATTTTTGTGAACGGATGGACCGATGCGCCCAATGCGATCGCCACCTGTGTCTCGACCCGTTCCATGAACGTCAATGCAGCGATTATCATGTCGGCAATTTTCAATTTTTTAGGTGTTCTGGTCATGACCCTGTTCAATTCCACCGTTGCCATGACCATCACCAATATGGTCAATTTTCACGGGGATAACAAAGCCGCTCTGGTGGCACTCTGCGCTGCCCTGTTTGCCATTGTGATCTGGGCGGTTGCGGCATGGTACTTCGGCATTCCCACCAGTGAAAGCCATGCCCTGATCGCGGGGCTCTCCGGCGCTGCCATTGCACTGCAGGGCGGAATCTCCGGTATCAACGGTGCAGAATGGCTGAAGGTTCTGTATGGACTTGTGCTCTCCACCGTGCTCGGTTTCGGAACCGGCTTTCTGTGCTGCAAGCTCATCACCATTCTGTTTGCGGGAACTGACCGCAGGAAATCAGAGGGCCTGTTCCGCTACGGACAGATTTTCGGCGGTGCCGCCATGTCCTTTATGCACGGCGCACAGGACGGTCAGAAATTCATGGGCGTCCTGCTTCTTGGCATGATGCTTTTAAACGGTGCGGACCGCACGGACGGCGTGGTGCTGCCTGTGTGGATGATGCTCCTATGCTCCGTTGTCATGGGACTCGGCACCTCCGTGGGCGGAAAAAAGATCATCAAATCCGTGGGCATGGACATGGTGAGACTGGAAAAATATCAGGGCTTTTCCGCGGATATTGCATCCGCCCTCTGTCTTCTGCTCTCCTCCCTGTTTGGCATCCCAGTCAGCACCACCCACACGAAAACCACCGCCATCATGGGCGTGGGCGCGGTAAAGCGTCTCTCCGCAATCAATTTCTCCGTGGTGAAGGAGATGGTTCTCACCTGGATCCTGACATTCCCGGGCTGCGGTCTCATCGGCTATTTCATAGCGAAACTGTTTTTAATATTGATGTAAGGATAAGGAGGCTTTCCTATGGCTAAGAACAATGACAATTTCTTCTTTGATAATTTTGTTGCCTGTGCGGACGACGCGCTGCAGGCGGCGCGGCTCTTAAAGAGTTCCCTCTCAGGGTTCAGTCCCGCCGCACTCCCCCATCTTCTGGATCAGATGCATCAGGTGGAGCACGCCGCAGACCGCAAAAAGCATGAAATGAAAGAGGTGCTGGTCAAAGCCTTCATCACCCCCATCGAGCGCGAGGACATTATGATGCTCTCCCAGAACATTGATGATGTGACGGACTGCATCGAGGATGTGCTTCTGCGCATCTACATCAACAATGTGATCCGCATCCGAAGGGACGCCCTTCCCTTCGCCGATCTGATCATCTCCTGTTGTGAGACCCTGCTTGATACGCTGCGGGAATTTGCAGACTTCAGAAAATCTCCTACTCTGAATGAGAAACTCATCGCCATCAACACGCTGGAGGAGGAAGCTGACAAGCTGTTTATCAGCTCCATGCACGCCCTGCACACAGAATCAGAC
>ERZ1026854.2219-NODE-2219-length-11306-cov-5.623945_pt1 | contig 11306 bp, 4 predicted proteins | sample MGYA00380157_ERZ1026854 | MGnify/ENA primary metagenome ERZ1026854 (study PRJEB33269, sample SAMEA4719793) | human gut metagenome | biome: human-associated habitat; feature: organic feature; material: feces | place: Cameroon | collected 2013-10 ...
CAGCCTCGACGACCACAGCAGCGGGCTCGTCGACGGACTTGCCCTCGAATGAGACGTCGCTGACAGTGAGCTCGGCACCCTTCAGCGTGATCTTCTGCTCATCGACGGTGGATGCGAGAGGCGCGGCCTTCCCGACGGTCGTGGCGTAGTACTTGGTGACGTTCTTGGTAGTGATGGAGTAGTAAGCCGCTCCGACGATGACTTCAGCAGACAGCTCTGCATCATCGATGAACCTGATCGCATCGTTGGAGACGATATCGCCATTGAGGACGATCTCGGCGGCATCCTTGTCATCGGTCTTCTTACTGAGAACGAAGGTGTTGCCATCGTTGGTGATGGACAGGGTTCCATTAACGGTGATGGTGACTCCCGGAGACACGATGACATTCTTGCCGTTGGTGTCCAGGGTAATCTTCTCGGGGATGGTAAGATCGGTCTTGATCTCCATGGGATCCTTGGTGATCTTCACGACGGAACCCTCGGGAGCCTCGACGAGAGCGGTGGCGATGTTGGTCCACTTCGCCCATCCGTCCCTGACGGCCTGGCCCTTTTCGTTGAGCTCCTCGGAGTAGACATCGGCACCTGCGGTCAGCTTCTCGCGGACGGCGGAGTCGATATCGGTCTTCTTCTCGGCATAGACGGTTCCGTTGACAGTAACCTTGACGGGAGCGTTCTTGACAGAGGCTCCGGATGCGACGGTGAGGGTGACACCAGTAGCCTTGGCGTCCTCTCCGATAGCGACGGTCGCGTCTTTGAGGTCGAGCTTGACATCCTTCGGAAGAGTGGCGGATGCGGTCAATGCCTGCTGTCCGAGGACTGCGATGTCCTTGGTCGTGCCGGCGTTGGCTGCTGCGAGGGCGGCATCGAGCGTGACGTAGTTGTTCAGCTTGTCGGAGCCTGTTCCGGTGACGTATTTGGCGGCGTTGACGGTCGGGCCGATCTCGGTCTTGACAATGACCTTGCCCTCTCCGGTGACGGTGAGGGTTCCGCTGTTGGTGAATATTCCTTTGGACGCATCGACAGTAGCAGAGACGGTCAGCTTTCCGGCGTTGGCAACGGTGACATTCTCTCCGACGGTGAGTGCGCCGGTAACAGTGATTCCGCTCTTGCCAGCGGAAGATCCCGTCAGAGTGATGGAAGCGGCAACGGTTTCCGCCTTGATCTCATCCTCGCTTCCAGAAGCCACATAGACATAATCGACAACGGCGCTGCCGGAGATGTCCATGACATAGGTGTAGACGGTCTGATTATTCTCAGTCTTGGAGGTGACCTGCTCGGTCACAATGACTCCGCTGATAACCGCAGCTGGATAGGCCGGCGCGGTAACGGCGGATACAGGAGTGACATTCGCCTTAAGGACGGCGGTATTCTCGCCATCCTTGACAGTTACGGTTCCACCATCCTTAAGGGTGAGGTTTTTGACATCGACCGCTCCACTGTTCTTCATCTTGATGGTTACATTCTCGGACGCGACCTTGCTGTCGAAGATGACGGTTCCGGCATTCTCGATAGTAGTTTCTCCGAGAGTTCCGTTGACCTGAAGGGTCGCGGAGTCCTCGACGGAGACCTTGGAGGACACAAGCTTCCCTGCCTCTCCGACGATGACTGCTCCGTCGGCTTTGATTTCGACGGATCCGCTGGTGACATTGATCTCTCCTCCGTCCTCGATAGAACCGGAGACGATGATCTTTCCGCTGACGACATCGATCTTGGCGGGCTCTCCATCGTATTTCTCCTCGATGATGAGCTTTCCCTCGACTTCGAGGACGGCGTTGTTCTGGAGAACGAGCTGGGCACCGGGCATGAGGGTCAGAGTGGCACCCTCGGGGATGTACAGCTTTCCGTTGATGACGAGCTTGGAACCCTCGGCCATGACGGAGTTGCCCTTTACGGTGGCGAGCTGGTCCTTGTCGAAGACGTTGTCGGTTCCCTTGACGGTTCCCTCAATGGAGACGTTCTCCATCTGAGAGTCGTCAGTCCTGGATGTGGTCTCGTTTCCGGTAACCTCGGTGGTGATGTTTCCGCCGTTCAGGGACTCGACGACACCGTTGTTCTCAACCTTTCCCTGTCCTGCAAGGTTACCCGCGACGGACAGAGTGGCTTTCTCAGCGACGGTAAGGGTAGCACCAGATTTGACATTCACAGTTACTCCGGAACCGATGGTCGTGTTGCCGGTGAAGGTAACATTACCGAGATCCAGAGTCTTGTCATCAACAGCCTTGTATCCATCATTCGGATTGATGGCCTGGACACTGGAAACCTTGAATGTCGCACCGGTTACGTCAGCCATGGCAGCTGCACCGGATTTCGCAACAACCAGCTTGTCGGCCTCGATCGTGGAACCGGTTGCATCTACGGACTTGTGAGAGTAGAATCCGACGATCCCATCGGATTTCACGTTCACATTCTTCAGGCTTCCGTCAGTGCTGCCACCGTTGTCGGTCGATCCGAAGAAGAACAGTCCGTGGTTGCCATCACGAGCACCTGAAACCATGATCGAACATACAGCACCTGAGACATTGTTTACATTCGGATAGAAGTTACCTACAGAAAAGAGAGGATCCTTTATCTCGAGAGCGGCCCCGTCGGTCATAGAAATGGAGACAGTAGAGGACGTGGCTTTGTCGAGAACGACTTTCGCTTCGGACCCGCTGATCGTCAACGAACTCCCGTTGTTGTAGAATACACGGTTGGCGAATTCATCGGTCGTAACGGTCAGAGTGGACTCGCCACTGACTGTGACATTCCCCTCTCCAAATACTGAGTATCCAGCTTCGCTGGAGCCTGGGCCTCTCGTTTTACCCGTATCTTTCTGGACGACCGTAAGATCGGCACCCTCGAGTGCGAGACTGCTGACATCGAATATCCTTCCACTTGTGGAAGTTCCGAAGTCGTAATTCACATTAAGAGTGAAGTGTTTACCGCTCTCAGATGTGATTTTCAGGTTATGTGCACCCACGAATTTTCCATTCAGGGTCACATTATCTTTCAGGGTGACTGTCGTATCGGCAGTCAGCGTGTATACGCCACCTGCATATGTCGCAGTAGAGCCGTCAATCATCCCGTCCAAGGGACCAGCCGTTGGAGCGGGTGTCGTTACTGTTTCGCCAGCCGCATCGACTGCGGGAATCGCAGCGAAGACGACGAACGCAACTGCCAGAACGGCGATTGCCGCCAGGAGCTTCTTGGAGGCGCTTGCCCCCCCCCTGGCGAGGTTCATTTTCGTTTTCATGGTTATTCCTCCGGGCTTCTCACCCCGGATTTCGCATCACGCACCCCATCCTCTCCGATGTGTGTATCGGCATGATGCTATGTGCTCCAACACAGGTTCGATATTAACCTATGGCCGTCCCTCGCTCCGATTCCGTGTTAACGAAAAGACATGAAATCGAAGATAGTGGCAACATAGGAACTGATAACCTGCATCGAAGAACCTTCGATATCCGATCCTCCAAACGAACATCGGAAGATCGTCATCGTCCCGGACATGATACATTCTATCCTCCAACTACCGAAGGTTCATTATGTCTAATCCGAATGAATCATTGGATATATCATCCAAGTGATTCAATGAACAACAAGACAATTGCGATAGCCGTCGTAGCTATCCTGTTGATTGCCGGAGCATCGGCATTCCTCCTGATGAGGGGTGACGACGTAGGATCGAGCAGAGTGATGCTCGATGAAACGCTGGACGTGTATGGTAACGCCAACGGTGATTGGACGATAGACCAGAAGGACACGGAACTGATCCAGAAGATCATCGATGATGATACCATCGACTGGAGAAACCTGTATCCTTTCGCCGACGCCAACCACGATGGTGAGGTCGACCAGGAAGATATTGACCAAACCAACGCGCTGATCCAGGGGAAGGCCGAATACGTCAACATGCACGACGGACTCGGGAACTACAAGCATGTCAGATGCAACCCCGAAAGGATCGCGGTCGACCAGATCCAGATCTGCGAGTACATCAGCATCATGGGTCAGGGGAGCAAGGTCGTCTGCGGGGATTTCCCTGCATCGATCCTCGGAAACGCATTCTACTTCGACCAGAAGATCAAATCCTATGGATCCAACAGTGCACCCGACTACGAGAAGCTGAGATCCATGGATGTCGATCTGTATCTGACATTCTACACCTCTTCGTACGACGAGAAGGCCACGAAGCTGAACAACACCGATGTCGTATACCTCGGACTGTACCTGACGGACACCCTGGACCTCGAGAGATCCTCGTTCGTGAAGGCGTTCCTCAAAGGGGGATACATCTTCAACGACGAGAAGAGAGCCAAGGAATACGTCAACTGGCTCCTGGAGACCCGCGATGAGATCAAATCCATCTCCGATAAAGTGGATGAGAAGAACAGGAAGAACGTCCTCATCACCGGCTACGGGAACTCCTACTTCTCGTTCCCGGATTCCATGAACTCCGTCTCCGTGTACGCCGACGGGGACACCCTCGGACAGGCCGCCATCCTTGCAGGTGCGAAGCTTTCCGCGGAGTCGTTCGACGACTACGGAACCGGCAAGCTCTCCTACAAGACGGACACCGAATGGCTCGGATTCAGGGACATAGACTTCATCTTCATGCACTCCGTCAGGCTTCAGGGCAACGGGAAGACCATAGAGTACGTTCCCGACCAGGGATACACCGTCGACAACTGGAAGCAGTTCACGGACGTCCAGGATTCCGTCGCCAAACTGAAGTACGTGCAGATGGCCGGCGTGGACCCCGAGGATGTGTATCTCCTCGCAGGGGACTTCCGCAACAACGCATCGAGCGGTCTGCTCCTGGCTGCATACATGGTGAAGATCCTGTACCCCGAAGAATCCGGTGATTTCGATCCTTACGAGATCCATCAGGAGTACATGGACTGGATGGGGAAGAAGGACTACGATATCCGCTCCCACGGAACGTTCATCGTCCCTCCGTATGCCGAGTACTGAGGTCGCGGCATGATGTCGCATTCGGAAGAATCCCCGCCACAGGATGCCGACCGTCAGGCGATCGTCCGTCTGATGCTCCGTCGCATCACGTTCATAGTCGTGATGCTGGTAGCGGTCGTGTTGATCGCAGGAGCGTCGATAGCCTTCGGTTCCACGAACATCCCGCTGGACCAGGTGTACAAATCGTTGATCAACCAGCTCATCCCCGGAGCATTCGATGTCTACTCCAAGTACGAGGACATCGTGATGGACATTCGTGCCCCCAGGGTCCTCATGGCTCTGGGAGCGGGAGCGGGCCTGGCGATAGGGGGTTGCATAACGCAATCGGTTCTCAGGAACCCTCTGGCGACCCCCTATACCTTGGGTATCTCCAGCAGCGCGTGCCTCGGTGCAGCGCTATCGATGATCTACGGATTCGCGATCATCGAAGGGGTCTACGGACAGATCCTGAACGCGTTCCTGTTCTCTCTGATACCGGTGATCGTGATCCTGCTAGCATCCGCAAGGCGGTCCATGTCTCCGACGACCATGGTCCTCTGCGGTATCGCGATATCCTACATCGCCAGTGCAAGCAACACCATAATGCAGTACTTCGCAGACCCGACGGCGGTGAAGACCGTCGTATTCTGGTCCATAGGGGATCTGAACAACAGCATGCTCTGGCAGACGCCGTATGTGTTCGTCGTCACCATCATCGCGTTCGTTGTCGCTATGATCCTCTCGAGGGACATGGACATCCTGAGAATAGGGGACGACACGGCGAAGGGACTGGGGATCAACGTGGGGTTGGTCAGAGCCGCCGCCATAGTCACAGCATGCCTTGTGACGGCGACGATCGTGTCCTTCGTGGGTGCTATCGGATTCATTTGCCTTCTGGCGCCCCACATCTCCAGACATTTCGTCGGCAACGGAATGAGATATCTCATCCCATCCTCGGCATTGATGGGGATGTTCCTGCTGCTGGTCGCAGACATAATCGCGAAGACGGTCATCGCTCCGGCGATGCTGCCTGTTGGTGCGATCACCGCTTTGTTCGGAGGACCTCTGCTGATACTGCTTCTGGTCAGAAGACGCGGAGCATCATCGTGAGGTGATACCATGGAGTTGGAAATCGACGATATCAGATTCTCGTATCCTCACAAGAGCGACATCCTGAAGGATGTAGGATTCCGTATGGCAGGGAACGAATTCATCGGCATAATCGGACCGAACGGTTCGGGGAAGACGACCCTGCTGAAATGTATCAACAGGATCCTCGAACCGCAGCAGGGAAGCATCCTGCTCGATGGAAGGGACATGGCGGAGATCCGCAGATCGGAGATCGCCAGGAATATCGGATACGTCCCTCAGAGCGGAGGTCAGGAGATGGATTCCCCGACCGTTTATGAAGTCGTGATGATGGGACGCAGACCGCATATGGGCTGGCAGACCAGATCCGATGATGAATCGATCGTCTGGAAGGCCATGGAGGACATGAACGTCAAGGATCTCGCGGCGCAGGACTTCGGTTCTCTGAGCAGCGGACAGACGCAGAGGGTGCTCATGGCCCGTGCCCTGGCGCAACAGGCGCAGGTTATGCTGCTCGATGAACCGACCTCCAATCTCGACCTCCGTTACCAGATGGAAGTCATGAACAATATCAGGGAATTGGTCGATGAGAAAGGCATAGGAGCATGCGCCATAATCCATGATATGGAACTGACCCTCAAATTCTGCGACAAGGTCATCCTGATGCAGGACGGGAGTATAACCGCTGCCGGGATGACGGAAGATGTGATCACGCCCGAGAATGTGAAAAGCGTTTACGGTGTGGATATCGCCATAGACCGCAACTACGGACGGCCCCACGTAATCGTCCTATGATCAAACTCCGTGCCGGCGATCCGGCACGGAACCTTCTCCTACAACCGACTTCCGCTCACGAACCTGAACTCGGCATTCACAGCCGACGGTACGATATCCGAAGCTCATACGACATACATTTTAAGAAGTTAGAACCCCCCTGTCATCATAGGTGCCCTCCAATAGACAACGGGTGCCTGGAAGGATTCTCAAATGACATTCGCAGATAGACAGAAACGTGGGGGGGGACAGACGCCTCCTCGCGGCATTAGCCGTCATGGCTGTCGCATTCGTTTCTCTTGCAGTCTGTGCGACCTTCGATTCTCCGGATTCGGATGCCGATGCATCGACCGGCTATATCACGGTCGAAGGTGTGGCCGGAGCGAACGAGAGATACGACTCGTTCGACCAGCTCTACACCGATCTGAAAAGCAAATTGAAGACCGCACTCGGCAACGGAGACAACGATGCCATCTATGTAGAGCAAACCGTCTCCGCAGACAAGTTCAAGGCCTTCTTCACCGACAACAGCATGGGAACGGCAAACGACTACGATGCGAAGATCACCTACACCGTCCACGGAACCGTGGAATACGATGAGAAGGACCATTCGTACCTCCTTTCCCTCGGCAGAGCAGCATCTCGCTTCAGCGACGAACTCCATCTCAGCCACTTCGAGATAAGGGGAGAGGACGATGCCCAGCTCTCACTGAAATCCACGATTACGCTCCCCTATCAGTGGTGGGGGAAGAGCGACACACACTGGACCTATCTGACGTTGAAAGACATCAAAGTCGTCAACGGAGGAATGGCCGGAGGGATAAACTACCTCTCCATCGGCCAAGCATACAACGCAGGCATCGGGATAACAATGGAGAACGTCCAGGTATCCGGATTGAGATGCTACACGTATGTGAACAACATCTACAGCTACACCGCTAAGAACTGCACATTCGATGGACAAGGAATCGATAATGCCGGAATGCACTTCCAGGGATCTGACAGAAGCGACGCACCGGCGAACATCAGCATCGAGAACTGTGCATTCAACGGCTATGCTTATGCCATGAACGTCGACCAGGATTATGCGATAGCGGAGATCGAAGGCTGCACATTCAAGACCACCGAATCCAAACGTCCTTGCATCCAGATCGCAGGCTGTTCCGAGTTGACGGCATCTAACAATACGTTCTACGTCCTCGGGAACGCATTCTCCTTCCATTACGTCCTTGCGGATTCTCAGAATCTCGTCAAATCCGTGTCCATAACAGGGAACACCTTCATCGATGCAACCGAGAGCGGAACAGCGCACTTCGCATACACCGGGAAGACCGGAGACAAGGAAGACGGCACCGATGCCATCTCCGACGAGACATACAAGAAGGTCTCGATAACCGGGAACAGGATCGCCGCAACGATCGACCTGAAGAACGGAGTCAACAAATACGGAGCGGTCAGCCCGACCAACTCGAACATCGTCATCTCCGACGACCAGGTTGTCCGTCAGTCCGAATCCGGAACCGTCGATATAAAGAAGGACGGAGTCGAGACCTCATCCAAGAACCAGGGCGGTGTCTCCGTCATCACCACCACCATCGCCGGCACCGAGAACCTCGATCAATCCGTGAAGGAGGCTCTGAACCAGGCGTCTCTGGCAGGTTCGGCTGCGACCGGAGAGGTCTCCGCTCAGATCGTCATCAATACGACCGGGGATCTGGAGATATCCTCGACGTCCATCAACGCCCTGAAGGATTCCGGAGTATCCCTGTCGGTTCAGAACTCCAACGGAACCGTATCCTTGGATAATGATGTCCTGAACACCCTGTCGGGTGCTACCGCCAAGGTGGAGATCAGCCTGACATCCGCATCCTCGCTCACCGCTGCCCAATCGGCCAAGATCGGTTCGAACAGGGCCATCGACGTATCTGCATACAAGGACGACGCTAGAATCTCCCTGCTCGGAGGGGACGCCACCATCTCGATCCCGTTCGATTCCAAAGGCACCGTCAGAGTGACCTATGTCGCAGACGACGGTTCCACCCAGAACATCCCGTGCACGTATGCGAACGGCGTGGTGACATTCAGTACGACCCACTTCTCGGTCTATATGATCTCGTCCGCACCCACGTTCATACCCGTGCCGGACAACCGCGACGACGAGTTCCCCGGATATGTTCCTCCGCAGACTCAGGTCCAGGAAACCGTCGAGGAAGAGCCCACTACGGAGATAGCCATCATCGTCGGCGCTATCGCAGTGATTCTCGTAGCCATCGTCGTTCTCGTCTACAAGAGCAGATGACGACCGCGAGGGGTCGACAACCCCTCAACCTGTCTATGTCCGTGGTTGATTGAAGGATCGCCACAGGAATAGGCGGACCATACCATCCGATTGGAGATTTCTCCGATCGAACAAATCCATTCTTCCCGGGAAGCCCGCATCGAATACGATCGGCATCTTCTCGGGAAAACCGCCCGTCCATTCATATGAAAACGGACGGGGATCGTTCTTCGAACCACCCGACAAAGGTACTTCACATCATGTGGAGACGCCTGACGCATCGAAGGTTCTCCCCTTGCCAGAGTAGCCGGAACAGGCGAAGCGCTCTTCGTCAAAAGCCCGTACCCAGCCTTTCCATTCCTGACAAGATCGAATAGACTACTTCCGATGGAATCATTACGCGTATGTCCCGCACCAGATAGGTATGCAGGCATACGAACGTATGGATACACCCCGATAGGGCTGCTTGGACTATCCCGCGATATCCGGATACGACGGAACGTACGGATCGATTATGGAGAGGAGGTCCGACGGAGGTGAGAGCCCCGTCGGGTAAAGCGTTTAGACCATGGTCCCGCAGAAGGTGAGAGCTTCTGCGTAAGAAGGGTCGGACGGCGGAATACACATGAAAACAAGATCGACCGACCTGGTTTAGCGTGAGATATGATGCTGTGATGTTAGCGTGATAAGTGAGATGCTTCGGATGAAGCGGTGAAAGAAGAGAGCGTACGCTGACGCTGTTTGAATCGTAAAGTCGAGATGACTGTTTATGATCGGATGTGTATTGGCGGGGGCCTTACGGCCCCCATGGTTTGCTATTCAGGTTACTGGATTATCCTAGATAGGATAATTTAGAGACTTCAGCTCCTCATCAGGCGCATCGCGACGATGACCGCCATGATGACGATGAGGACGACGAGAACGATGAGGAGGATGTCAGTGAGGGACATTCCATCATCTTTCTCTTCGGGGACGACGGGGGTCGGATCGACGTATCCGGACTTCTCGACGCCGGTGAGCTGGAGGGTGACGGTACCCTCGTCTCCGCTGACAGTAAAGGACTGTCCGGAAACGGAAGCAGTCGTCTTGTCGGCTTTGACGAGAGAGAGCTTGGCCTCTCCGCTGTATCCGTTGGCAAGCGAGTAGGTGACGGTGTGGGAACCGGCCTTCACATGGACGCCCGAATCACTGATAGAACTGCCGATGAGGTTGCCGTCGATGGCGATGCTCTCGACTCCGGCACAGGCAGTGATGCTGATCGTGTAGATCTCGTATGTGATCTCGGCGGTGACCTTGTCACACTTGGAGGCTCCGATCCTGTTGTCGTTGGCGGACTTTCCGTCGGTGTTCAGCCACTTGCCCTCGAACTTGGCATCCTTGACAGGAGCCTGGTTGACGGCGGAGACCTTGGTGGAGTTGTCGGCGGTGCAGTCGTAGACTGTGATCCAGTCCTTGCCCTCTACAACGTAGGTGGTGGTCTTGAGGACACCGTTGACCTTGAACGAGTCGATGGTTGCCTCGGAGACGTTGGCATCGGCCTTGACGAAGGCGACCTGGACCTTGGAGACGGCTCCGGAAACGGAAGCGGCATCGCCGGTGTCCTTGGAGGTCAGTCCGATGTACAGGTTCTTCTTAGCTTCGAAGGTTCCGGCGATCTTGGAGTCGGTTGCATCGGCAACGGACAGAGCGCCCTTGACAGTGACATCATCGGTTACAGAGATGGTCTGCTCGTTGGCGACGGTCACGGTTCCCTCGATGGTCAGCTTTCCGGTGATTGTGGACTGTGCAGCGGCAGAGACCAGGGTGGCTCCGGCGGAGATGGTGACGTTCATAGACGCGGCCTCGATGTAGACGGATCCGGCAGAGACCTTGAACGAGGAGGTCTTGTCATCAACGGCGAATACACGGTCAACAGTGTAAAGTCCGTCCTTGTCGACAGAGACTGCCATGTTCTTGACGAGCTTGACGGAGACAGCGGCGTCTCCGGCCTTGACATCTCCGGTGAACTTCGCGTCATTGACGGCGAAGGTTGTCTTGTCCAGGGTGATGGAAGCGACGGTCAGGTCGGCATCATCAGCGACAACGACGCTCCTGGGGGCGGAGTCGGTTCCGGTGAAGACGACATCTCCGGCGGAGACCTTTCCGTAGACGGTCACAGGAGTGGCGGTGGTCTTGGAAGCGTTCTCCAGGGTGGTGACGTAGTTGTATGCTCCGGCATCGTCGGTGAGCGAGT
>ERZ1026854.2223-NODE-2223-length-11286-cov-7.852551_pt1 | contig 11286 bp, 11 predicted proteins | sample MGYA00380157_ERZ1026854 | MGnify/ENA primary metagenome ERZ1026854 (study PRJEB33269, sample SAMEA4719793) | human gut metagenome | biome: human-associated habitat; feature: organic feature; material: feces | place: Cameroon | collected 2013-10 ...
TACCGCCAGGGAGACCGCAACCGAGCAACAATGAAGACATAATCTTGTTACCTGGATTGATGAAATAGCCCAACCACTCGTCAATGAACTCCTGGGTCATGGCACGAGCCTTCATGTAAGCGCTCATGTTGATTTCAGGAACCTCGAAGCCCTCGTTCTTCAGCATGCTGATGACAGAGATTACGTCTGGATGAACCTTACCCCATGACAATGGCTCGATGGCTGTATCGATGATGTCGGCACCATTGTTGCAGACCTCGAGGATAGAAGCCATAGAGAGACCAGGACCAGAGTGACCGTGGTACTGGATGATGATCTCAGGATACTTGTCCTTGATCATCTTGGTAAGCTTACCGAGGAATGCAGGCTGACCGATACCAGCCATATCCTTCAAGCAGATTTCCTCAGCACCGGCAGCGATGAGCTGGTCGGCGATGTTCATATAATATTCGAGTGTATGAACAGGAGAGTTGGTGATACAGAGCGCACACTGTGGAGTCATGCCGCCCTCCTTGGCCCACTTGATAGAAGGAATGATGTTGCGCACATCGTTCAAACCATCAAAGATACGGGTGATGTTGGTACCCTGCTTAGCCTTCACCTTGTACATAAGGGCACGTACATCGTCTGGCACAGGATACATACGAAGAGCGTTCAATCCACGGTCGAGCATGTGGGTCTTGATACCCACCTCATTGAAAGGCTTGCAGAATGCACGAACTGCATCATTAGGATTCTCACCAGCGAGGAGGTTTACCTGCTCGAAAGCACCGCCATTGGTCTCTACACGGCTAAAGCATCCCATCTCAATGATTACTGGGGCTATCTTAGCCAACTGATCCTTGCGTGGCTGGAACTTACCAGAACTCTGCCACATGTCTCGATATACGAGACTGAACTGAATTTTCTTCTTCATTATTATTTAATAATTTCTTTATTCTTTTCTTTATGGTAACATGGTGCCAGGCGGCACCTATATAAAACCAAGGTGCAAAATTAGACAAAAATTCCGAATTATCAGCCCTTTCAACTAATTTTTTATAATTATTGTACTATTTTTGACTATCCTGCTGAATGTTCACATATTTTTATTGACTCAACTATCTCTATAACTTCTGAACTTACGACAGTTGACTCTGCTTATACCGTTATTTCGCCTGAGCCATAGCAACGATGATGATTCTCATCATATACCACGCAGAACTGGCCTGGAGCCACTCCATGTATAGCTTCCCCGGCATGTACCATCAGCCTGCCATCCTCCATACGTTCTATTGTGGCAGGATGATACTCGGGGGTATGGCGTATCTTGAAGGTGACATGATGCATGTCCACCTCGCGGGTAAGGAAGTGGAAGTCATGCAGCGGAAAGTCCTTCTTATAGGCAGTCTGCGGGTCATAGCCATGACTCACGTAAAGGATGTTGCGCTCCACATCTTTCTTCACCACAAACCAGGGGCCGCCACCGAAGCCAAGTCCCTTGCGCTGTCCTATGGTGTGATACCACAATCCCTTGTGCTCACCGATGCGCTTGCCCGTTTCCAACTCTACCACATCACCAGGATTGTCGCCCAGGTAACGGCGGATATAGTCATTGTAGTTAATCTGTCCCAAGAAACAGATGCCCTGACTGTCGCGGCGCTTGGCATTGACGAGATGTTCTGCCTCAGCTATCTCACGCACCTCGTTCTTCACATGATGCCCAATGGGGAAGATGGCCTTGCGAAGCTGCCAGGAATAGATCTGTGCCAGGAAGTCGGTCTGATCCTTCACTGGATCGGGACTTGTCACCAGCCACTTGTCACCCTGCTCGTCGATCTCTGTCTGTGCATAATGACCAGTTGCTATCAGGTCATAGTTGTGCCCCATCTTCTCGTCGAAGGCACCAAACTTGATGAGCCTGTTGCACATCACGTCAGGATTGGGCGTATAGCCAGCCTTCACCTTCTCCATGGTGTAGCGTGTCACCTCGTTCCAGTATTCCTGATGACAGTCTACCACCTGCAGCTTGCAACCATACTTGGCAGCTACGGCGGTAGCCATCTCGAGGTCTTCCTCAGAAGAGCAGTCCCACTCTTCCTTTTCCTCGGGTCCGATCTTGATATAGAAGCAGTCGGGATGCAAGCCTATACGGGCAAACTCCCAAACCACTACGGAGCTGTCAACTCCTCCCGAAAGCAAAACGGCAATACGCTTGCCCTCCAAACTCTTTATATCCAACATGATGAGAATGTACTTTGTTACTTAAAAGTATGTTGAAACCGAGCGATGAAGTCACAAAAGTTCCTTCTATCGCACGATGAAAAATGCGGGAAAGCCTCTCCGCATAAAATTTCGGCTGCAAAAGTACAAAAAAAGCATGAGACAAAGCTATAAATCAATAAAAATTAGTACCTTTGCACCCGAAAATTCAAATACGAACCAAACATTCGCACGCAAGAGAGAAATTGCGAATCTCGAATTACAAAAAGTAGTTATGGAAATTTTAAGGAATCTGTTTTATGGTTTTCCCGACCTCTGGGGAGGCGGTGTTGCCCATTCGGTGATGATTTTAGCTTTGGTCATTACGCTGGGCTTGTGTTTAGGCAAAATCCGTGTGAAAGGTGTGTCCTTAGGCTTGGCCTGGATTCTTTTCATCGGTCTTGTCTTTGGTCATTTCTCGCTCAACCTCGATGAGCACCTGCTCCACTTTCTGAAGGAGTTCGGACTGATACTCTTCGTTTACTCCATCGGCCTTGAGGTGGGTCCCAGCTTCTTCTCGTCGTTCAAGAATGGCGGCAGAAGTCTCAACATGCTCAGCATCATTGTGATAGCGCTGAGTATCGCCACTACCTTAGGAATATTCTATGCTTCGGGAACTTCCATTACCTCTATGGCAGGTATTCTGTCGGGTGCCGTAACCAACACTCCCGGACTGGGTGCTGCACAACAGGCATTCAGCGACCTGCGCCATATTGATGCCCCCAGTATCGCAGCCGGCTACGCCATCGCCTATCCTATGGGTGTGCTCGGCGTTATCCTGTCGTTCGTCATCCTGAGATTTGCTCTACATATTAATAAGGAGAAGGAGGAGAACGAGGCAAAGAGCGGCAAGGGACATCTGGAAACCATGACCCTGAACACCTTCTCGGTGAAAATCACCAACAAGATGATATTTGGCGACACCGTAAAGCAGGTGCGCGAGCTCTTGGGACGCGACTTCATGATTTCGCGGATTCACCGTCCCGACAGCGACGAGCATCATGAGATAGTCAACGGACATACCGTGCTCAACGAGGACGATGTGGTATTCATCGTGGCTCATCCTGCCGTACAGGAGCCTATCATAGCCTTGTTGGGAGAACAGGTGGAGATGGACTGGGAACAGTTTGGCAACGAGCTGATAACCCGCCGTATCCTCATCACCAAGCCAGGCATCAACGGCAAGACCATCAGCCAGATGCAGATTCGTTCCAACCTGGGTACCAACATCACCCGAGTCAACCGTGCAGGTATAGACCTTATTGCCACTCCAAGCCTCAAGCTGCAGTTGGGCGACCGAGTTACAGTAGTAGGCTCAGAGTTGGCTATCAGCCATACTGAGAAAGTACTGGGCAACCAGATGAAACGACTCAACTACCCCAACCTGATTCCAATCTTCTTGGGCATCATGTTAGGATGTATCGTTGCCAACATACCATTCTTTATCCCTGGCATTTCAGAGAGTCTGCGACTCGGACTGACAGGAGGTCCGCTCATCGTGGCTATCCTGATAGGATACTTTGGTCCTAAGCACAACCTTGTGACCTATAATACGATTTCCGCCAACCTGATGATTCGCGAGATAGGCATCTGCATCTTCCTGGCATGTGTGGGATTGGGCACAGGCGAGCAGTTTATACAGACCGTTGCCACAGAGTCGGGCATGATATGGATTCTCTACGGCATAGCCATCACCATGATACCAATCTTGTTGGGCGGCATCATAGGCCGTTATGCCTTCCACATCAACTACTACACGCTGTTGGGCGTTTTGGCTGGTGCCAACACCAATCCTTCCGCCTTGGCTTATGTGAGAGACCAGACCAGTGCCGATGCGCCTTCAGTGGGCTACGCCAATGTTTACCCATTCGCCATGTTCCTGCGCATCGTAACCATTCAGATTATCATCTTCGTGTTCGGATAAAACGGACAGGAGGATGAATAATAAGATGTAAGAAACAAGTAAAGAGAAAAAATAGTTATATAAAAACATCAATGGATAACGGAAAAGAAATGGAGGCCCTGCTGGCCCAACAAGAGAGCAAGGAAAACTGCAAATGCGGCAATCACAAGGACAACTGCAACTGCAAGGAGATAGCCGAGTCGGAGCTTCGACGCAAACTCGACCTGCTGCTCCGTACTGGCAGTCTGCTGATGGAGAGTGCCGCCGACACATCGCGCATCATGCGAACCATGAAGCGCACGGCTGCTTTCTTAGGACTCGACGAACAGTACATCCACCTTTTTGTAAACTGGAATGTGCTGATGGTGAATTACAGCGACGAGGAACACTCCTTCACGAAGTTTCAGCGCTGCGAGAAGCATGGCATCAACCTTACCACCATCTCATTGGTGAGCAAGCTGACATGGCGCGCCATCAAGGAAGCCTACTCGCTCGACCAGTATGAGCAGGCTCTGCAGGACATCAAGTCTACCAAGCGCAGTTTCTCACCATGGCAAGTGGCTGTAGGCGGCGGCTTCGCCTGTGGTGGCTTCTGCATACAGTTCGGTTGCGACTGGCCAGCCTTCTTCTATTGTTCGCTGGCTGCCATCTTAGGTTTCCGCCTTCGTATGTTCCTCCCTACTAAGGGTTGCAACAACTATGTAGCTATAGGTATTGCCGCTTTCGTGGCAACACTCATCGCATGGGCAACCTCTTTCCTGTCGCTCACCCCATCCATTGCCTCCAGTCTGCCAGGCTTCATGCTCTCTGCCACACCTTGGCATCCGCTGATGGCCTGCGCTCTGTTTATCGTACCGGGAGTGCCTCTTATCAATTTCGTAAGCGACATGGTAGACGGCTACATCGAAGTGGGAATGGTAAGAGCCCTCAACACATTGCTGATGGTATTGGCTATGGCTTTCGGTATTGCATTCGCCATACAGGTGTGCCACATCGACAATTTTGTGAAAGACCTTACCATGACGCCTCATCATGCCTACTGGGAATATGCCATAGCAGCAGCCGTATCGGCCATGGGCTTCTCCACTATCTTCAGCATTCCGCGCCGCCTGTTGCCGGCAGTAGCTGTGGGAGGAATCATCGCTGTTTGTTTCCGCAACTTTGTCAACCTGGGTCCAAGTAATGGCAATATTGGTCTTGACCTGGGCCTCAGTATTGGTTCTCTGGCAGGTTCGGCTCTCATCAGTATCATCGTCATCAAGGCGCGCCACTGGTTCCACACTCCTCATCAGTGTATCACCATTCCGAGTGTCATCCCAATGGTTCCGGGTGTCTTGATGTACCGCGCTCTCTTTGCCTTCATCGATATGCACGGCGTGGTAGGCGAGGTTACTGTCGGCATGAACAATATGATCAAGGCATCACTTGCCATCATCTGCATCGCCCTGGGTGTGGCTATCCCCAATGTCTTCTTCCGCCGCTTTGTAGAGGGCGACCGCAAGCGAAAGCTCTTCAACATGCTTGTGGAGAGAAAGAGAAAGAATGGTGAGTTCGTGGATTTGCACGAAGTAGAAATCAAATAATATTTATTTTCTCAGTTTCTCACGATACTTCAGAGGCGAAGTATGGAGATGTTCTCTGACATACTTGCCAAAGAAAGAAGTGTTGGAAAAACCAAGAATACCCGAAATCTCCTTTATCGACTTGCTCGTAGAGCGCAGATAATAAGTAATATCCGAAAGGGTGTACTCAGTTATCCAGTCGATGGCAGTCTTGCCGGAATGGCGCTTGCACACGATGGATAAATATTTGGGGGTGATGCACAGTTGCTGGGCAAAATACTCTACCGGCTGATGCTTGATCTCGCTCTGCTGCAACAGTTCAAGGAACTTGTCGAAAAGGTCGCTGGTAGTGGAAGAAGCGTTTTTATCATCCTTCTCTATGGTAGAAGAAAAACTGTTGCACAACGCCAACAATGCACTCTTGAGCAGAGTCTCAACGATTTCGCGGCGATAGGGATTCCACGATGTAAGCTGCATGTAGTCGGCATCGAGACAAAGACGCACCAAGTCGGTAAACTTGGCATAGAAGAGCATTTCTTCCTCTGTCATCTTCACCACCGACACCTTGTCAACGTACATGGCACGATTCCAGATGCTGATATGAGAGCGCAGAATGTTTTGCAGACCTAAGTTGGACAAACACATAGCCGTACACGCAAAGTCGGGCGAAACCTCCATGATGTCGAGCGTATTGTTGGGCGGACACACAAAGATATCGTTCTTACCGATCTCTATCACCTTGCCGTTGATGTTGAGCCTCACGTTGCCAGCCTGGCAGGAGGCTATCATATTCATCTGCAATCTTACGGGATCAGGATTAGCCAACACCCTGATATTGTCGAATATCAGAATGTTTTCATCGAGATATCGGGCACTGAGCTCGGCACTCTGTGCGAACTCGCCCTCCTCGAAGCGCTGCTTGAAATCCTTTAGCTCATTGTTTGGCATCTTTGTCTTGTTCTTTGTTCTTTCTGTTTCGTTACACCACTAAAAAGACTCCCTGTACTTGTTCTCGTCCTTGTCTTCGAGCATGGAAAGATAACTTTGATAACGGCTGGCGGCTATGTAATGGTCTTCCACCGCACGGATAACGGCACAACCCGGTTCGTGGGTGTGGGTGCAGTTGGAGAAACGGCAGTTCTCTGAGAACTGGAATATCTCCTTAAAATAACTCGTCAATTCTTCCTTCTCTATATCAAAGGTACCAAAGCCCTTGATACCGGGAGTATCGATGAGATAACCTCCAGCCGACAGCGCTATCATCTCGCTGAAGGTGGTGGTATGCATGCCCGTATTATGAGCATCGCTGATTTCAGCTGTACGCTGGTCGGCCTCAGGCACCAACTGGTTGATAAGCGTCGACTTGCCTACTCCACTGTTGCCGCTGAGCAAAGAGATCTTGTCCTTGATGAGGGGAATCAACTGTTCCACTCCCTCGCCTGTGGCAGCAGACAGTTCGACACACTGATAGCCGATAGTCTCATAGAGTTTTCGCATCATCTGCTCATAGTGCAACTCCTCCTCAGAGAGGATATCGCGCTTATTGAATACCAGAATGACAGGCACACGATAAGCCTCAGCGCCAGCCAAGAATCGGTCGATAAAGGTTGTGGAGGTTTGTGGATAATTCACCGTCACCACCAGCAAAGCCTGGTCAACATTGGCAGCCAGGATGTGGCTTTGCTTACTCAGATTAGGCGATTTGCGAACAATGTAGTTGCGACGGTCTTCTATGGCAGATATAAAAGCGGTTCCCTCCTGATTGGTAATAAGCTGCACATGGTCGCCCACAGCCACAGGGTTGGTGCTGCGTATTCCCTTCAGACGGAAATTGCCCTTTATCTTGCTTTCAATAAGCTGGCCATCGTCAGTCTTGACGGTGTACCAGCTTCCAGTATTTTTGATGACAAGTCCTTTCATCCTACGACTTTAGACGGTCATGATTTCCTTCTCCTTGTCGTCCATGAGAGCTTCCAACTGCTTGATGTACTTGTCGTGCAACTTCTGCAAGTCGTTCTCTGCATCCTTCTCGAGGTCTTCAGACAGTCCATCCTTGATAGCCTTCTTCAGCTTCTCCTTGATTTCCTGACGCACGTTGCGTACCTCTACCTTTGCCTTCTCAGCTATCTTGTTGCACTGCTTTACCAGTTCCTTACGGCGCTCACCTGTAGGCTGTGGAATGCCTAAACGTACTATCTCACCATTGTTTTCGGGAGTGATACCTACCCCACTGTCCATAATGGCCTTCTCAATATCCTTGATAGCTTTCTTGTCCCAAGGACGGATAGCAATGGTACGAGCATCAGGAGTTGTGATATTTGCCACCTGATTAAGAGGCACCATACTGCCATAACTGTTCACTCTCACACCATCGAGGATGGCTACGTTGGCACGACCGGCACGGATATGCGAAAGTTCTTCTGCCAGATACATTGCAGCCATCTCCATGCGCTCGCCTGCTTTGTTCAAAGTTTCTTTTACGTCTATCATATTTTTAATTTTGCTTATTGTTAATAAATTCTTTTATTGTCTGTTATCACAATTCAAGCCACAAATATAGGCATATTTTGCGTAACCGCCAAACTTTTAGAGCCTCTTTTGCACGTCAGCCTTCTTTTTAGCTGTTTTTCTCAGCCTGTAGCCTTTCCAGTTCAGCTCCCACATAATTGGTAAGATCCACAAACTCCTGCACCGAAAGCTGCTCGGGGCGACGGGTCATCACATCGGCTGTATAGAAATCCTCGCGGGGAGTCTGACCGGGAAACATCTGCTTCAGACTCACTCTCAACATCTTGCGGCGCTGGTTGAATACCGTCTTTACCAAACGCTTGAAGAGCAACTCATCGCAACCTAAGTCGGTCACCTCATTGCGTGTCATGCGAATCACGGCACTCTTCACCTTAGGGGGAGGATTGAATACATTCTCGTCTACGGTAAAGAGATATTCCACACTGTACCATGCCTGTATGAGGACACTCAGGATGCCATAGGCTTTGTTGCCCGGCTCAGAGGCGATGCGCAACGCCACCTCGCGCTGAATCATTCCCGTGCAACAGGGAATGAGATCCTTGTAGTCGAGCATCTTGAAGAATATCTGCGAGGAAATATCGTAGGGATAATTGCCCGTCAGCACAAATTGTTTCCCGTCGAAGAGACGTGTGAGGTCCATACGCAGGAAATCCTCACCTATAATATTGTCCTTGAGACGTGGAAAGTTCTCGTGAAGATAAGCCACCGACTCAGAATCGATTTCCACTGCTTTTACAGGTCGTGGCTTCTCAATAAGATACTGGGTGAGCACACCCATACCCGGACCTATCTCGAGCACGGGCAGATCAGGACAAGCGTCTACCGTGTCGGCTATTCGCTTGGCAATACCGAGGTCAGTAAGGAAATGCTGACCCAAATTTTTCTTTGGCTTTACTGCTTTCATGTGTTTAATTTTCTGCAAAGATAGTGCAAGCGAGCGCAATGAAAGCTTGCTTTCAAATTGCCGAGTGCAGCTTATCTTCTGCAAAGATAACGTATTTTTCTGAAAAAACATGTAGCATCCATACAAAACAACACAAAATTATTAACTTTTCACTAAAGACAGCATGAAAAAGAACACAATGATTATGTTAAATGACTTTTGCGACACACGCTCCTGAAGGGGGCAGTAGCTCTCTGCCCGTACTTGAACCACTTTGCGAAACTTGAATAGATATAAAAATGGAGCTGTCCTCACGGGTAGCTCCACTAACCTTTCTAATAACCATGTAAGTCATTAACATAATAACTAAAAACCCACGACTGGGCTCTAAAGTTTACATTTGCAAATATAGTCTTTTTATCTGTGAAAAGCATCAGATATTTAGTACTTTAACACGAATTTAACGTTATCAGCCGAATTCTTTCTGAACGTCGAAGCAGGGACAGGCTTTGGCGGCGAACTCGTTGTGGCCGTGGACGGTGGCGAGGGGGAACTCTTCCTGCAGCTGTTCTACGAGAGCACGGAGTGAGGCTTTTTGTGCTGCCGTCCGAGTGTCCTTGGGCTTGCCGTCCGTCGACAGACCGCCGATATAACAGATGCCGATACTGATAGTATTGTGACCTTTGCAATGTGCGCCAATCTGGCATGTCGGCCTGCCTGCGTGTATGCTGCCGTCTCGGTAAATTACGAAGTGATAGCCTATGCCGTTGAAGCCTCGCTGGCGATGCCAGCGGTCAATGTCCTCGACGGTGAAGTCCATGCCCTCTGTGGTGGCACTGCAATGAATGATGATTTCTGTTATTTTTCTCATGATCGTTTGAATTTAAATAAAATAAAAATACTTATTGCTCCTAATGCGATGATGCCGAAGCAGGCGAGGAACTTGGTGAAGGGCGGTGTGTAACGCTCCTTCTTCACTACAGGCACTTGCTTGACAACAGGGATTGTGTCGGTCCGAGTCTTATAGACTGTGTCTCTGAGAAGGCGATAGCGAAACTCAGTTTTCACTCTGTCGCAAAACACCGTGTCTGCCTTGCGCTCGATGCGCTGCCATCGGTCGATATAGACCGAGTCGTATTTCAGCTTGCTCAGGAAAATGGTGTCGTGCGTAGCGGAATGCACAGGCACGATGGCTGATGTACTGGTTGTCTTGCAGCTGCTCAACAGGAGGAGCAGAAGCACGAGGAAAAGCAGGAACAGAAGTTTGCTGAATACTGTTTCGCTTTCGGGTTGATTACAATATTTCATATACATTTTTCTTTCTGTCTTTAATGGTTAATGAGATGTATTCTTTTTTGTTATGAAACCATAAGATACGTTTAAAGAGTGCAGTATATGAGTCTTGCGAATGAATGAGCAATCCTGATGCCCGGTATTTCCCAACGATGATGCTGCCGTCCCTGTAGACAAAAGGTCCATTGCCTGGGCGAAAAACAGGCAAGCAATGATATCCTCCCTGAGGACTGCCTACAATTCTGAGTTTTTCCCTTTCCTTCTTGACATCGTATTTTCCCACTGACAGGTGTCTGTCAGGATGTTCGCACGTATGACAAATACATAATCCGTCAATATACAGGGCACCCATAACTCCCCATCGACTGTAGCAATATCTGATAAGTATTATTTCCATAAATGTATTTTTTGTAAGGAATTGCCGAGAGAGGTTTTCCCTTCCGACAATATTCCTTAATGACTAATGACTAATGACTAAAATTATTTTATTGCAGCTTGGATTTTCTGAAACCTTTTGTCGGGAGTCTTGATGATAAGTCCTTGTCGGCACCAGTTTTTTAGCATTTGCTGTACAGCCATGCTTGTCACACCAGTTCCCTTCACGATAACGGCTTCTTGCATGGCTTGCTCAGCTGTAAAATTCAAATCCAGCAATTCGAAAATCGTATCATTCTTACCTTTTCGTGAACGATCCATACTCAATACCTTTCCAGCATACTCTCTCGACGAGAAAGCCGCCTCGATTCTTTCTCTAAAGAAATAAAGGGCATTTTCCATCAGATAGCCAGCGATGATATCAAACAATGAAAGCATAGAGGCAGTTTGCGCCTTGACGATCATGTCTTTCCACATCTCTGGTTTCTCCTTGAGTATCT
>ERZ1026854.2227-NODE-2227-length-11265-cov-3.570384_pt1 | contig 11265 bp, 6 predicted proteins | sample MGYA00380157_ERZ1026854 | MGnify/ENA primary metagenome ERZ1026854 (study PRJEB33269, sample SAMEA4719793) | human gut metagenome | biome: human-associated habitat; feature: organic feature; material: feces | place: Cameroon | collected 2013-10 ...
ATGATGTACCGATTCTGTCTGCACCGCTGATTTTTATTTCTACGGCGCTGACACATCTGGCGGGCGGTTCTGCAGGACGTGAGGGTGCTGCTTTACAGTTGGGAGGAAGTCTGGGTAATACACTGGGCAGATTGTTCCGGTTTGATGAGAAGGATCAGCACGTTATGATCATGTGTGGAATGAGTGCGGCTTTTTCGGCATTGTTTGGAACGCCTATGGCAGCTGCAATCTTCTCTATGGAGGTCGTAACAGTAGGTATCATGCATTATTCTGCGCTGGTGCCATGTGTGGTATCTTCTCTGGTGGCACATGCAATTGCCGTTTCCTTTGGTGCTGCGGCAGAATTATTTCCCATAGGAGAGATTCCCACATTTACATTGCAATCAGCAGCAATTCTGACACTTCTGTCAGCTATGTGTGCAATTGTCAGCATTTTGTTCTGTATTATGCTGCACCGCAGTGAATGGCTGTATCGTAAACTATTTAAAAATGCTTATCTTCGTGCGGCAGCTGGCGGTGTTGTAATTATCATACTTACGATGCTGGTTGGCTCCCAGACTTATAATGGTACGGGTGTATCCGTGATTGCCAGTTGTATGGAAGGGAATGTAAGACCGGAAGCGTTTTTCATGAAGATGCTGTTTACGGCATTGACACTGGGAGCAGGTTATAAGGGCGGTGAGATAGTCCCTTCCTTCTTTATCGGTGCATCCTTTGGATGTCTGTTTGGCAATATAATCGGATTCTCCCCAGCCATGTGTGCGGCAGTAGGTATGACGTCCGTATTCTGTGGTGTTACTAACTGTCCGATTACATCGCTGTTGATCAGCTTTGAATTATTTGGATATGATGGAATGCCATATTTCCTGCTGGCGGTAGCTTTCAGTTATATGTTATCCGGTTATACAGGATTATATCGAAGCCAGAAGATTGTATATTCCAAATTCAAGACCAACTATATCAATAAGCAGACACATTAATTGCAAAAGGCAATATCGTGCAGAAGGATGGCGGCATCATGAAAATCTGTGGTCGGTACTTCACAACAGGATAGAGCAATATGGGCATACTCCTTCGTTTCTTTTGGAGAAGCGAATACGAGGATGCCTTTTTTTGCGGCTTTTTCCTTGAATTGCTGATTGGTGAGCGCGCTTTTGATATGAAGATGTATCAGAGTAACGGATTCTCCCATGGTGACAAATGCCTGATCGCCAAAGGTCTGTTCCAGTTCGGTTGCCAGAGCCTTGGCTTTACCTGCGTAGAGACGCTTTAATTTACGAATCTGACTGTCCAGGTGTCCGTCACGGAGGAACTGGCACAATGCAAGCTGTTCTGCCTTGGAGGCGGTCTGGTTATATAATGCTGCTTTACGCTGGTATAGCGGCAGCAGTTCATCCGGCAGAATCATGAAGCTTAGACGGATGGAGGGCAGCAGCAGTTTGGAAAAGGTACTCAGATATACGACATTAGTTCCGCCGGCTAAGCCCTGAAGACAGGGGCGTGGCTTGCTGAAATAACGAAATTCATTATTATAATCATCTTCGATAATAAGTCTGTTATGGGATACGGCATCACGTAACAGGCTGAGTCTTTTCTCCATGGGCATGACATCACCAAGGGAAGTCATATTAGAGGGTGTCATATAGAGAACATCTGCGTGTTCTTTATCCTGAATGACCGCAAATCCATAATCTTCAAAAATAACAGTACCCTGTTCAAACTTGGAATCCTGAAAAGCAACGGAGTGTTTATCCCTGATAAGAGGACACAGGATGTTGAGAAGACTCTGGGAACCTGCACCAATGATGATATTATCCGGCGTACAGACCGCATTCCTTTTGTTGATGACATAATTACATATCGTTTCGCGAAGCTCCCATTCACCCTGGGGTTCTCCATAGGTCAGCATTCGTTTATCCTGGCGAAGGGCGCTCTTAATATATCTTCTCCACAGGTTAAAGTCAAAACTGTCAGCGTCTGCATTGTTGGAGGTGAAATTATAGACTATCTGGGGTGTTGTATTGTGGATATTTTTTGAAATTTGCGCAGATAATGTGGATGGAACTAAGGGGCGGCCTGTCACATAATAACCACTCTGAGGTCGGGATATGATATAACCGTCTGCAGCAAGGCATAAGTAGGCGGTCTCTATCGTTGTCCTGCTTAGACCAAGCTGTTCGGAGCAGCGGCGGATAGAGGGCATTTTCGTATTTTCAGGAAGCTTTCTTGTGAGAATCAGTTCCTTATAATAATCATATACTTGCATATAACGGGTAGATTGACCGGACTCTATATCTAAATTCATGGCAGTTCCTTTCCAGTAGTATTTTTTTCAGCGTAGCATGCATAAGAAAACATTGCAAGCAGGTTTTTCTTTTTGGAAAACTGTGGTATGATGAGAAGTAAAGCGTCGAAGCTGCGATTTTGCGCATGTAGTTTTGAATAGTTACGATATGATATATTACAGGTATGCTGAGTACCGGAAATGAGGAAATATATGAGGAGTCTGCTGAAATATTTAAAAGACTATAAGAAAGAAAGTATTCTGGCACCCGTATTCAAAATGTTGGAAGCATCTTTTGAATTATTCGTGCCGCTCGTTATGGCGGCAATTATTGATACCGGTATTGCCAATCATGACAAGGGTTATATCTTCAGAATGGGTGGCGTATTGGTAGCATTAGGGCTGATTGGTCTGGCTTGTTCTGTGACAGCACAGTTCTTTAGTGCAAAGGCAGCCGTTGGTTTTGCTACGAAGCTGAGACATGCGCTGTTTTCCCATATTCAGGGATTATCCTATGCGGAGCTGGATACACTGGGAACGAATACCTTAATTACACGAATGACCAGTGATGTAAATCAGCTGCAGTCAGGTGTCAATCTGACACTGCGTCTGCTGTTACGTTCTCCGTTTATTGTATTTGGTGCTATGATCATGGCTTTTACAGTAGATGTGAAAGCAGCGTTGATCTTTGTAGTGGCAATTCCACTGTTATCTATTGTTGTATTTGGAATTATGATTGTGAGCCTGCCTCTTTATAAAAAGGTACAGGCTGCTTTGGATAAGGTGCTTGGCAGAACCAGAGAGAATCTGGAAGGCGCCAGAGTAATCCGCGCTTTCTGTAAAGAAGGACAGGAGATAGAATCCTTCTCAGAAGAAAATGAGGCACTGTTAAATATCCAGGTATTTGTAGGTAAGATATCAGCAGCCATGAATCCGCTTACTTATATCATTGTAAATATTGCACTGGTAGTTCTGCTCTGGACCGGAGCAATCCGTGTAGATGGCGGTATTATTACACAGGGTGCAGTAGTAGCGCTGGTAAACTACATGTCCCAGATTCTGGTAGAGCTGATCAAGATGGCGAACCTGATTATCCAGATTACCAAGGCACTTGCCTGTGCGAAGCGTATTGAGAGTATTCTCGCAGTGGAGAATTCCCAGCAGATAGAAGACTTGACACAGCAGGCAAAGGCTGAAACAGATGACGTGATTCGTTTTGAACATGTGGGTCTGACTTATCAGGGCGGTGGAGAAGAATCCCTGACAGATATTGATTTTGCAGTAAAGAAAGGTCAGACAATAGGAATCATCGGTGGTACTGGTTCCGGTAAAACCTCTGTTGTGAATCTGATACCGAGACTGTATGATGCAACCAGAGGAACTGTGTATGTAGATGGACAGGATGTGAAGACTTATGATCCAAAGCAGCTTCGTTCCAAGGTAGGAATCGTACCACAGAAGGCTGTATTATTTGCAGGAACAATTCGTGAGAATCTGATGTGGGGTAATGAGAACGCCACAGAGGAACAGCTTGAAAGAGCCTTGGAGATCTCACAGGCTAAGGAATTCGTAGATACAAAGGAAGGCAGACTGGACTTTAAGATTGCACAGGGTGGTAAGAACCTGTCAGGCGGACAGAGACAGAGAATGACCATAGCCAGAGCTGTAGTCAGAGATCCTGAAATACTGATTCTGGATGACAGTGCATCTGCTCTTGACTTTGCCACAGATGCGAAATTAAGACATGCTATCCGGGAAATGGGAAATGACATGGTTGTCATTATTGTATCACAGAGATCTTCTTCTATACAGTATGCAGACCAGATTATTGTACTGGATGATGGCAAGATGGTCGGAATTGGTACACATGACTCTCTGTTAGCAGAGAACGAGGTATATCAGGAGATTTATTATTCTCAGTTCCCAAAGGAGGCAGCAGGTAATGAAAAATAATAAGGAAATCATTAAGAAAGTACTGGATTATATCGGAAAATACAAGATATTTCTCTTACTGTCAATTATTCTGGCAGCAATATCCGTAGCATTGACATTATATATTCCTATTTTAACAGGTAATGCGGTAGACTGTATTCTTGGACCGGGACAGGTAGATTTTGCAGGAATTCTGGTAATTTTAAAGAAAATGGCAGTGATCATCCTGCTTACTGCTATTGTCCAGTGGCTGATGAATGCATGCAATAACAAGATCACATATCAGGTAATCCGTGATGTAAGAGACGAAGCGTTTCGTAAGCTGGAGATTCTTCCGTTAAAGTATATCGACAGTCATGCACATGGTGATATTGTAAGCCGTATCATTGCAGATGTAGACCAGTTCTCAGACGGTCTGCTTATGGGATTCACACAGTTGTTTACAGGTGTGATTACCATTATCGGTACATTATTGTTCATGATCTCCATTAATGTTACAACAACACTTATTGTAGTTGTTCTGACACCATTGTCATTTTTTATCGCAAACTTTATCGCCAAAAGAACATTTAAGATGTCTAAGCTTCAGTCGGAGACAAGAGGCGAGCAGACAGCACTGATTGATGAAATGATTGGAAATGAAAAAGTAGTAAAGGCTTTCAGCAGAGAGGAAAAGGTAATTGAGCAGTTCGATGAAGTAAATAACAGACTTGAGAAAGCAAGTGTAAAAGCAATCTTTTTCTCCTCTTTGACAAATCCCTGTACACGTTTCGTAAACAGTCTGGTATATGCCGGTGTAGGAATCGTAGGTGCATTCCTTGCAATCAGAGGCAGAATCAGTGTAGGACAGTTATCCAGCTTCTTAAGTTATGCTAATCAGTATACCAAGCCTTTTAACGAAATATCAGGCGTTGTAACGGAGTTACAGAATGCAATTGCCTGCGCAGGCAGAATCTTTGAATTTATAGAGGAAGAACCACAGATTCCAGATGCTGAGGACGCAATCGTATTAAAGCAGCCTAAGGGCGAGATTGATATTCAGGATGTGGCATTCTCCTATACAGAAGACCAGAAGCTGATCACAGATTTGAATCTCCATGTAAAACCGGGACAGAGAGTAGCAATTGTTGGTCCTACAGGATGTGGCAAGACAACAGTAATTAACCTGCTGATGCGTTTCTATGATGTGAATAAGGGAAGTATTCAGGTAGATGGCGTGGATATACGTAAAATTACCAGAGACAGCCTGAGAAAAGGCTATGGAATGGTATTGCAGGAGACCTGGCTGAAATCAGGTACAATTAAGGATAATATTATTATGGGTAAGCCGGATGCAACAATGGAAGAGGTCATTGCTGCAGCAAAGGCATCTCATGCACACAGCTTTATCAAACGTCTGCCTAATGGTTATGACACAGTGATTTCAGAGGATGGAGGAAGTCTTTCTCAGGGACAGAAACAGTTATTATGTATTACCAGAGTTATGCTGTGTCTGCCTCCAATCCTGATTCTGGATGAGGCAACATCTTCTATTGATACGAGAACAGAGATTAAGATTCAGAAGGCTTTTGCTACTTTGATGGAAGGAAGAACAAGCTTTATCGTAGCACACAGACTTTCTACAATCAGGGAAGCAGATATTATTCTGGTTATGAAAGATGGTAATATCATTGAACAGGGTAATCATGAAACGCTTCTTGCCAAAGGCGGTTTCTATGCAGGTCTATACCAGAGCCAGTTCAGTGCCTGATAGCATGTGCATATAATTATGGAATATCTAAACAGGTTGTACAATAAACTATAATAAAGGAGATTTGAAACATGATTAATTATTTAGGAAATGTTTCAGGGTACAGTATAATAGGTTTCATTGGTGTGGCTTTTGCATATCTGGCAACATGCATTCTGTTGGGAACAGGAATTAACCGACTGCCAAGAGACCATGGACGTGCATATGCGCATGATGGAGTGCTGTCAGCCGGTAAGCCCAGAGGAGCGGGATTTATCTTTATATTGGTGTTTGTAGTAACAGCAGTTATTTTTGGAGATATGCGAAGAGAGACAGTTATCTATCTTATCCTGACAGTAGCTGCTATGATGACAGGATTTCTGGATGACTGTGCCAAGGTTTCCTGGGGAGAGCTTCGTAAGGGTCTGCTTGATCTTGTGATAGCAATTATGACAGCAATTACTTACGTTAATTTCAATGGAAGTGATATAACCATTGCACTGACAGGACAGACATTTACATTGAATCCTGTAGTATATGGTATTCTGGCAGTGATTCTCGTATGGGGCTCTATTAATGTAACGAATTGCGCAGATGGTGTGGATGGCCTGTCGGGAACGCTTGCCAGCATTACACTGGCAACCGTATATCTGATTATGCAAAGTAAGGAGATTGCGCCGGATTTTGCATATTTGATTCTGCTGTTCATTGCATGTATTCTGGGGTATCTCTGGTATAATGCCACACCGAGCTGTCTGATGATGGGAGATGCGGGCTCCCGTGCAATTGGATTATTTATTGCCATTGCAGTGATGAAGATGGGAAGCCCTTTCTTATATCTGCTGGTTGCATGTGTTCTTATGGTAGATGGTGGTATTGGTCTGGTAAAGGTGTCATTACTTCGGTATTTGCATATTAAGATATTGACGAAGGTACGTACACCTCTTCATGACCATGTGAGAAAGAATAAGAACTGGTCAAATGCGCAGACAGTATTCAAATTTGCAATTATTCAGATTATGATATCTGCTGCAGTTGTATGGATGATTGTGTGAATTTATATTTTAAGGCTCCACTGTGAGCAATCCCATACGTCTGTTGCCAGTCCGTCATAGAAATCAGGTTCATGGCAGACCATAAGAATACTTCCTTTGTATTCCATAAGGGCCCTCTTTAATTCTGACTTGGCATCTACATCCAGGTGATTGGTAGGCTCGTCCAGAAGCAGTATATTTGTCGGCTTGTTAATCAGTTTGCACAATCTGACCTTTGCCTGTTCACCACCGCTTAATACCTTGACTTTACTCTCGATATGCTTGGTGGTCAGACCGCATTTGGCAAGAGCACTACGTACTTCATACTGGCTTAAAGATGGGAAATCTTTCCATATCTCTTCAATACATGTCGTGGTAACAGACTGATCCATTTCCTGTTCAAAGTAACCAATCTCCAGATAATCACCTAATTCCACACCGCCATTAAGTGCAGGGATAAGCCCCAGTATGCTCTTTAACAGAGTTGTTTTACCAATACCATTAGCACCTGTCAGTACGATTTTCTGTCCTCTTTCCATAGAAAGGTTCAGAGGTTTGGAGAGGGCTTCATCATAGCCGATGACCAGACTCTTGGCAGTAAAGATATATCTGCCACTGGTTCTGGCTTCCTTAAAGTGAAATTCTGGCTTTGGTTTCTCGGCTGCAAGCTCGATAACATCCATTTTATCCAGCTTCTTCTGACGAGACATTGCCATATTTCTGGTTGCAACTCTTGCCTTATTACGGGCAACGAAATCTTTCAGATCAGCAATTTCTTTTTGCTGTTTATTATATGCTGCTTCTAATTGTGCCTTTTTCATGGCATAGACTTCCTGGAACTTGTCATAGTCACCGACATAACGGGTGAGCTGTGCATTATCCATATGATAAATAATGTTAATGACACTGTTCAGAAAAGGAATATCATGTGAGATCAGAATGAAGGCATTTTCGTATTCCTGTAAATAACGTTTGAGCCATTCGATATGATTCACATCCAGATAGTTGGTCGGCTCATCCAGAAGCAGGATATCCGGCTTCTCCAGTAACAGTTTGGCAAGCAGAACCTTGGTACGCTGACCACCACTCAAATCGGTGACGTCTGCATCCAGACCAACATCTAACAGACCTAATGCTCTGGCTACTTCTTCAATCTTGGAATCAATCATGTAGAAATCATGCTGTGTGAGAAGCTCCTGAATGGTTCCCAGTTCTTCCATATATTCTTCCAGTTCTGCCTCAGAAGCCTCACCCATTTTGTCACAGATCTCATTCATGCGGGACTCCATCTCATAAAGAAAGTCAAAAGCAGAAGCAAGTACATCACGGATCGTCATGCCTTTTTGAAGAGCGGTATGCTGGTCGAGATAGCCTACACGTACATTCTTAGCCCATTCTACTTTACCTTCATCCGGCATTAATTTACCGGTAATAATATTCATGAAAGTAGACTTACCTTCTCCGTTAGCGCCTACAAGACCGATGTGTTCGCCTTTCAGGAGACGGAAGGATACATTGGTGAAAATAGTTCTGTCCCCAAAACCGTGGGAAAGATTCTCTACATTTAAAATACTCATCGTTCATTAAACCTTTCTGTGTATGATTACTCACAAGAATTATATATGGAAATTGACAAATAGTCTATTGACACTTTAGTTAGTTTATGCTAACCTAATATTGTCAAGAAAAGATATCGGTAAGAGAGGAATTCTTCCCAACAGAAAGGTAAGGTGATTCATATGGCAAATGCTATTGTTATCACAGTTCTGGTCGGTGTCGGATATATGGTATTGAAGAGCCTTGTAAGGAGACTCGCCAGAATAGAATTAAAGGAACAAACCAAACAACGGGTATAAGGAAATTTTTGTATAGATAAAAACTTTTCCTTTCACTTATATCACACAGCCAAAGAGGAGCCGCGCAGGTTCCTCTTTTATTTTGCATTGCTTTAGAATATAGTATTTTATTCCCAACCTTTACTCTTTTTCTGAATGTTTTTCATTTGTCTTTTTGTGATAAATTTATAATCCGTTTCAAAGCCACAAATGTTGTGCAACGCATCAGTTAACTTGTCTCGAGTGTAAAGTGGAATAAAGCCCTGTTCTTGTATATCGGCGAAATTCATCGTTCTTAATTTACCAAGAATGGCCTCGCAGCTGAACGCATTTTTCAAATCTCTTTCAAGGTATCGATATAGCACTAACGCAAGGAAACAGATAAGAAAATGAGCTTTTATACGTATATCGTCATGGAGAAATACTGGTCTTGCTTCAAAATCAGTTTTCATGATTCGAAAACATTCCTCTATTTCCCAACGACCTTCGCTGACTTTCAAAATGTCTTTTACATCATCGTCCAGGAGGTCTGTTGTTACTGCATACATCCCATCATATAAGGCTTCTTGTTCGATTTTTTCAGTGTCCAGATAATTGTGGATCTTTGCAGCTTCTCCGTCTTCGGTTGCTGCGATTTTCCCTATGAATCGAGCAGGATCATTCGGATTTCGGCGTTCCTTCTTTACCGTACCGATACGGAGCATTTTTTCAGCGCGTTCTACTTGGGCATTCCGTATGGACTTCTGATATCTTGCGTACTTTGGGGAATACGTCACAATCAGCCGTTGATGCAAAGTATGAGGCGTATAGGGTTCGTCTTTATAATACAGTCCATTATCATCTTCTGGGATTTCAGAAAGGTTCACAGGCGCATCATCCGATACACGTCTAAATCCTTTTTTATCTAAGGCCCACTTTTTTTCATCCTTGTTTAACTTTTTGATGGACTGAGTAACGATAAAAGCGCGTTCACCAGCATGGTTTATTCTTTTGATTGCCTCTGAACCAAGCCCTGCATCACTGCAATAGATAAACTTAGTACAGCCGAAATCCTGAAGAACTTTTGTTTCTAGTGGTTTTAAGGAAGTCTGCTCATTTGCATTTCCTGGGAATAGAGAAAAAGCAAGAGGAATGCCGTCTCCATCCATAAACATTCCCATTTGGATGATTGGATTTGGGCGATGTTCCTTACTTTTTCCGTACTTTTTGTCACCATCTTCCTGTTCAATCTCAAAGTAGTAATTCGTACAATCATAATAGAGGATCTTGTCGTTTCTTTTTCCAAGAAGATGGCTGTTTTTATATACTTCCGACTGGATAAAATCGGATTCCTTTCCAAGCACATCCAGGGAGCGGTACAAGTCATGCAGCTGGTAAGAAGGTTTTTCAAGAAACTCTGAAGCGGTTTTGTAAGAGGAACGCTTACTGGCCGGTTCAAGGATCCTTGCATAGATAAGATCAGAAAGGATTGCATTGATGTCATATTTGAATTTATGTTTCTCTCTTAATTTACGGCAGGTTTTATCGAGCTGAAGCCGGTAATAGAAAGCTTGTGGAAAAAGGTATCCACCATGATACAGAACATGCTGGTCATAATCAAGTTTCTGATCAGCGTGAAAGGTGACAGGGACAGCTTTTGTCTGCTGTTCTTTTTTATATTTCAGAGTTTCCAGGCGGGCTTCTTCTTTTGCCCATCTCATAACATCATCACGTGTTGGACCATGATCAATCAAAAGCTCCTTGAGCGTACCAAGTTTGCGTACATTTACAGAAGTGCTTTTTCCCTTGTTATTGATATAACTTTTGGCAATGTAAAATGATTCCGAATTTTTGGATTTTGATGTAGTTACTTTCATGACAAATCCCTCCTGAATAGAGTATATCACACTTCTGAAAATAATGCTATAGAATACTATAAAATGAAACAGAAAAGTTGACACAAAAAAAGCAGGTACTATAAGGCCTGCAAGCATTTTTCTTATATTCAACTGTCAAACTCCCGGGTAAGGTAAGTTATGCAAAATTGTCATATAATAACTTAAGCATTGACAAAAATATATTTGAAGGATAGTTCACATGCAAATGTACTAAACCGGAAAAGTAATACGCTTATGGCTGCGTACACTTTTTCGGTTTTTTGGTTTTTGCAGCAGATGTGGTGAAATATTGCGGTTTGTTATTCAGAGAGGAGGGGACAAATGCAGAACATAAATGGAAAAATTGCATTCAGAGGAATTGCGATTGGAAAAATCAAAGAAATTTCTAAAGAAACCAATGTGGTAAGACGTGTGAAGATTAATGATGTACAGGCGGAAATCGAACGTTTTGAAGCAGCCAGAGATCAGGCGGCACAGGAATTAAAGGAACTTTATGATAAGGCGGTCAAAGAAGTCGGAGAAGCAAATGCAGCAATTTTTGAAGTACATCAGATGATGTTAGAGGATGAAGATT
>ERZ1026854.2229-NODE-2229-length-11261-cov-15.796984_pt1 | contig 11261 bp, 22 predicted proteins | sample MGYA00380157_ERZ1026854 | MGnify/ENA primary metagenome ERZ1026854 (study PRJEB33269, sample SAMEA4719793) | human gut metagenome | biome: human-associated habitat; feature: organic feature; material: feces | place: Cameroon | collected 2013-10 ...
GCGTCAGATGTGTATAAGAGACAGATGTTATAATATTTAAGGGAACTTCTAAAGAACAAGTAATTGATTGTATTGCTGAAGAAAAATTCGAAAAGTATGTACAAGAAGCTTTAGAAAATAATAAATATTATAAGATAGAAAGATTAAACGATCTTGATGAAACTTATGGATATTATGTTTCACAAAATGTCGCAAATACAGAAAACGAAGAAGAAATTGCTCACAGTATAGAAGAAATATTAGACGATGATGGAAGAATTTGAATTAATTGGTTGGCCTGAAATTCAATTTTATATGGAATTAGAGGGCTTTAAAGAAAATAGTACTTTAGTTGATCCTAATATAAATATAGGAATAGATAGTAGTACTTATTTAGTAAGCAAAAGTTGGTTAGATAGTTTAAATAACAAATAATAGAAAAGCCCTATAGCTCGGAGAAATCCAAGTTATAGGGCTATTTTTTTAAGGGGAAGCATACTTCGGTATGTTTCCCCTATTTTTTTACTATTTAATAAATCCTATATGCCATTTATTACAAATTGGACATAAATAGGCTGTGTACTATTCTGAGTAATTTTTTAGTATCTATGTAGCATCCGCTAATGTATCATAGGAAACTTTAGGCTTGCCATTATAAGTATAATGTCGCCTATCTAGTTTTCTACGTGGTCTAGGATTTTTATTGAAATATATCATTCGGAGTAAGTAAGAGATCGAATAACAGGCTTAAGCTATCTAGTGACTGCACATGAATTTGCTAATGAAGATGTAAATGACTTATCTCCTGTAGCAAATTCCCATGTATTTCCACATAACTAAGTTATACAAGAAAGTGACATAGGTTGCCAATCTACTACTGGAGAAAAAATAGAATCGATGAAGTTAAAATCCATAAATGAGTTTCTAAGAGATTTATAGAAAAAATTATACGAAGCATATGTAACAGCTTTATCTAAATCCCCCCTATCTGCAAAATGTTCTTTTTTAAGTTCATCATCTTCTGGAAGTAATAACATGGCTATCAGATTCCCAACTCCGAGCATAAAGAATAAATCAAATAATAAATGCTTTATGTTAGATCTATAGGCAGTTCTAAGGTTTTCATCAGGATTATACCACATTTCACGAAAAGCCCCTGTAAAGCCCCCTATACCTTTAGAATCAGAACTAAATGCTGCTTTTCCTAAAGCCATTAACGTAGACATAACCCCTTCTTGCCATTGACCTTTCCATTTCTATACTTTGATATTGCTACAAAATTCGCTGTCTTCAGTTACAAATCCTTTTGATAAATCTATTTCTCCATTTTTTCCAACAGCATAATAGAGTTGCTCCATTACTACATTACCATTTGCATCTTTTATTACAATCCCATTCTTATCCTTTTTAGGTTCCTTATAGTCTTCCCAATGTCCTATTAATTTACAACCTTGAGGAGCAAGATACTAATTTTTCTTTGCAGGCCAATAATTCTTCATTTGCATAGTCATTGATCCCATAACCATAGCATTCATCATAGCCTTAGTTTCATGATTGTAATAACCATAAATATTATCAGCAATAGCTTTCATAGACTGAGCTTCTAGGTTTGTGTATGCTCGAGGGAGTGCATCTCCTACTTTCAAAGGAGAACCATCATCATTATATACACCTTCTTGCTAAAATTGTTTAAGAGCTGCTAAATATCTAGACTTACATTCAAGATATCTTGGATCGCTTTTATCTCCTTTAGCATATGCATCATATCTCTTATCTAATTTCCAGTCATATACTAAATTTCCATTTTTATCAATATAATGTGCATCCCAAGTTCCGTGTTCACGCATCTGTGCCCCAAAAATAGTCATACGATTATAGTAGTCAGGACGAGAAGAAAATCTAAATATAAAATCAATAAAGTGAGTCCAAATACTATGATCTGATTTTATACGATTCGCAAATTGGTTTGAGTCCATATCATTGATACCATAAGCTTCATTTACAAGCATACATTTAGATGGTCGATCTTTGTATCGGAATAAATCCTTATGAACTTCCATATAAGAATTCTTTATATTTTTAAAAGTAAATGCTTTAGTTCCGTCAGGTTTTTTCCAAATAAGGGCTATATCCTTCCATACGCCTTCAATTCTTTGGTATGTCCATTGTAAAGGACTTAAACCTAAGGATAGTACAGAAGCTGCCATTTTCATTTTACCAACAATTTCAGAACCCTATTTACCAAGTGCTCCTTTATTGATGTTCTAATTTTTTACAGCATGTTTAATATAGTTCTCTACAAAATTAATAAGATTATGAAAATTCTTTTCTGGAGGATTTGCCCCTGCACCCTACATTGCTAGGCACATTGCAGTAGCTTTCATGATGGGCATTTCCTGATTCATTTCTCTTTTAAGAGTATAAGCATAAGCATGATGTAATATAAGAGTTTCAATATCATGTTCAAATCCTGATTCTCCTACTGCTTTTATAATATCAAGTCTTTTGTCTCCATATCCTTGATCAAATTTTGTACCCATTTCATACAATTCCATTTTAGTTTGAGCTTCGTCTTCATCCTCATCAAAGAAAAATCCTTCCATACGCTCTCTAGCATCCTTTAATGCCTGCGCAGGACGCCATGTTTTTATTCTATCCCAAGTAGCAGATATAAGTCCATCAGCATTTCTTTTAGAAGCAACACTCGCTTTCATTAATGGAACTCTATAATACCTAGAATCACCAGATTCTTTCCAAGACTGGAGTTCGGCATTAGATGTACTAGGCCATCTATCCCTATTAATAGAATCTAGTGCAAATTCTAATAATCTTTTCTTTGCACCAGTTAAGGTGTTAGGATTTACAAACAAAAGATCACCATCAGTTCCCATATATATCATATCATTGAATAGTGATGTCTGATTTCCAGATATATTGTTACTTATCCAGCCATATCCAGCTTCTTTTTTAAGATCTTCCATTAATTTTCGTAATGTACGATTCTTTTTATTAAGGCTATCACGAACTTTCTAAAATACATTACCTATTGATCTAGTAAGTTGATTAAGCATTGGGGATTTAAAGTTACCAGGATTTTCAAGATTTAGTCCTTCCCATCCTTCTGATAATATCTTTGCAATATTACCATTTTGTATCCAATTATCACCATCTTTTACTTGCTGTCTAGAGTCAACACCTCTAAGTTCTGCTATAGCCATCATAACTTGATAATATAATTTATATTCAGGTCTATTAATTTCCTATAAGTCAGTTCTTACAGTCATGACTTGATCAGAATATGTATTCTCTAGTTTTATTCTCAATTTGTTTAATCTATTAAGAAGTTCATCCCTATCTTCATAACTAGTCCAATCAAGAGTATCTTTTCCTGCAGGAGGTTGAGTAATTTCCATGATTTCTGGGACTATTTCCTATTGAAATGATTCATAATTAGAGTAATGAGGATCATCTATAATGTGAACAAACTCTTCTTGTAATTTACCCATCTCAGATAATAATGCGTATCTACCTGATTTAAATTTATCAACCTCTCCTTCAGGAATAAGATTTTCATATTCCGATAATTTTTTATAAGTGTATAAAAGCTCTTTATTGGATACAGGCATTTCTTTTTGTAAATATGGATTAACAACTTTTATTTCAGTTATTTTAATATCCTGTTTAAAATCCATATTCTACATAGCAATCATTGCTTCTACAGCTTCTATATTACCAACATAAGCTTTAAGCATAAATGAATCACTTTTTGAATCTTCTTCAATATCTGGAGCAAATTTACCATTCATATTAGTTCTACCTTTACCAAAGTTTATAAGACGGTCTAACTATGCTCCTGTAAATTTTAGCACTGTATAATTTCCGTTATGTATGTTTCTTAAAAATAACATACCCATACATAAAGATGCAGGCTCATCTACTATTTGATAATCTCCATTACAATACGGCTACATCATATTTTGTAACCAAGTCTGATCACCTTCAATAGATCTTGTTTTAATAAATTCAAAAAGGCTTTGTTTTTCAATAGCAAGTCTCATTTGCTGTGCAATACCTTCTGCCATTCTTCTTTTACGATCTGTCCATGATTGAATTTCATCTTTTACCTTTTTAAGTAATTTAGCTTCAGCATTTGGTTCAGAAGCATCCTATACTATAGGCGTTCCAAACCCAGAATTAAATCGGAATTCTAAATTTCCTGATTTATTCGGAATATATCCACCCTATTCACGAATCATTGTATCAATTTCTTCATCAGTACTATTCTTTTGAATATTATACTTAGGGAAAAGACGACGTTCTGCATCTTGAACTCTTTCAAGTAATTTTTCTGAAGTAGGATCAACATATACATCTGGAGGAAGAAATTCATTAAGAATAGAAATTCTTTTTTGATTAAAATTAATCTCTCGAGATAAATCTCGTTGTTCTACTTCACTGTCTCCATCTTTTTCTACATTAAATGCTATACCATCATAGACAAATTTATCCTCGCTTTTTCTAAATTTTATTAATTGTATTGGAACAATTTTACAAGATCCATCTCCTGTATAAATTCCAAAGTGCTATAATATTCTATCATATACTGCAAGCTAGTATGTAAATCCAGATATTTTAGTAGAATTATATTTATTATAAGGTTTAGTAGATGTTTTATAGTCATAGATATGAACTCTTCCGTCTTTATCTACCACTAAAAGGTCAATAATACCAACAAGAGTATCACAGTCTTCCCTTGGTTGAGATATTTTAGAAGCAATAGTTAACTCAGGATAAAAATCGCATTTTCCCCCATATTCTTCTTCGATCTAAGCTTTAAGCTTAGTACACATATTAATCATTTGCTTAAATTGCTCTAAATTTACAAAATCGCCATAAGTTACCTACTTATATCTATCCTGACTTTTTGCAAATTCTTTATATAAGTGTTCAATTAAATCTGGATTCTATTTAATTAAATCAAACATGTACATACCTTTGTCATCCTTTGAAAAAAACATTTCAGATACAGCGTGTAGAGCAGTACCAGTTTTACCTTGTGCATCCCACTTAGATTGAATAGCTTCTCTCCATTTCTATATATTTCCATCAGTAACTAAAGAGGAATCATTAAAATCAAAATTATTGCCTTCAATTTCTCTAATAAGATCCATGTCCTGTTCATCGAATTCTCCTCTTTTCCACTACTCTGCTTTACTTGCCCAGTAGGATTCTTCACGGAATTCAGGTTGAATATGTCTTTCAACACCATTTACATTATGAGTATACAAAGAGATAAATCTATTAACACCCATGGCAGGCTTTTCCATAGCTATTACTCTACCATCTTCATCATACTCTACTTTATTCTTTTCTTTACTATAATATTTATCTATATATGCCTATGCTTTTTCACCTTCCTTACGAAGTTTTTCTATATTTCTAGTTACTTCAGTACGTCTTAAAGGCTGATTAAAAACAATATCTCCCATTTCTTCAAATAAAGGATACTTTGTAAGCAAAGCTTGTGTAAGGGCAGCTTCATTTTCAAAAAAGATTGGCTTATCCTTTGTTAACTCTAAAGTATATGTACAAACCATTATTTACATTCTTCTTTAAGTTTTCCTTCTTTCATTAAATCTGATTTTTTATTTGCAAGAATACGATGCATTAATGAAGTATCTAGATAAGACTGCAATGTATTCTCCATTCCATGAGAATTTACAATTTCACCTAGTTCTTTAAATGTTTTTTTAATTAATTCGGAAGCTGGAATAACAGCAGTACTATTATCTCCCTTTAGCATTGTATCTAGCACTCTAGTCATTTCATAGTTTAAATTATAAAGTAAACCTTCATCAAGTTGCTACAGTAAGCTGATAGATACAGGAGTATTAGAATTTGCACTAGCTGCTATCATTTTAGCATATTCAGTTACAAATATCTCTTCGTTAATATCCATTCTGGTTCTATTTGGATATTGTATAGCTAAATCATTATAGTTTTCTAAATTTTCTATAATGCTTACAATATTTGCATATAATTCTGGATTTTTAAATTTCATTGCTCCCATTAATACATGCAATAATTCATGCACTTTTGAATCAGTTCCCGCAATATCTTCATTAACATAAATATCTCCTTTGTAAATAAATGCAGCTGCTGTAGAAGCTTCTGGAATAATATTTAACAATCCTGATTTTATTAATTCTGCAGAAGTTGTGTTTATTGTTTTTATTCCAAGCTTTCTTTCAACTTCATTTAAAGCCTAATTAATATATACAGAAGAAGATAAATAAGACATATCAACTGCTTCAGTGTGTACTACTCTAAATTTACTAGGACGACTTCCTGTTATTATTTTTACTTTATCATTTATAGGAGTATAATCAATATCTAAATTTCTATAGGTATCATTTAAAGATACAATAGCTTCCTCTATTGATGCTGTATTAGTCTTCTTTAATAAATCTTCTTGAGATATTATAGAGGATTGATCTAATCCTAAAAACTTCTATAAAGCTTTTTCAGAGTTTTCCCATTTTATAGGTAGTTCATCTAAATGAGGCCACATATTTTCATGCTCACTCTAGTATTGACTTACCAATACTTCTAATAAAGGTTCAGAAAGCCCAGAGCGTTCTTGTAACGCTCTGAACTAACTTGAACCTGTGTCTACACATACTGCCATAATATTAACATTGTCCAGTACTCTTTAGAATTGCAAGTTCTAAAGCTGTTTGTACTATATCTAAATTTCTAATTTTTGTAACAACAGTTCCGTTTACATATACTCCAGTATAAGTCATATCTATATTATCATTTATCATTTTGATAGTATCATCTATTTTTGCTATTGTATTTTTTATTTCTTCTTTATCACTATTATTAAAGTTTTCTATAATTTCAGAATCATTATCTCCTGAAATTTTAAAAGTGTCCTAAGCAACCATTGGGTTAATATTCCAATTCGTTATTTTACCGTTTTGAAAAATTACTTGTACATCTCCAATGGATATTTCCTAACTAGATGGTGTTTCTAATTCTGGATATAAGAAATTTTGTACTTGTTCTTCTCCATTTTCATATTCTTCCTTTTCAAACATTGCTCTTTTTGAAATACTTGGTCCTTGCCCTTCGTCATATGGCTCTCCTTCTTGAGTTCTAGCATCTTTCTCTTCTCCTGTTAATGTTTTTTCTTCATTTTCATAGAAGTTTACACCAATATCAGTATTATTAACTGCATAATAGTAACTATATTTAGGACTAAATATATTACTCATAAGTGCCATTGATCTTAATTTTTGCATGGTTGTTAAATTAAAATCTCTATTTTGGTCCATATTAGCTTTTGCTTCTCTAAACTATTTCTATAATTCATTATTTCCCTATTCAAATAAAGCCATTAATGAGTTAGGACCTTTTCTTCCACCAAATACATATTCAGAATATAAATAGAAAGCATCTCCATAAGTTCCTATAGTAGATACTTCAGATTCATCCTATTTTTCAGTGAATGATTTGTTTTTTATAGCTTCGAATGCAGCTTGATATTCTCTTAATAGAGCTTCTTCTGCAGTATTTGCTTTAGGTAGAAGATTTCCAGTCAAAGTGTATGCTGATACTGTTGCTCGTGTGCCAGTCTAGCTAAGAGCAAATGGACTAAGATTTCTTACAAACTTATTATTCTTAAGAGCTGAATCTCTCTTTAAGTTAGGTATTATATACTATTCCATATATAGTTTAAAGGTAGCTAATCCTTCAGGAGTCCATAATGATATTGGTAATGGATCCTCTCCTTCATGTACACCTAGTTCATTTGTTCCAGATTTAAAATAACGCTATCCCTTAGGTAAATAAAACACTTTTTTAGTATCGGATAACCACTACATTAGCATCATTGCATTAATTTCATTATTTAAACCCTTTAATGAATTAGATTTATCTTTAGCCGCCCTAATACCTAAGGTATTATATATATCGCTATTAATAACAGCCTATGTAGATCTATATTTCGAAGAAGCACTCATAAAACCGGCATGAGGAATAATACTTGCACGCAAATATGAAAGTATATGAGGACATAATGCTACCACCTATAATATATTTATAGTATGTTTTACTTCATCGTATCTATCAATACATTGCTCTCTATATTCTGTGTCAGTACAAAATCTTAAATAATCTATTTTACGAGCGGCTATTTCAGATTCATCTGCATCAGGATGCATTATTTTATATCTATCAGAAATAGCATTTTCCAAAGTATTAATAAAATTTATACCATCCTCAATTTTAGTTTTTACTCCTTTATTACTACCAAGAAGTACTCCTAAAACTCGCATTTCTTCTGCTCCCTAAGACAGCACTTCTAGATCATGCCTTCTATTTTCATCTCCATGCCATTGCTGTATTAGTTCATTATATTCTTTTAATGCTTCAAATAGCTATTTTTCACTAAATCCCCAACTACTAGTTTTTTGAATCTAATTTAAATATATACTAAACTAGCCATTTCTGAGCAGAATTTCAACTACTTTTGATAGACCTCCCGTTTTAAGATCTTGTATCTCTTTTGCACACTCATCATTCTAATTTCTAGACAATTCTTTTGTAGCAATATTTCTGAAAGAATTGAATAATGTTCTTGAACCTCTATTATCAGAATAGTCAAACTATGTTAAAAACCTAGTTAAATTCTATCCATTTAAAAAGTTAATAGCTTGAAGCGCATTTGAAAATCCTGTATCTCCAGTAAATACATTTCCAGAAAGAGCCTTTGAAATAGCTCTACCTTGTGGAGAATTTATTATTTTTGCTAATGTTACTACATCAATTCCTAGAGTAATACCATAAGCATACATTCCAAATATTGCAGGCCCTGCATTAATCTTTCCTAATGAAAGATCTTTAGCATTATCTACAGCTACAGAAAGCATAGCAGCATTTTGTATAGCTGAATTTATTTTTTCTACAGTTTCATCATCTAGAGCTTTTAATATGTCTTTTATAAAGTCAGGCTATTGCATTTCTCCAGTTTTTTCGTAAGTTTTATCATGAAGATTTGCTATTGTTACCCATTGTTTACCTGCTATTTTATATCCCCCATTAGGAAGCAACAATCTACGCTTTTTTTCATCTGGTGCATTAGAATTTAATAAAGAATCATAAGCATACTGAACCATAGAGCAGGCTTGAACTGCTTTTGCTCCAACAGATACATCATCTTTACCAACTTGGTTAGTTTGTAATGCATCTACTATAGAGACAGGATCAGCAAAACTTTTGTTTTCATTATTAGAAGTAATCTAATTTTTATCTTCTTCTGTCATCGTCACTTTTACAGCACCCTCAGGACCTTTTACTACTTTAGTAGAATTATCAATTGAATCTTGAGCCTCCATTTGATTAGCTGGATCTCCTGCTATTTCAAACATTCTACAATAAGATAGATTCTTAGCCATTATTTCTTTTGTCCGCTTATCTACTCTTTTTATGTATAAATTATTTTTATCTACTATTTCTTTTATTTGTTGTAGTACATTTAAAAGTTGTGAAGGTTTAATATGTAAATCGGTAAATATTCCTAAATCTTTATATCTAAGATTTTGTGCATATATTTCTTCATTTAACTCTTGAGAGTATCGATGATTTCCATATTGATCAACATCTCCTTTAAGATTTAGTCCTACCTTTTCAACTAATTTTAAAAATTCAGCTAATTGTTTAATAGCTTTTGGAGATTCCGAATCAAAAGATATTTTATAAACTCCCTATTCATTGCGAACAACATCACCAGTATTTGAGTCTAGTTCAATATTAAACAATTTATTTTTACCGAAGAAATCATTGAATGTAATAAAGAAACTATCTTTATTATTGTCATAAGTTATCTCTGTAGCCTATCCAGTGGGGAATGGAAGCTGTTCACTAGCTTTAATTAGCTCAGAATTTCCGAGATTAGCATAGGGAGACCATATTATATAATGTCCTTGCCTATCAAATCCCGCACCAATTAAATTAACTGTATCAATATCCAAATCCAAATATGTTAATTACACTTCGTTTCCAAGTGTTGCTATTAGTTTCCTAATAGATCAGACTATATCTTCACGTAATTTACGTGTCCTGCACTTCCATTTCACTTAAAATGTATGCCTATATTATATAGGGCTTACTAGTCGTTGCTCCTTCTTCTTATTTATAAGAAGCTTGGATCAGGATTGCCCAATTCTTAAGCTTGTTACTATACATAAGTTGTTAATTTATCCGCATTAATATTACTATTAATGTTTAGTACTTAAGACTCTAAGGGGTTCCCCTGAATTCACAGGATTTTTAAGGGATCCAATTTTTTATTTTATAAGACATTGATTCTATAATATATGGTTTAATTAATTTTGCAAATTTTTCTTTACTTTTCTTCGGAAAATATATCATAAATTGTTTTCCATCTCTCTGTATAGTTACTTCAATATTCCATTTTTCTTTAAAATACTTCTATATTAATAAATGCTCATCATAAGAAAAACTATTAGTACATAGTGCACCGCAATGAGATCCATCATCCATAAACCAATATGCTAAAGATTCTTCAGTTAATCTATTTAGCCATGCTATAGTTACTTTTTTAATTCCATTAGGGTACAATTCATTGTAAAGCTAAGTAAATATAGGATGACATAAAGATCTTACTGAGTATCTTTCTAATAGTTTATTAATCCTTTTATCAAATCTTGGAGTTTTATTCACTTTTCCTAAAATTTTTTCAAATTTAGAGCATTTAAGATCAAAATATTTTTCTTGTCCTGCTCCATGAACAAACTAAAATCGAGCATTTTTAACTGTCATGCCTAGAGAAGCATCACCAAGTAAAGATCCATAAAGAATAGCTTTCTATTCATCTGATAAAACTAATTCCTAATTAATTATAGATTTAGTTTTAAGGCTATTAGATTCTAATCCTAAGTTTGCTAAAATTTTTTTAATGGTGACTGGAGTTATTCCTACTATCTCTGAAATCTATTTATTAGTTTTTTTATCTTCTGAATTTAATTTAATTATAATATCTATAATTTCTTGGGTAATATCAATTCGTTTTTTATTAGGGGATATTCCCAATTCTTTTAAATAATTTTTGACTGTGCTATAAGAACAGCCAATTTGTTCAGCAATATCTTTTGCCAGCATTCCAGAATTATGTAATTCTAGAACTTTTTCTGCATCAAACAACTTTTTATTCATATAAAATATTTTAAATAATAATACTTAATAAGTATATGTAT
>ERZ1026854.2233-NODE-2233-length-11249-cov-10.376273_pt1 | contig 11249 bp, 9 predicted proteins | sample MGYA00380157_ERZ1026854 | MGnify/ENA primary metagenome ERZ1026854 (study PRJEB33269, sample SAMEA4719793) | human gut metagenome | biome: human-associated habitat; feature: organic feature; material: feces | place: Cameroon | collected 2013-10 ...
TTATAATATGTTTTCACAAAAATTGCAATACTTTAATGTGAACAGGCTCTAAATAAATTATATATGCGCTTGTTTCTGTTTAGTATAAGATAAAAATTAAAATAATGAACCCGTGCCGACAAAATATACCGGCACGGGTTCTGTATGATAAAAAATTATCTGACAAGACTTTGTTTTTGTTTTTCCCATAGCTCGTGATAAGCAGAACTTGTTTCAAGCAGCTGAGAGTGTGTTCCTCTTGCGGTTATCTGACCGTCTTCGATCATAAGTATCTGATCTGCGCCCATTACTGCCGAGAGCTTATGGGCGATCACAACAAGCGTTTTTCCCTTTACCATTTCTGTTATTGCCTGCTGGATATACGCTTCATTATCCGGGTCAATGCTTGCTGTTGCTTCATCGAGCAGAACTATTGGTGCGTCTTTCAGGATCGCTCTTGCGATGGATATTCTCTGTTTTTCTCCTCCCGAGAGGGTCGAACCGCCTTCGCCTATCACGGTATCATAGCCGTTCTCAAGAGCAGATATGAACTCGTGGCAGCGAGCCTTTTTACAGGCTTCAATAACATCTTCCTTGGTTGCTCCCTTTTTTCCGAAAGCAACGTTATTAAAAACAGTATCGTTAAAAAGATAGACATTCTGAAAAACCACGCTTATATTTTCAAGCAGGCTTTCCGTTGTCATGGCTTTGATATCAGTTCCGCCGATGCTTATCGTGCCCGAATCGGTATCCCAGAAACGGGCAATAAGATTTACGACGGTGCTTTTTCCGCAGCCGCTTTTTCCAACAAGTGCGGTCATACTGTGCTGTGGTATATGGAAGCTCATATCCTTTATGACAGTCGAGTCACTGTATCCGAATGTTACGTTTTTGAAATCAATATCAAAATTATTGAGCTTAACTGCTTTTCCGCTGTCGTCCATTACCGCTGTCTGTTTTACTCTGTCATAACGGTCAAGGGAAGCATCTGCAACTCTGAATGCAGTTATGTTTATAAGTGCAAGCATGGGGGCTGCAAGGTCAAAGGCAAACACTGACATTGCAAGAACAAAAGGCAGTTCCATTCCGCCGTTAAGTCCTACATATCCGCAGATAAAAATGACTGCCGAAATGCAGAGTCCTGTCATACACTGTGAAACGATAATGGGAGTTGAAAAACGCTTTTCAAATCTTATCTGAGCTTCGGTAAGCTTTAAAAAGTCTTCCGAGGTAGCTTGGTGGCTTTTTCCTGCAAGGTTAAACGCTTTTACAACGGGCATTCCCTTTATGTATTCGATGACTGTTCCGACAAGCTTGTTCTGTGCTTCCTGCTGATTTACAGCTTCTTCCGAAGCGACCTTGTGAGCAGCAGCGAACGCAGTAAAAAACAATGCTGTCGTAATTGCCATAGCCAAAGCTACCCACACATTGAGTACAAGAAGAAAGACGAATGATATACCGATGCCGATAACGGAAGTTGTTATCTTGCCGAGGGTGTCCATTCCGTGCTCTTCCACGAAGGAAATATCATTTGTAATTACGGAAGTAACGTTTCCGATATTACCCTCGGAGAAAAATCCCATCGGGAAACGTTTTATCCTGTCGCCGAAGGTCATACGTTCACGGGCAAATATCTCATATCCTACTCCGGATTGGTTAACATCGGTCAGGTAGCGGAATATCATTCTGAGGATAACACCTGCAAAAATGCCGACAAAAGCGGTGATGACAGTCCTTTTGCCGAAGCTGCCGTTCATTATGGTCATAAGCACATACAGCAGCATACATATCGGAACATTCGATGCAAGACTTTCAAAAAATGAAAGGACATACGCACGGTCAAGCTTTTTGCGGTATTCGCCCGAAAGTCCCATTATTCTCTTTATGAATTTAAACATTTTCAGCACCCTCCTTTACGGCGATATTCCAGCTGCCTGCTTCAAGGCTCATCTGCCACAGCCTGCGGTAGATACTGCTGCTTTTCATAAGTTCGTCATGAGTGCCGTTTGCAGAAACCTTGCCGCCGTCAAGCACAACTATATTATCGGCATCTGCGATAGTTCCGAGCCTGTGAGCTATCATAATGACAGTCCTGCCCTTTGTAAGTTCATTCAGAGCATTTGTTATAAGCTCCTCATTTTCAGCATCGGTGTATGCAGTGGCTTCATCGAGGATTATTATGGGCGCATTTTTCAGTATTGCTCTCGCAATGGTTATACGCTGACGCTCGCCGCCCGAAAGCTTTCCGCCGAGAACGCCAACCTCCGTATCATAGCCGTGGGGAAGCTTTGAAATGAAGTCATGGCAGGCAGCTGCCTTTGCCGCCGCCGTCATTTCAGCCATTGTCGCGTCCTTTTTTCCCATGCGGAGATTATCGGCAATTGTACCCTTGAAAAGAAAATTATCCTGTGCAACGTATGCTGTCATATTCATAAGAGTATCGAAGGTGTATTCACGGATATCTCGTCCTCCGATGGTAATACTTCCGTCAGAAACGTCCCAGTAATGGACAGCAAGCCTTGCGGCGGTGGATTTTCCGCTGCCCGATTCGCCCACGAGGGCTGTTTTTTTGCCCTGCTTTGCTTTGAAACTCACATTTTTGAGAACGTCCTTATCCTTGTATGCAAATGTAACGTTTTTAAATTCAACATCAAAGCTTTCGGGCATTTCGGAAACATTTCCCGAATGAACGTCCTCGGCGCTGTAAAGTGCTTCAAGCTGTTTTACGGTATAATCCACCTGCGGGAACATCGGGAAGAAGTTTATCACCCTTGTGAGCGGTCCGCTCATACTGAGATCAAGCATAAGAACGAATATCCATGTGTTAAGGTCAAGCGTGCCGTTGTAATACATTATCGCACCCACGGGCAGCGTGAGCAGAACAGTGCAGGGCATTCCTGCATAAACGAGCGACATCGAACGCCAGCTTTCCTTGAACCAGTCAAGAGTAAATACCTTGTAATTCTCCACAGTGTCGGAATATTTTTTGAATGAGATTGTCGTCTGACCGAAAATTTTTATTACTTCCATTCCCGAAACATATTCGACAACGGCGTTGTTGAGCTTTGCGCCTGCTTCGTAATAAAGCGGCATTTTCTTGACTCCCGACTTCATCATCAGTCCCATTCCGATGATACCGAACGGAAGAGATGCAAGGGAAAGAAGTCCCATTCTCCAGTCCGTCACAAAGATTACCGCAAGCACAATAAACGGCATAACAAGATTGGGTATCCCCTCGGGAAGCATATGTGCAAGCATAAGTTCGATGCGTCCTATCTCTTCCACAAAGCTTTTCTTGTATTTTCCCGTTCCGCCGTTTGCGACCTCGCCGAGCGGCTGGTGCATAAGATTGTCTGCAAGCTTTACACGCATATTGTAAAGAGTGCCGAAAGCTCCCTCGTGGGAAAGATTTAGACCCTCGCCGTACAGTACATATTTTACCGTAAAGCAAAGCAATATAAGTGCAGAAGTTCGCACAACATCTGCCATTACCGCAGTTTCGCTGATATATTCACCGATAAGACCGCTTATGAGAAAATACGGAATGACTCCTATGGGAACGCTTATCGAGATAAGTGCAAGCGCCGTGAAAATGTGCCGTCTGTACTTTCCCGCATACTTTAAAATAGATGACATTTAGCTCCTCCTTTATTAGCATTGGCTAACCAACATAAAATAAAAAGGCACACTTTTTGTGTACCTCTTAATTATAGATTCAATGCAGTTTTTTTTCTACTCCGAAAAACGTTTTTTTTGCTCCGAAGCATTATTTTTCATTCTACGGCGGTATTCGAGCGGGGGATAGCCGTAAACCGCACGGAATGCCGAAGCAAACTTGCTTTGATTGCCGTATCCGACAAGGTGCGCAACATCTCCGACGCTCATTTCAGTGCGTCCCGAGAGAAGTTCAGCCGCATAGCGGAGCTTTTTCGCTCTGATATAAGCACCCACAGGCTGACCGTAAAGGCATTTGAAGCAGCTGCTGAGATTTGTTTCGGAAATGCAGAATTTTGATGCAAGCTCGCCTATGGTGATCTCATCGATGAAATGCTGATTTATGTAGTCATATACTTCCTTTACCGCCTCTGCGACCGTATGGGAAAAGCTTGGCAGGCGCTCCTGACATTCATATCCGCTTGCATTTATAAAGCACAAAAGCTCTAAGGTCTTCAGCACCATATAGGGCTTGCGTATCTTTTCATCGATATGATAAAGCTCCGAAAAAATATGCTCGAGAGCAGGTTTGGCTCTTATGAAAAAGGTCGGTGAATTGCTGAATAAGAGCTCTGAAATGCGTTTAAGGTCTATTCCCGCTTCGGGTATGCGCTTGTCTATGACAGGTTGAGCTTTTTCAATGTCGATCATAATGGAAAGGCCTCTGTACTTGCCGTAGGGGATATGTGAAGATACGAACTGTGAGCCGTTTGTGTCGCTTATTGCAAGATCTCCGCTGCTCAGGAAGCCTATTTCTCCCGTTTCAAGCTCAAATTCAAAGCAGCCCTCGTTGCAGTAGTTTATCTGAATAAACCCCGGAACGGGAGGAGTGTCCTGCCAGCATGACTTCATATCAAGAACATCATAGGACATAAGTATCCCTGTCATGACCTCATAGACGTGCATTATCCCTTTGCCGCTTCCGTCGGAATCGGAAAGATAATAGATCGTGCAGTCTTTTCCGACTTCTTCGCCTGCAAATCTGTAGTTTCTCCATGTTTCGGGGTTTATCTTTTTCATAAATTCTCCTTGAAAACAAATGCGCAGCACATCTGTTATTTCTGACAGATGTGCCGCTTGATCTTATTTAAGGTCAATTCCGCTTACTTCGACATACTGGCTGTCTGAGCAGAATTCATAGCCGTTTATCTTATCGCTGTTCCATGCTGCAAGCTCAACTGTGTTTGCAAAAGGAACGCAGAGAGCTTCGTCGGGAATGGTAGTGAGGATAGTGTTGTATATCTCATTTATGCGATTCTCATCGGAGGAGCAGTCCAGCTCGGCAACGATGCCATCGGGCAGGAATTCCGCAAACTGTGCCGCAACGGGGTCAGCACTTACTTCGGGGTTCATATTGGTAATAATGGTGAACGGGTCAAATGAGCCGCCGTAGGTACGGTAGTGGATAATATTATATTCACCGTTCATCGATGCTCCGTAGTAGGTCATCATATCCATATCGGAAACATCTACCTTGAAGCCCACCTTGCCAAGCTGCGAAGCAATGGCGAGCATACCGTCGCCGATGCTGCCGTAATCGCTTGTGTAAAGCATAGTCATTTCAAGCGGAGTTCCGTCCTTGTCCCTTATGCCGTCGCCGTCGGAATCCGTCCAGCCTGCTTCATCGAGAAGCTGTGCAGCCTTATCGGGATCGTAGCTGTAAACGGTCACATCAACATCGCAGTAAGGCTTTGACTTGCTGAAAAGAGTATCGGCAGGTGTCATCGTTCCCTGAAAAACATCATTTGATATTGAATCCTTGTCAATGGCATATTCAACGGCAAGACGCACGTTTTTATCATCAAAAGGAGCTTTTGACATATTGAAGCCTATGTAATTTGTGAGAGTCGGCTCATCATTTATTGCTGTGCCGAAAGAGCTGTCCGCAGAGAGCTCGGTGTAAGCATCTGCGCTGAGTCTTGACGCACCCGTAATGGCATCTATCTCGCCGCTTCTGAGTGCAAGCACCTTGGCATCGTTGTCGGGTATTACCTTTATCTTGAAGGTGTCTGCTTCGGGAGCTTCACCCCAGTAATATGGATTGCGGACAAAGGTATAAACGCTTCCGTCAAAATCCCCCTGATACATATACGGGCCTGTTCCCATTGTCATCGTCAGGAAATCATCTGCTTTGTATGTAAGGTCATCATTAAAACCGTTCGGGTTTACGATACCGAGAGGATTACATGTGGAAAGGTCGTTGAGAGTACCATAGTAAGGCTGGGTAAGCTTTATAACAACTGTGGATTCATCGGGAGCTTCAATAGTATCGATGACCGTCATAAGCTTTCCGTATGATCCGATATACATTCCAAGGTTTACAGCTGCCGCTTCAAGGCTCTTTTTCACCGCTGACGCATCGCAGGGAGTGCCGTCGGAGAATTTAATGCCGTCCCTGAGAGTAAAAGTGTATTCCTTGCCGTCCTCGCTCACGTTCCATTTTTCTGCAAGACTGCCCTTGTATTCGCCGTCCTCATAGACAACGAGGGTATCGTAAAAATTATGTCCCCAGTAGGATATGCCGTAATTCGAGGACATTCCGCCGTGGACGATAGCATAAAAGCCTGCATCAAATGTCCAGCTCTCACAGAGAGTTACGTTTTTGCTCTCCTCAGACCGATCTGCATTGCTGTCGGCTGCTGCTGAAACTTTTGCATTATCTGTTTCAGTGGTTGTGTCCGTGCTTTCGGGCGCATTGCCGCAGGCAGCCATATTTGCACAGATCGCAAGTGCCGCAGCCGCAGCAAAAAACTTTTTCATTTTCATAATATCTTTCCTTTCGATAGAAGATTGCTGTATATTAACCGCTTTTTGCGGAAATATCAAACTTTTTTATCCCCAATAATGAAGAGTTTATGAGCGTTTTGGAGTAATTGCTTTCAAATATAGCTGTATCTCCCGAATATTCCACAGTTTCCAGTATTCTGCCGCTTTTCATCACAGCTATCCGCTGTGATGTGTAGAGAGCGGCATCTATGTCGTGAGTTATGAGCAGGAAACCCTTTCCCGAGCTTTTTTGTATTCGTACAAGCAGGTCAAGGACGCTTTTTCTGACCGCAGCATCAAGTCCGCTGACGGCTTCGTCAAAAATTATGTAATCGGGGTCTGCTGCAAGAGCACGGGCAATGCATATTCTCTTCTGCTGTCCGCCCGAAAGCTCCCCAGAGCGCTGTGAAAGGATACTTTGCGGAAGTTCCATTTGCCCGATGAGCTTTTCAACGGTTTTTCTTTCTTCTTCACGGGAGCATTTTTTCAGATTTTTTATCGGTTCTGCAATGCTTTCATATACGGAAAAACGAGGGTCAAGAGCAGCTCGGCTATTCTGGAGAACAAGCTGGAGCTTTGCACAGAGGGACTTGTTTTTCCTGCGCAGCTTTGGGGTAAGGATTTCCCCGTCACACATAACATTTCCGCTGTCGGGAGATATAAGCCCTGACATTATCCTTACAAGCGTCGTTTTTCCCGAGCCGCTTTCCCCAACAAGCGAGCAGAACTCGTTTTTATCCAGAGAAAAGCTTATGTTATCGGCGGCAGTGAATTTTTTTCCGTCCGTCACAAAGCTTTTGGTGATGTTATTTGCCGTTAAAATATATCTCACCTCATATCAGCAGAGCGGCATCGAGCAGCTCCTTTGTATATTCGTTTTCGGGAGCGGATATTATTTTCCTTATATCACTCTGCTCCACAAAAACGCCGTTTTTCATTATATAAGCATATCCGCCGAAGCGGTCTGCCACAGCAATATCGTGAGTTACCATTATGACAGCTGCACTGCCGTACAGACCCTTGAGCATATCCGTGACCGCTATTCTGTGTTCAGCATCAAGAGCGGTCGTAGGTTCATCTGCGATTATAAGCTTTGGACTGTTCATTATCGCCGCAGCTACTGCCGCCCTTTGCAGCATTCCGCCCGAAAGCATATACGGATAGCTTGACCACACCGCCTCGCAGCGCCCCAGTCCCGCCCGCTTCATAGCTTCAAGAACAGCTGATTTTGCAGCTTTGTCACTGCTTTTGTTATGGAGTCTGTATGTTTCCGCAAGCTGATTTCCAAGTTTGCAGGAGGGGTCAAAGGCTGTCATCGGATTTTGAGGGATAAGCGCAATATCGCTTCCGTAAAGCTTTCTGCGGCTTTTAGCATCTGCTGACAGAATATCTTTTCCTTCAAAAATTATCTGACCCGATACATCGAGATCGTGTCTGTCCGTAAGACCGAACAGCGCACGGCATATCATCGTTTTTCCGCTGCCCGACTGACCGAGTATCAGAAGAGGTCTGCCAGTATCAACGGAAAGACTTATACCGTCAACTGCCTTTAGTCCGCTGCTTTTAACAGTTACGGAAAGTTCTTTTACTTCAAGCAGCATTTATATTCCTCCTTCAGAGGTCAGTGCGTCACGCAGAGCCTCGCCGAAAAGATTAAAGCCGCCTGCGGTGATAAGGATACATATTCCCGGATAAACAAGCATCTCAGGGTGACTGTAAAGACCCGTTCTCGCTTCATTCATCATAGCGCCCCATTCGGCAGTGCCCTCGGGAAGTCCAAGACCAAGAAACGAAAAGCTTGATATCATTATGATAGCAGAGGCAACTCCCGTACTCATATAAACTATGCACTGCGGAAGAATATTCGGTATAAGGTGCTTGAATATCAGCCCTGCCGTGCCGCAGCCGCTTATTCTTGCGGCGGTGATATACTCTTTGCCCATTTCCGCTGCGGCGTATGAACGGACTGTTCTTGCAAACCATGCCCACATTGAGATCACAACAGCGACGGCGATATTCTGTATGCCGTTTCCGAGAACGCTTATCACGGCAATGGCTGTTATGAGCGACGGGAAGGAAATAAAAACGTCACAGATAAATGTGATGATCCTGTCAGCCTTTTCGCCTGCGCAAACGCTGAGCGTTCCTATAAGGAGTCCAAGCACTCCGAGTATCAGCATCATAGGAACACTCATTCCTATGGAATATCTTGCCCCATAAATAAGCCGCGAAAGCTCGCATCTTCCAAGCTGATCCGTCCCGAGAGGGTAGTTTGGGGCTGATTCGTGATATTTGAGCGATGGGTCTATCTCATCGGGAGGATTGGGTGCTATTGCAGGCGCGAATATTGCACATATCACCATTGCTGCAATAAGTATAAGTCCTATGACCGCCTGCGGTCTTGAAAAAATTTTTTTAATCATTTATTTCCCTTACTGTCCATGGGCATATCAGCCTGTTTATCACATCTGCCGCAAGATTTGCAGTAATAAACACCGCTGCAATTATCACAATGCAGGCGGCGGCAGCAGGCGAATCTCCGCTAACAACGCAGGAAATAAGATATGTTCCCACCCCGTTCAGCGAAAATACCTTTTCCGCAACAGCACTTCCTGCAAGCATATATCCGAGATACTGACCGAAAAGGGTTATCACGGGCGGCAGAGAATTTTTCAATCCGTGCCGCACGATTATCTGCCATTCGGACAGTCCTCGTGTTCGCGCGTATGCTGCATAGTCTGAGCTTATCTCGGAAAGCAGTGACGAGCGCATTATCCTGATCGCTCCGCAGGCTGACGGGAATGCCAGAGCGAATGACGGAAGTATATATCCGCTTATTCCTGCTTTCGGAACAACACTGAATATCGGCAGTTTGACCGCAAACAGCAGCAGAAGCATAAATCCAAGCCAAAAAACGGGCAGGCATATCCCACCGATGGTAAGCACTCTCACGATATGGTCAAACAATCTGTTGTGGAACCGTGCGCACAGCATAGAAATGGGAAAAACTATAATTATCATCCAGACCATTGCCATAATAACAAGGCGGAATGTTACCGGAAACAGGCTTTTTATGTCATCGGTTATACTGTGATATGTAACTGCGGATTTTCCCATATCACCCGTAAGCAGTCCTTTCAGCCACAGAAAATAGCGTATTGGCAGCGGTTGGTCGAGCCCCATTTCTTCGCGCAGGGAATCTACGAGCGCTGTATCACCCGCCGAGTTGCTCCGTATCGCAGCAGCCAAGGCAGGATCTTTTCCCGAAATTGTCATGAGAATAAAGCACAGCACCGTAACCCCGATAAGAACGGGGATCGTGCCTGCAAGTCTTTTTAACAGATATTTTTTCAACTATATCTCCTTAATTTGATTAGCAGAAGCTAACCTTATGCAAATAAAAACTGCGGCTTATTCCGCAGCTTTTATAATAACACATCTAAAAGGTAATTTCTGCTCCAAAATAACATTCTTTTGCTCCGAAAAAGCAATGAAAATATTGTCAATTGCACAAATCCTTTGATATCGTGATAGATCAAGGTAATTTGATGCAACGAAGCGGCATAAGGTCAAAGAAAAAGTGTTTTATTAAATTATATCATATTGATTAGCAATGTGCAACTGATTTTAAGTATAAAAATATTATTTGCTTAACAAACATAGGTCATATAAGATCATTGGAGGTTTGTTTATACGCCGTAATGGCGCAGTTGGCGGCGTTTTCGGATCGCTCATCGCATCAGAACATTTGTCGGCTATATCTTTCGATTGCAGCTACGGCTTACGGCGCAGATACCTTTGCGATCAAGGCGAACTTGCTGCTTTCTCCCGACTTGGGAATGAGATCTGTTCATTCCAAGTCGGAAGTGTTTTTTATTTATTGATTACAAATATTGTGTTTATTAGTTACAAAAATATTGACAAATAAAGAATAACAATTTATAATATTGGTATATGACTTTAAACTTATTTTGACGGGTCAATACAGTTTTATCTCAAAGATTCATGTAAAAAATATGAGGAGTTTTGATGACAAAGAAACAAAAACTGCCCATAGCGTTTTTGACGGCATTGGCATTGGTGCTGACGGTGCTTATGCTTTTCCCTAAGGGAATAACGGCAAGCGCCGCGTGGGACGGAACTGTAGGCGAGGCTTTTAACGGTGGCGACGATTCGGAGAGCGATCCTTACATTATTGCTAACGGCGAACAGCTTGCCTATCTTGCACAGCAGGTAAACGGCATCGATAACGATGATCCTGGTGTGAGCTATGAGGGGAAATACTTCAAGCTGACAGCTGATATTGACCTCGGCGGCAGGGAATGGAAGCCGATAGGCTACGGTGGATATAATAGTGTAAATAATCGCATAAAAGAAGTAATTTTCAGCGGTACTTTTGATGGAAATGGTCATACAATAAGCAATATTAAGATCGCCGTTGGTAAATATTCGGGATTTTTCGGATACAGCGACGGTACTATTAAAAATCTTTACCTTGAAAATATTAATGCAGAGTCATATCATGGTATCGGAGGAATATGCGCCTACAACTATGGAACGATAGACGGCTGCGGCTTAAAGAGCGGTACGCTTAAAATAAGTGGTTCTAACGGCGGAGATATCGGCGGTATTGCTTCAAACAATTACGGAACTGTCAGCAGATGCTTCAATAATGCTGACATAATCGGGGGCGGAGATGTTGCCGGTGTCGTTGCCCAAAATAATAGGGGCGGCGTAGAGCCTGTTCACATTAAAGTGTTGCGATTTTTGTGAAAACATATTATAATAAA
>ERZ1026854.2234-NODE-2234-length-11235-cov-4.052683_pt1 | contig 11235 bp, 6 predicted proteins | sample MGYA00380157_ERZ1026854 | MGnify/ENA primary metagenome ERZ1026854 (study PRJEB33269, sample SAMEA4719793) | human gut metagenome | biome: human-associated habitat; feature: organic feature; material: feces | place: Cameroon | collected 2013-10 ...
TCCTGAATGGTTATATATTATAGTACAGTTATAGTATAACAGAAAGAGGAAAAAAGATGTTAAAAACAGTAATAAAAAAAGGAAGTTATCATGATTCGGTAATTCTTATGCTTTTGACAAATCAGATTTCTACAATTGAGGGAGTAAATAAAGTTTCTATTATGATGGGAACTCCTGCAAATAAAGATATTTATGAACAGAGTGGATTGGCAACACCGGAGCTTGCAGAAGCAGGAGCCAATGACCTTGTAATTGTAGCAGATGTGGATGATGAAGCACTTTTGGCAACAATTGAAAATGAAATGGAAGAGTTCTTCAAAAAGCAGTCCATCGTATCAAATGGGGAAAAATCAGCAGAGAGTGTAAAGTCCTGGGATAAGGCATTGGAGAAAATGCCAGAAGCGAATCTTGCTGTCATTTCTATTCCTGGCGAGTATGCAGCTTTAGAAGCAGACAGAGCCTTAGATGAAGGCTTAAATGTTTTTATGTTCAGCGATAACGTCAGCATTGAGGATGAAAAAGCATTAAAGACAAAGGCACATGAAAAAGGACTTGCAGTGATGGGACCGGACTGTGGAACTGGAATTATTCAGGGAGTGCCGATTGCATTTACCAACAATGTAGAAAAAGGTTCTATCGGAATTATCGGAGCTTCTGGAACTGGAATTCAGGAACTTACAACAATTATTGACCGTTTGGGAGAAGGCGTTACTAATGCTATCGGTATTGGTGGACGTGATCTGAATGCTTCCATCGGCGGAATCACAATGTTAGACATGATTGATGCAATGGAAGAGGATGACAGCGTAAAAGTTGTGATTATCGTTTCCAAGCCACCGGCAAAAGAGGTGCGTGACACCATTTCAGAAAGATTAGCAAGCTTTTCTAAGCCAGTTGTCACATTATTTGTCGGAGAAAAACCAGAATATCATGAAGAAAACTTCTATCACACCTATACATTGGACGAGGCAGCAAGGTTAGCAGTAAGTCTTGTAAGGGGACAAAAGGTTCCAGAAGCCACTGTCGATGTGGATAAGTCTCAGTTCTTTAAGGCAGAGGAAAACAAAACAATCAAGGCATACTATTCTGGTGGAACACTTGCAAATGAAGCAGCAATGCTTATCAAAGATGCCTTAGATGTAAAGGAGCCACCAGTTGACATTGATGGATATATGCTTCAGCTTGACGGAAATGTTGTCGTAGACCTCGGTGACGATGCCTATACAAAAGGAAAACCACATCCAATGATTGACCCGGAAAAGAGAATTGAATGTATGGAAAGTGCAGTCGATGATGAATCTACAGGAGTCATTCTTTTAGACATTATGCTCGGTTATGGTTCTCATGAAGATATGGCAGGGGCATTGCTTCCTTCTATTCTCCAACTACGTAAAAAGGCAGAAGATGCAGGAAGAAAGGTATTTTTTGTAGCGACGGTATGTGGAACAAGAAAAGACTATCAGGGATACGATGAGGCAGTAAAGAAACTGCAGGAGGCAGGCGTTATTGTCTGTGAAAATAATAAGCTGGCATGCCGTACTGCAATTCAGGCAATCGGAAGAGATTTCAGCGAGCCGGAAAAAGAGATTCGAAAAAAAGAAAGCTGTAAAAAAGAGAATCAAAAAGAAGTTGCAGAAGAAATTAAAGTGGAAAACCAGGAAGAAAATAGAAAAGAAAGCACAGGAGAAAGCAAAAACGGAGAAGCTGGTGCAGATTTTACAAAGAACGGAAAGCAGAAAGTTTCCCAGCAGCTTAGAGTTTTATTATCCGAAAAACCACGCATCATAAACATCGGTTTAAAGAGTTTTGCGGAAGTAGTAAAAGAGTTTGGCTGTGAGGTTGTACAGTACGACTGGATGCCACCGGCAGGCGGAAAAGTGGAATTGATCAAGACATTAAATTTCCTAAGAAATTATGATGGAATTGATGAGGCAAACCAGAGAGTAATCGCAAAGGTTGTTGCAAGCCAGCCAGTTTTAAAAGACAATGTGCGTGCTAAAGAAGTAATTCCAGAACTTTGCGAGGGGAAAGTGATTCTTCATGCTGGACCTCCAATCGTATACGAAAATATGCCAGATCCAGTACAGGGTTCCTGCGTGGGAGCTGTGTTATTTGAAGAGTGGGCACAGACAGAAGAAGAAGCAAGAACACTGTTAGAGAGTGGTGAAGTGAAATTTATTCCTTGTCATCATGTAAATGCTGTAGGTCCGATGGGCGGAATCACTTCTCCGAATATGCCAGTATTTGTCGTTGAAAATGAGACAGATAGAAACAAAGCATACTGCACGATGAACGAGGGAATCGGAAAGGTACTTCGTTTTGGAGCATATTCTGAAGAAGTTGTAAACAGACTCCGCTGGATGAGAGATGTTCTCGGTCCAACATTAGGACGTGTACTTCGTGATATGGAAAATGGTCTCGCTTTAAATCCATTGATTGCGAAAGCGGTAGCAATGGGAGATGAGTTCCATCAGAGAAACATTGCAGCTTCTCTCGCATTTTTGAAAGAAGTTGCTCCTGCAATTACGGCATTAGATATGAATGAAAAGGATAAATACGATGTCATTAAATTCCTTTCAGATACAGATCAGTTCTTCTTAAATATCATGATGGCAACTGCCAAGGCTGTTATGGACGGAGCAAGAACGATTCAGAAAGGAACCATCGTTACTGCAATGTGCCGAAATGGATATGAATTTGGTATCCGTATTGCCGGAATGGGAGATACATGGTTTACAGGTCCGGTCAACACACCACAGGGCTTGTATTTTACGGGCTATGACGGTGAGGATGCCTGCCCGGATATGGGAGACAGCGCAATCACAGAGACATTTGGCGTAGGTGGAATGGCAATGATTGCAGCTCCTGCGGTTACAAGATTTGTCGGTGCAGGTGGTTATGAAGATGCCCTTCGCACAAGTAACGAAATGGCAGAAATCACGATTGACCATAATCCAAACTTTATCGTACCAACCTGGAATTTCCAGGGAATTTGTCTTGGCATTGATGCAAGACTGGTTGTAGAAAAGGGAATCACACCGGTCATCAATACAGGTATTGCTCATAAAATCGCTGGATATGGACAGATTGGGGCAGGTACGGTACATCCACCAATCGAGTGCTTTGAAAAAGCAATTACGGCCTATGCTAAGAAACTTGGATTTGAGGCATAACAGGTGTGTACATAAAGTATTTTTCAAACACGCTCGAGTATTTTGACATATTTATAAAGTTAAATATTAACATGTTAAGGAAATATAATGTGAATATATAGATAAAGTTGAATGTTAAATGTTGTCAGTGTTGAAATACTGGAAATAAAAACCAGATACAACAGGAGATGAAGCAATGAATGGAAAGACAGTAGTAATTGCTCTTGGTGGAAATGCTCTCGGTTCGAATTTAGAAGAACAGAAAAAAGCAGTAGAAAAGACAGCAAAAGTAATTGCGGATTTGGTAGAAGATGGCGTAAATCTGGTCATCACTCACGGGAACGGTCCGCAGGTTGGAATGATTCAGGATGCAATGGATACGCTTGCTACAGAAAAAGAAGGATATGGAAGTGTTCCTCTCCCGGTGAGCGTGGCAATGAGTCAGGGATACATTGGAATCGGACTTCAAAATGCTATCAAATATGAATTATATCGCAGAAATATTGATAAAAAGGTTTCGACGATTTTATCACAGGTAGAAGTAGACAAAAACGATGAAGCATTTTCCCATCCGACAAAACCAATCGGACGTTTCCTTACAAAAGAAGAGGCAGAAATAAATGAGGCAAAAGGAATTGCCTGTATGGAAGATGCAGGAAGAGGCTACCGCATGGTGGTAGCCTCCCCGATGCCTAAAAAAATAAGAGAGTTACAGACGATAAAAACATTGCTTGAGGCAGGTCATATCGTACTTACCTGCGGGGGCGGGGGGATTCCAGTTATCAATGAAAATGGATATCTTAACGGAATCAATGCAGTCATTGATAAAGACAATGCGAGCAGCCTTTTAGCAGCGGAACTTGGTGCACAGCGTCTTATCATTTTAACAGCAGTGGAAAAAGTAGCAATTAACTTTGGAAAAGAGAATCAGCAGTGGCTTGATGCAATGTCCGTTACACAGGCAGAAGAATATATCAGACAGAATCAATTTGCCAAAGGTTCCATGCTTCCGAAAGTAGAGGCAGGCATCCGTTTTGCAAAGTCCGGGAAAGGTCGGATTGCCCTGATTACAGAACTTGAAAAAGCGGCAGAAGGAATGGCAGGAAAAACAGGAACAATTATATATCAATAGTGAAGATAGAAAGACGAGGATGAGCGTATGGGCATGGAAGACATTACGGGAAGAATTGCCAGAGACTTAGAACATCTGAAAAAATATACAGCGACACCAGGAAACGGATGTACAAGATTACCTTTCACAAAAGAGGCAAGAGCGGCAGTAGAATATATCAAAAAATTAATGCTTGAGGCAGGTCTTGAAGTATTTGAGGATACTGCTGGAAATGTATTTGGAGCTCTTGAAGGTGAGAATAAAGACGAGCCTTGTATTATGATGGGGTCTCATTATGATTCCGTTATCAATGGTGGAGATTATGATGGAATTGCCGGAGTCATCTGTGCAATAGAGGTCGCAAGACTCTTAAAAGAAAAGGGAGTTGCCCTCAAAAGAAACTTTGTGGCAGTTGGCTTTTGTGATGAAGAGGGAATGCGTTTTGGAACAGGATATTTTGGCTCCGGTGCAATGCTTGGACACAGAGATGTTGAGTACACAAAAAATTATGCAGATACCAATGGAATTACTATCTATGATGCCATGAAAGAATATGGTCTTGTACCAGAAAAAATCGAGGAAGCTGCATGGGAAAAAGGCAGTATCGGTTATTTTATGGAAGCGCATATTGAACAGGGGCCAGTACTCGATGCAGAAAATGTAGAAATTGGTCTTGTAGACTGCATTGTTGGAATTCAGCGTTATATGATTACAATTCATGGAAGAGCAGACCATGCCGGAACGACACCGATGGACATGAGAAAAGACGCAGTAGATGCGGCAACAAAAGTCATTTCCAAGATTGCCGATTGGGCAAGGGAAAAAGCAGATGGAACTGTAGCGACGGTTGGATATATGAAAACAATTCCGGGAGGAATGAACATCGTAGCGGAAGAAGTACAGTTTACCGTCGATATTCGTTCCAGTAACAACGATAATATCAACGATATTGCACGAAGAATCCGCCACGCACTTGATTGTGAAGTAAAAGCAATGGACGGAAGTTACGATATGGACAGCAAGCTTACAATCACTCCGGTACAGTTATCAGAAGAAATGCTTAACATCATGGAAGAAGCCTGCGAAAAAGAAGGATATTCTTATCGTCATCTTCCGAGTGGAGCCGGACATGATTCCTTGGAAATCGGACAGGTACTTCCGACTGTCATGCTCTTTGTTCCAAGTAAAGACGGAAGAAGCCATTGCCCGGTAGAATTTACAAAGTATAGTGAATTTGCAAAGGCGGCTATTGTTATGGAACATCTGGCAGAAAAATTGCTTACTCGCTAGAATCTATAATTTTGAATATGTATATGATAACGAAAGTCTGACCTAATTATTGCTAATAATCACGATATGAGTTTGACAGGATATCTTAACCAATCGTCAGAGTCGCAATATGTGTTGAGCATAAAAATATGTTTTAATCAACAATCGAAATTATAATATATGTTGAGCATAGAAAGATTAATCAGCAGTCAGAGGTGCATTATCAAACAGATATACACATAAACCATAATAGATCGAAAACAGATTATTATGGTCATCTGGATGAAAAGCAATAAGAGACTGGATTTTTTCCATTCGCTTTAAAAAAGTATTTCGGTGAATATACAGTTTAGATGCTGCGAGTGTTGCGTTCAGGTGACATTCAAAATATTCCATCAATGTCTCCGTAAGGTCTGCATCATTTTTCTTATCGTAATCGACAAGAGGCTGGATTGTCATGCGGTAAATTGCCTGTTTTTCTTCCTCAGACAGTTTAGAAACATTCCAGAAGATAAGGTAATCCTGAAAGAAGAAACACTTTCTTTCAGGGAAAATCCGAGCGAGTGACAGCATGAGAACGGCTTCTTTATAGGCCTGACGAGGTGGAACTGCATAAGGGCGGCTGATACCACATACAGTTTCCTTATTTGAAAGAAACTCCTGAATTGCCGGAGAAAGATTCTGGTCTTTCGCCGGAAAAAAACAAATGCAGATGCCACTTTTATTCCAGGCAATAAAATACGAAGATTCAGCAAATGCAGACTGACGCAGCTCTTTATCATATTCATTTGCCAGATGCTTTAGCGAAGAAGGTTCTATCTGTGAAGGCACAGAAATCAAAGCACATATACAGTTTGCAGGATGCGGAAGTCCATAATATCCACAAAGCTGAAGCTGATAGGATTCTGAAAAATTCTCCTCACTCATAAGAAAATGGAAGAAGGAATCATAATAATTCATAACCTGCGGATGATGAATCTCCTTATTATTTCTGGAAAAATCCAAAATCATCAATGCGTGGGAAAGCGTATTCCAGTTCGGCTCCTGTCCTTCTTCATATAAGATACAGAGTGTATACCTTGGGTTAGAAAATGAAAGAAGGCCAGCAGTTCTCGGACTGCCCTGAAAACATACCTGACTCTTTAAAGCGTGGGACGTAAGAACCTCCAGTTTAGGAAGTTCGTCATCAGGAAGCAGAGAGAAATCTTGTGGTGTCAGAGAAAACCAGTTACTCAGTGCATTGTTATCAAGAATAAAAACAGAGGAAGCTGTATAGTCAGACAGAATCTTTAAAATCTCACCCATAGAACGCCCCTGAAAATAACAGTTAAATAAAGTGTTTAGCAGGGTCTGTTCACGGACAGCATCCTGAAACTGCTCTTGAAAAAGACTTTTAGAAACAGTTTCAGAAATATCAGCAAGAGAATAATCCGGGGGCAGCTCAATAATAGGAAGCCCCTCTTTTTGGGAAACATCAAGCATTGGCTGGGGAATTTCATCAAGAAAACGTTTGGACTTGATACATAAAGCTGCACAGCCTGCCTTTTTAAGGTCAGCAATAGTAGTCTCCTGCAAAGAAGGATTCTCGCGAAAGACATAACCAGTTGTAAGAACAAGTTCACCTGGTTTTATCCAGCGAACTGTATCCGGATTATCCATGATATTTACTCCAGAAATGACATTTGATAAATGCTCCTTACAGGTAAGAAGTTTCAAACCAGTTAATTCACTTTCTTCTAACAGCCACTGTAACGTAAGTTCCATAAACGAAGACCTCCCATTGATGTTTCACTAAATAATTTGCCTGCTTTTTCTATCTATCTGCCTTGACTTTAGCTAATAATGCTGTTATATTTCCTTAATCAGTTATTTTATTAAGAATACATTACTTTCTCTATTAGAACATATTTCATCTTTTTTGACAACAGGAGGATAAAACCATGAAATGTACCTATTGTGCAGCAGAATTATTCATACAGGACACAGCTCCGGGCTTGATACATTAAATGGATTAGCGGTTGGTTTAAAGATGATAAATACAATGGGATAGGAATAACAAAATAGAGACAGTAGAACAAAGAACAGTGAGATAGAAATGCCGGAACAAAGATAATAGAACCAGAACAGTAGGATAGAAATAGCAGAACAAAGATAATAGAACCAGAACAGTAGGATAGAAATAGCAGAATAAGGATAATAGAACAAGGATACTGGGTTTAGAAATAGAAGAACAAAAATAATGAAATAAGAACGATAGAATAAAAATAGTAGGAAGGGATGAAAAAAATGAGCATATGGACTTGGTTGGGAGCTGTTTTCCCGATTTTATTTCTGTTTCTTATGATGAGCATATTTCACATGAAAACAGAACGTGCAGCATTTCTGGGAATTATCTGTGCAGTAATTTCTGCACTTGTCATTGGAAAATCAACTCCACAGATTGTTACAATGGATTTAGGAAAAGGAGCATTTAGTGCGCTCAATATTTTGATTGTAATCTGGCCGGCAGTATTCCTTTATGAAATGATGGAATTTGCCGGCGTATTTCAGTCAATCAAACAAATGCTCCAGAAAAAAACGCAGGATGAACTGGTGATGGTTTTGTTAATCTGCTGGCTTTTTTCAAGCTTTTTACAAGGAATCACAGGTTTTGGGGTACCTGTTGCCGTCTGTGCACCGATTTTAATCGCACTTGGTGTCCAGCCACTATGGTCCGTTATAATCACCCTTTTAGGACATGCCTGGGCGAACACTTACGGAACCTTTGCTTTAGCGTGGGATGCCCTTATCGCACAGTCAGAAACACAGAAAATATTTGAGACAAAGCTGCTTGCCGGTTTATTACTCCTTGGAGTCAATCTTGCAGGAGCTATACTCATTAGCTGGCTTTATGGAAAAGGAAAAGCCCTTCGCCACATCCTTCCATTTCTTATTATCATCAGTCTCGTACAGGGCGGCGGACAGTTAATCGTGAGTTTCACCAACTCTACTATCGCAGCATTCATCCCAACTACACTTGCAATTGTAGTCGGATGGTTTATGCTTGGTACCGGATTTTATACAAAACCATGGAAAATGGATTCAAAGCTTATGGTACGACAAGGAAAAGAAGATGAATGCAATAAAATAGCCCATACAGAACAATTAGCAAGCGGAGATAAAACGAATATAACGGAATTATTAGTAAATGAGGAATTAGAAAAATCTATTACCAACGGGCAGGCAATATTTCCATTTATTATTTTAGCGGTGATTTCCGTAATTATTCTGCTCATCAAACCAGTACATGAAGTGATGAATCAACTAGTATTTGCATTGTCATTTCCACAGATAGAGACAGGAAGGGGCTTTATCGTAGAAGCAACTGACAGCTATGGCGCAATTCACATATTCACCCATGCAGGATTCGTCCTTTTACTTACTGTAATCATTACACTTTTTTTATACCTGCAAAAAGGATATTTAGATAAGCAGAAAATGCAATCTGTTGTCACAGCAACCTTGAAAAAAATTATCCCGACTTCACTGGGAATCTTATTTCTTATTGTAATGTCACAGGTATTAAAAGGGAGCGGTATTATGCAGCTCATCGCACAGGGAGTAACGCAGGTAACCGGAAAATATTATAGCTTTGCAGTACCATTTCTTGGTCTGTTAGGAGCTTTTGTAACCTCATCAAATACATCCTCAAACATTCTGCTTGGAAGCTTTCAGAAAACTGCTGCTGATATGATTTCCGTAAATGAAGCAGCAATTCTGGCAGCACAAACCGCCGGGGGAGCCATAGGTACGGTGGTGGGACCTTCCACCATTCTTTTGGGAACGACAACTGCCGGATGTGAAGGAAAAGAAGGAGAAGTCTTACGATTTATGTTACCAATAGTTTTGGTAGAAGCTGCGATAGTAGGCCTCATGATTACTATTTTGATTTAATAAATAGATAAACGGACATCTCAAAGAGAGAAGATACCTCATATTTGTCTCAAAAATGTGCGAGTTGCCCAACTTGTAGAATAGTAAATGTGCGAAGTGTACATTGTAAAAACATCCACATTTCCTTATAATACAAGACATAGAAATGCTTTCAAAGAAAAAATCCCAATGACGGGCCAGTACCATCGTTGGGATTTTTTCGTTTTGAAGCAAAAATAAAAATAACAGGCAGATATCTCAAAGGCGAGAAACCAGGGGATATCTGTCTTTTTTTACCCCATCACATAGCTATCGCAAAAGGAGAGACGAAAATGTACGATTTGTTGATTAAAAACGGAAAAGTTGTAACTGTTGAGTCTGTAATAGAAGGAAATATCGCAGTAAAGAATGGAAAAATCAGTGCAATTCTTATCAAAGGAGAAGAACCAGAGGCTAAAAAGATTATTGATGCAGAAGGAAAGTATGTATTCCCGGGAGCAATTGACACACACGCACATTTAAATGACCCAGGATATACATGGAGAGAAGATTATGAGCATGGAACAGCTGCGGCAGCTGTTGGAGGTTATACAACGGTAATTGATATGCCTCTTCAGAATGAGCCAGCTATGACAACTGCAGAGATTTTTGACAAAAAAGAAAGCATTGTAAGTCCGAATGCTTATGTAGATTACTGTTTTTGGGGTGGATTAATTCCAGATAATTTTGATGATTTAAAAGCACTTGATGAAAAAGGATGCGTTGCATTTAAATCATTTATCGGACCAGTTTCACCGGATTATTCTTCTTTAAATTATGGACAGGCCTATGAAGCAATGGAAATCATTCATTCCTTTGATGGAAGAGCAGGATTTCACTGTGAAGATTATTCGATGATTAAATGGCAGGAACAGCGAATGAAAAAAGAAGGAAGACTTGACTGGCAGGGATTTCTTGATTCAAGACCTGTAGCAGCAGAAATGCTGGCAACTGTCGATATGATTGAACTGGCAAAAGCAACGGGATGTAAGGTTCATATCTGCCATGTCAGCAGCCCAGATGTTGCACAGAAGATTAAAGAGGCACAGCAGGAAGGCTACGATATTACAGCAGAAACCTGCTCCCATTATCTGAGCATGACAGATAAAGATGTATTAGAAAATGGCCCACTTTTTAAATGTGCTCCTCCACTTCGTTCGCAGGAAGAGGTTGACCGTCTGTGGGGATATGTAGAAGATGGAACATTTAGCGGTATTGCCAGTGACCATTCTCCTTGTAGCTATGCAGAAAAATATGAAGAAATTCTTGGACAGAAAATTGAAAATGTATTTGATGTATGGGGAGGAATCAGTGGTATTCAGAGCGGTGTGCAGGTATCTTTCTATGAAGGATGTATAAAGAGAGGTATTTCCCCAAGTACACTTGCAAAAGTTATGGCAGAAAATCCGGCGAAAACCTTTGGAATCTATGGAAAGAAGGGAGCATTAAAACCTGGATTTGATGCAGATATTATTTTAATTGATCCAGAAAAAGAATGGGAAATCACCAGTGATTCTCTCAAATATGTCAATAAAATCTCCGCATTCGTAGGAATGAAGGGAAAAGGGCTTCCTGTGTGCACTATAGTAAGAGGCGAAGTAGTTGCACAGGATGGAGAGATAACAGATACAAAAGGATATGGAAAATTAGTAAAAAAGATAAAAGAAAAATAAACGAAGGACAAGTTTAGAAATAAACGAAGAATTAAAGGAGGAAAGGTAAAATGAGCATGATAGAAAACAGAGAATTACG
>ERZ1026854.2236-NODE-2236-length-11231-cov-6.265480_pt1 | contig 11231 bp, 10 predicted proteins | sample MGYA00380157_ERZ1026854 | MGnify/ENA primary metagenome ERZ1026854 (study PRJEB33269, sample SAMEA4719793) | human gut metagenome | biome: human-associated habitat; feature: organic feature; material: feces | place: Cameroon | collected 2013-10 ...
GATTTCAACCATGATATAAAACTTGCCCCTGCATGGGTGCGCAAAATACTAATTGTACGAAGACTCAAATAAGCGACAGGCTGCGTCGCGCTGCCTGTTCTTTCGTAAGGGAGAAGATGCAGTACGATGTGCAGAAAGCTTTAATGAATTTGGGCATACGGGCAGGTGCCTTCTTTTGAGGAACTGATAAGCAAGTTGTCTACGCTCAACGACCGAATTAGACAGTTAAAATACCGAAAGACATAATATAAACGAACTCGGCGAGGAATTTCTTATCCCGAGCACTTACATCTTGTTGACGGTAGGTATGGCATAATACTCACGGTCGACATCGAAGTCGAGAACCCATTGGTCGAGGATTACGGAGTCGTCGAGAGCGGTGATGTCTATGGTATGGTCGCCCTTGTCGAGAGTGATAAAGATGCTCTTCAAGGTCTGCCCGCGCCAGATGTCGCTCTTCCATGAAGAAGAGTTGTAGTCATCGTGCAACGATATGACTATAGGTTCGCCCTGGTCGATGCGGATGCTTACCTGCTGATTGCCTTTGTTGCCCGAATAGTCGGGCAGAGAAGCCAGGGTGAAGCGGGCATCGCCTCCCTTCAGAATGCTGAAGGTGTAGTGGAGGGTCGACTCCTTGGGCAACAGGACACACTGGTTGCTATGGCCTGACAGAGGAAGGAGCATGACGGGCTGTTTGCCCGATGTGCTGTTCCATTCGTATGCATTCTTGGCGATGATGTCGTTGCTCATGGCGCGCAGAGGCCGCAAGTCGGTCTCGCGGTCAAAGGCTTCCTGCTTGTATTGGCTTATTTCCTCGTTGCTCAGACGGCCCGGCAACTGTGGCATCTGTAAGGCTCCGTCATTGGGGTCGATGATGTTGCGCCATTTTCCTTTCCCTATGCTGCAGTAGTGCTGCACCAAAGCCTTGAGCTGCTGATAGGCATTCAGGCTGAGGGCTGCTGCCGCCTTGGCTTCATCGTCCTTGTCGAACAGTCCCGGGCGGGCAATGTGGCGTGCCTCCTGTGCCTCCAACTCCTTTTCGGCGATGAGGGCTGCTGAGAAGACGGGGTATTTCACCAACTGGAAATAGGTGTCGCTCAACTCCTTGGGCACAGAGCGCTCTATGCCTGCCACCTTTGCCTTGAGCTGATCGTAGGCATAGAGGTAACGTTCCAGCTCGTTGCCAAACTCGCCCGAGTGGAACTCCATGTTGCCGAAAGGCATAATCATGTATTCGGGCTGGCGGATGGAGGTGAGCCTGTAGTATTCCTTCATGATGGGCAGGAGCTGACGGCCCAGGTTGCTGTCCAGTTGAGAGGAGAGCCATGACTGAAGATGCTTGGTGAGGGTGGAGGTGGAAACACTCTTGCGGTTCCATGCCATGTCCATGACGAGCTGCAGCTGATAGGCTGCACTCTTGGGGTCGTACACATTGGCGATGCAGGCTTCGTGTTTCGTGCTCATTTCCTGCACGATGACACCGGGGGCGCTGCTTCTCAGCCACAGCTGGGGATTGTTCCACAGTATTTTGATGTCGCTGACGGTGTGTTTGTGCTTCTTGTGCTTCTTGCCCTGTGCCTGCAGCACCTTATGCCCAGAGCCTATGATGATGTCGAAGCTGTCGGCGACAGCCTTGTCGTAGAGAACTTCGTGATGAGAGCTCTCCTGCCACAGAGTGTTGGCACGCAGTCGCAACATCAGGCGGGCGATGCTGCTGAAGTTCCGGCTGCTCATCCATCGTGAGGAGTTGAGGGCAAGTCCACGATACTCGGTGTCAGGTATCTGCAGACTCTCGTATCCCTGCTGTGTGCCTATGGTGCTCTGCTTATGGGGCTTGCCGTCATTCCAGTCGGTCCATGGCGATACGCCTGCCATGCGCGATAGCTCCAATATGCCGTAGGCGGTGCCGCGGGCATCGCTTCCCACTACAACGAGCTTGCCGTTGCGGGTAGCAATATAGAAGGATTCCTTCTTGGTGATGAAGTGATGGATGGGGAGATTGTACTTCTCGAGTATGGCGAACTCCTTGTTGCTGAGCTGGTCCATCTGGAATATCTGCAAGGGTGCATTGGCTTTCTCCTTGGCAGTCCTGCCTGTAACGGTCTGCATGTCGTGGGCAAAGAGCTGCAGGGCAATCTTCACCACGTCGGAAGTCTTGGCATTGACAGAATAACTGACCTGCGAGTTGCCGTCAGTCCAGAATACTTGTCGGGCAGTCTCGGCTGCCTGAGTCTTGAGAGGTGTGCCGCACAGCGTAATGGCGGCTATGATGAGGGTTGTTATGGTTTGTATTTTGCGTTTCATTCTTGCAAAGTTACACAAAACTGGGAAATATCCGTCATTCTCAGGTCATTAACTGCAATAATTTAGTTTTTATTTGCTTATTCGTGATTTAATGCGTAATTTTGCAGCAAAAATACAGAGAAAGAAATGACATTATATCCTAAGTTGATTATGGACGCCCTGGCAACAGTGGTGTATCCTGGCACCAAGAAGAACTTGGTGGAAAGCGGAATGGTGGCAGATCAGCCTGCCATCGACGGAATGAAGGTGAAGGTGATATTGGAGTTTCCTCGTGATACCGATCCCTTCCTGAAGAGTACGGTTAAGGCTGCTGAGGCTGCCATACATTATCATATATCGAAGGACGTAGAGGTGGAGATCGTCACCGAGTTCAAGTCGGCTCCACGTCCTGAGGTGGGCAAGATGCTGCCACAGGTAAAGAACATTATCGCCGTAAGCTCGGGCAAGGGCGGTGTGGGTAAGAGCACCGTCTCTGCCAATCTCGCCATCGCCCTGGCGAAGTTGGGTTATAAGGTGGGTCTGCTCGATACCGATATCTTCGGTCCTTCCATGCCCAAGATGTTCGGTGTGGAAGATGCTCGCCCTTACTCGGTACACAAGGAGGGGCGCGACCTCATCGAACCTATCGAGAAGTATGGCGTCAAACTGCTCAGCATCGGTTTCTTCGTAAGCCCTACCACTGCTACTCTCTGGCGTGGAGGTATGGCTTGTTCGGCATTGAAGCAGTTGATAGCTGATGCCGACTGGGACGATTTGGATTACTTTATCCTCGACACTCCTCCAGGAACCAGCGATATTCACCTCACGCTGCTTCAGACACTTGCCATCACGGGAGCCATTATTGTGAGCACACCGCAGCAAGTGGCTTTGGCTGATGCGCGAAAGGGTATTGACATGTATCAGAACGACAAGGTGAATGTGCCTATCTTGGGACTGGTAGAGAACATGGCTTACTTCACTCCTGCCGAACTGCCCGAGAACAAGTACTACATCTTCGGCAAGGAAGGCTGCAAGAATCTTGCAAAGGAGATGAATGTGCCTTTGCTCGCACAGATTCCTATTGTACAGGGTATCTGCGAGGGCGGTGACGACGGAGCTCCTGCTGCCACCAAGGTGGACACCATTACGGGACAGGCCTTCCTGAGTTTGGCACAGAGTGTGGTGACGGTAGTAAACCGCCGAAACAAGGAACAGGCTCCTACCAAGATAGTAGGAACAAAATAAGAAGAAACAATCAACTTCTGAACATGTCAACGTTCAAGAATTTATCAAGAATTGGAGAATGATTGAAGTTGTACTTTTCTTATTCAACTCTTGAATGAGAGAGAAAGAGAAGCATCGCAAAGCGATGTGGATTCTTGTCCTTCCAATTACTTCTGAAGAGCAAGAATGAAGATTCTCTAATTCTTGAATTCTTGATTAAAAGAAGAAATATATCTATAATAAAAAAGTTAGGAATGTAGACAAACATTCCTAACTTTTTTATTTGTGTTCTGTTTCTGCTTCATCCTCTTCTTCTTCTGCCACTTCTGCAGAAAGATGAGCCTTGAGTCTGGCTGAGCGCAACTGCTGACGGAATACCAAGCAGGTGGCAAAGAAATAAACGGCTGTCTGTATCCAAAGAGCACGGAACTCGGGGAGAATATCTGCAAGCGATGCGCCCATGCTGCTGATTCTGAGAAATCCCCTGATGCCGAATGTGGATGGGAATACCCAGGAGATGCCTTGCCAGAAGGAGGGCATGTTGCTCAAGGGCCATGAAACGCCGGTCATAAAGAGCAAAGGTACTGAGGTGAATACTACTAAAAGCATCACATTCTCGCGGTATCTTACCAAGCACGAAAGCATCAGACCGAAGAAGATGCACGACAAGATGTAGGGCAAGAGGAAACCGAGAATGGTGGTCCATGTCACCATACTGACGAAACCGAACAGCTTGGGCACCACCAATGTCAGGTACATTCCCATTACGGCATAAACCATAAAATAAACCAACGCCTTGCCGAATACAATGCGGTAGATGCCGCCGTAATGCTTGCTTACTGGGATTAGCTCGCGGTTTCGGTTCAGTTCTCTGGATGTTCCTGCTGCCATTCCGATGCCCAACAGCATGGTTTGCTGCAGGATAAGAACCAATACCGCAGGCAAGATGGCATTGCCATATCCCATGGTGGTGTTGAAAATAGGAACCTCATCAAAAGCCAGAGGTTCGGTGGTTATCTCATCGTCTCTGTCCGTAAAGCCGCCTGCCTGCGTAATCTGAATGCCCGAATTGATGTGGCTCGCCACGGCAAGAGCTGACTGGTAGATGGCCTTGTAGGTAAGCATCAGACTCATGTCGGTATAAACACTTACGTGGGCCTGTTCGCCACGGTTGAGACGGGTGTCGAAATCGGACGGGATATAAAGAATGCCGTGAACGGCTTGTTTCTGTACCAGTTGCTTCGCCTCGTCCAGACTGTTGCAATAGTAGGTGGCCTTGGCATCGGGCGTAGCATCATATTCGTGGATAAACTCCCGCGAGGTATGGCTGTGGCTCAGGTCGACAATTGCTGTGTCTACTTCGCGCACTACCTCGTTGTTGTAAATCCACGAGTAGAGCAGCGGATAGCCTAATGGCACCAGAATGCAGAAGATGAGAACGCCCTCATCGCGAAACACGTTGCGCATTTCGGTCTTCCAGATGTAGCACATGTCCTGCACGCCTCGTAGAATCTTATATAATAAACTACTTTTTAACATAGAATATTGGACTTTTAACATTGAACTTTATGATTAGTAAAGCCGTTGAATTCTTCACTCTTCGTTTTTCACTCTTCACTCTTCACTTTCCTATGGCAAGTACTTGTAAACCAGCATGGCTTTCTTGATGTTCCATATGGTGAGGATGGGAAGGGCACAGAAGAGCACCATGGCGCACCAGTGCAGAGCGGCATCGCTCATGGGGAATCCATTGAAGATGTTCATCTGGTAAATCATGTAGTAGTGACGCATAGGGAAGAGCTGCCCTATAGCCTGTATGGGTGAGTCCATAGAGAAAAGCGGATAGGTGGCGCCGCAGATGGAGAAACTCACTACACCCCACAGCGAACACATACTCATCGACATGCGGAGTGAAGGGGTCAGACCAAAGAAGAAGATGCCAAAACACTGGCAAGCCAACACGCTCAGCAAGCCCAACAGCACGATGGGAAGAACGCCACCAGGATGGGGAAACTGCAATACATAGTAGATGTAGAACTCGAACAGGAGGAAGATGCTCAGGAAGATGAGTGTCTGTGGAAGCATCTTGCCTGCGATGGCGAGATAGGGATTGTTGTGGGCCATTCGCATCCAGTCTTTTGCCCTGTTGAACTTCAATTCGGTACCTATAGAATAAGGTGTAATCAGGAAGATGAACAACATGATGATTCCTGGCACCATTACGCTCGAAAGATAGTAGTTGTAGTTGGCGTAAGGGTTGCCCGTCATGTGCAAGTCGATGGCTATGGGCTGCAGGAATGTCATGATCTCGTCATTCGTCTTGCCCAGTGCGGAAAGCTTTGCCATTCCTGCTGCTGCACCTCCAAGAGTGGAAATAGTCTTTAAATCACGGAAGAGCAAGGAACCTGCTGCAAGCGAGACGCTGCTGTAATAGAACGATATCTTGGGCTGGTTGGAAGTCATAAGCCCGCTCTCTGTTCCCTTAGGAATCAGGAGGAAGGCATAAATCTCATTGCGCTGGATAGCCTTGCGGGCTTCGGCTATGTTCTCGTAGTGAGAAACAACCTTGGTGGTCTGGAAGGCATCGAGTTTGTGGATGAGCTGGCGTGATGTGGCAGTCTGGTCCTGGTCTACTACGCCTACAGGCATGTCGGTAGGTACTCCTTCTGTCATCAGACTGGTGAAAAACAGAATGACGACGATAGGGAATATCACCATGCAGAAGAGGTAAATGGGATTCTTCCGCATGATGCCACATTCGCGCAGGGCAATATGATATAAGCTTTTAAACATAGAACTTTAAAAGTTGAACTTTGAACTTAACGAACAGCATGGATTTTATGTTATAAAACAATTGAATTCTTCGTGATTAAGCAATTAAATCCTTTGTGATAAAACAATTGAATTCTTCACTCTTCGTTCTTCACTCTTCACTTTTTAATGATCAAAGACATACCTGGGCGCAGTCCTTCCAACTTGGAGATGGGGCGTGCCTTCACCTCGAAGGTCTTGCGGTCGTAGTCGCCATTGTCCTTGGTGGCTTTCCAGGTGGCAAAAGACCCCTGGTCCTTCAGGTAATAAACCTTCATCTTGATGTCTTTGCCAAAGGCTGGAACAAAGGCGGTGAACTCGTCGCCCTTGTTGAGGCCTGCCAAGTGGTCTTCACGCACATTGAAGGTTCCCCACATGTCGCTCATGATGGAGATGCTCATGATGGGAGAGCCGAGACCTACTAATTCTCCTACCTTGGGGTAGACATTGCTTACCTCGCCTTCCACCTGTGCTATCTGTACGGTTTCCTTCAGCAGGTTCTTCACTACATCGACAGCACTCTTCGAGGCTTCGGTGTTGCTGGCAGCCACTCGCTTCTCTTGCTCGCGGGCACCGTTGCGTGCCATGTCATACTGGCTCTTGGCTGCTTCCACCTGGGCTTCTGTGGCCTTATAGGCAGCAAAGGCCTCGTCGCGCTTCTGGCCGCTGATGACTCCCTCGTCATAGAGGTTCTGCATACGACCATAGGTCTTCTTGGCTATTTCGGCAGCTGCCATGGCTTGCTGATACAACTGATAGGCTCCCTGGATCTGCTCCTTGCGGGCGCCGGCATCGGTCAGGTCTTTAAGAGCTTCGGTGGCCTGATTGGTGGCTTTCAGCATTTGCTCCTGCGACTTCATCTCTGGTACTTCCAGGATGGCAAGGGTGTCGCCTACATGCACATAGTCGCCTTCCTTGACGCGAAGTTCTACAACTCGGCCTGGCAACTTGCAGGATACTCGGTATTCTGAAACTTCCACTTCGCCCTGTATGGTGTCTTCATCGCGCTCAAGGGTGAAGAAACCTATGATGCCTACGAGGATGACTACTGCTGTAAAACCGATGACGGCCAGCAGAATGTTGTTATGTTGTGATTTCTTTGACATAGGTATATATATATAATAATGTGTAATAACTGAAATGTATGTGTAATGTCTGTTCTCTCTAAAAGATTTATCTCAGGATACCGAGTGCTTTGTTGAGTCCCACCTGGGTGAGTTTTACATCGATCTCGGCGTCTATCTTCTGGCTCTGTGCCTGCTGCCATGCTGTCTGGGCTGCCATAACGTCGGTCACATTCATCACGCCTTCCTTGAATCCTAAGTTGGCACAACGCAGGTTCTCCTCTGCACTGTTGATGTTCTTGCGGGCCATGTTGAGTTTTTTCTCAGCTTCCTTTACCTTGAACTGACTCTGTGTTACCTGCAACTGTATCTTCTCACGAGTGTCGTCGAGATTCATTTGGGCTATGTGGGCTGTGGCTTTGGCTGCTCTTACCTTATAGGCTCCCTCGCCCCAGTTCCATACGGGTATCTGTACGAGCACTCCTACGTTCCATACGCCAGTGAAGTTCTTCTGGAAACCGTTCCATACGTTAGGATTGGAAATCATGTAGCCGCCAGTAAGTGCCACATGGGGCAGGAAGGCTGCTTTCACTAAGTTGGTGGCTAGCTTGGAAGCATCGGTCACGTTCTGCAAGAGTCGAAGCTCAGGACGACTGCTCAGCGATGAGTCGCTGAGTGCTGCCTGTTGTTCGGCGTGGGTGCTTGCGATGCTGAGGTTGAGTGCGTCCTTATCCTCATCGGCAAGGGTTATTTCCTGATTCATCGGAATGCCGCAGAGCTGGCAGAGGAGCATCTTCGAGAGCGCCAGTCCGTCTTCTACTTGGGTAATCTGCATTTCTGCCTCGTTCACCTTTACGTCTACCTTCAGTCCGTCGGCTCGGGTGGCTACTCCTTGTTTGATCATCTTGTGCACATCTTCGTTGAGTTTCTTCACCAGGTCGCGGTAGCTGATGGCGAGTTTCTCTTTCTGCTTGAGCGATACGACCATCCAGTAGGCTTGGTCGATGCTGAAGAGGGTGGTCTGAGTCTGAAGATCCAGATCGTTGGCTGCCATATTCTCGCCGATGTCTGCCAGTTTGTTGGCTGCTATGATGGCACCGCCCATATAGATGGGCTGTCGGAGCATCACGCTTCCGGCAAATATGTTTCTTGTATCTGTGCGGAAGGCGTCGACGATGCCTTGGCCTGTAGCGTTCAGCTTGTTGGCTACGGGAGCCATCTTCTCGCCAAGTACTTGTCCTAACTGCTGGGCTGCATCTGGCGATATCTGACCTTGACTTACCATCTGTCCGAGCAGTTCGTTCATGCCTCCCGACAAGCCCGAAGACAGGTTGGTGCCGATGTTGCTCAATGTGGATTTCTGTCCTTTGTTGAGCAATGATATCTCGCGGCTAAACCATTCGTATCCTCCCATAGCGTCAACTTTGGGAAGGTACTGGGTTCTGGCTGATTTGCGCAGGTTGTAAGCCACATCTTTCTTGAGTCGGGAGACATTGATCTGCTTGTTGTTGCGAAGTGCCATGGCACGGCAACTGTCGAGGCTCAATGTGTTTTGAGCTTCGGCAGACAACAATGTTCCTAAGAGTGCGAAAATAGTTACAATCTTTTTCATTCCTTTATCTAAAATTCCTTTAATCGCGTGCAAAAATATGGAAATATTTTTAAAATGCAAAACAAATGATATTATCATTTATTTAAGAAACTAAAATAGTCTTGCATTGTGGAAAAAAGGAACATTAATGTTCTGATGTGGAAGTATTTAGGACTTAGAATTCTGCCTCTATATATCCTTCCCAAGTGGGGTCGAAGTTGAAGTCGGCTGTGCTTCCGTCTTCCTCGCCATCAAAGAGGTTCAGTGAGCAGATGGTTTGGTTGTTCTGCTTGATTTCAATGTCCTTAAGGTCTTTCTTTGTGATAGTATTACCCTGCTGGTCGTAGACGGTGATGATGATGTGCAACTTCTTGCCGTCGCTGTGGGGCAGGGTGTAGATACGGTATTCTTTCTGTTGAGGGTTCATCTCGCGTTCTTCTGTCTGTCTGCTGTTTACGCATCCGTATCCTGTAGTTGCATTGAGGGTGCTGCTGCCTCCTGTGTAATAGAATTTTATGGTCTTTGCTGTTGATGGAATAGCATCTTTAATGTGGAGTACAAACATTCCTGTGACCCGATGGGGAGTGATGTCTTTCTTGAGATTGTCTTCGGTGACGTGGAATGATTCGTAGTAGCAGAATGTATCGGTGGTTTTGTTCCTGTAGAATCTGATTTCCTCGGGCGACGAGACGGTGGCGTTCCCTTCTCCATTGTGCCCTATCACGACTGCTTGATAATCGCCTTCTGTGAGGGCAAAGGTGGCTGTTCCAAAGGTGGAGGATGGACTCTGCTGGTTGATGTTCTTCACCTTTCCTCCATTGCGGAAGATGCTGTATGTAATTCTCTTGAAATGAGATATCTCTGCTTCGGTTATTTGTAGGGTCACGTTGCCGTTGCTCTCTGAAGTTTCTTCTGTGTCATCGGATTCTTCGAGCGCAAATTTCTCGCATGATATCAATGTCAAGGCGAAGATTATCAGTGTTATAAGATAGGTTTTTCTCATGTCGCAAAGATAATGCTTTTTTCGTTATTAACAAAAATAAATAGCTTTTTTTCATTCAAAACTTTTGAAATGATTATCTTTGCAGGCAAAATGATTAAATATGATGGATAAGAAGATTAAGGCTTTGTTTTTTGATATTGATGGCACGCTCGTCAGTTTCCGTACTCATAAGATTCCGCAGAGCACGGTAGATGCGCTGGAGGAGGCTAAGCGAAATGGGGTGGCAGTCTACATTTCTACGGGGCGCCCTATTATGATTATCAATAACTTAGGTCAAATAGAACATCTCATCGATGGATATATAACTACTAATGGAGCTCGATGTTTTGTAGGCAATCATACGGTTTGTCTGCATCCTATTTTGCGAGCTGATGTGAATGAAGTGGTGGCTGATGCCGATCGTAATGACTACTCGGTTATCGTGGTGGGAGAACGCCATCTTGTGGTTTATCATCCTACTGATATTGTCAGAAAAATTTTTGTTGAAGGACTTGGTGTTGTCAACCTGGATTTCGGCACGCGTCTTGATGACTTGAAGAACGAGGAGGTCTTGCAACTTACGCCTTTCTGCAGCGCAGAACAGGAGGCAGACTTGATGCCGAGGTTGGTCAACTGTACTTCGGGCAGATGGCATCCGGCTTTTACGGATATTACATCCGGCGAGGCTGATAAGGGAAAGGGCTTGCAGGCTATGGCTGAATATTTGGGGCTTGATATTTCCGAGACAATGGCCTTTGGTGATGGGGGCAATGACATTTCTATTATTCGTGAGGCTGGAATTGGGGTAGCTATGGGAAATGCCAATGAGGAGGTGAAAGCCATGGCTGATTATGTGACTTCTTCGGTAGATGAGAATGGCGTCAAGAATGCACTCGTTCATTTCGGAATCATTCAGGCTTCATAGATGGCTGACGTTGGTCATAATAGACGACCGGCTTTGGTCTTAATAGACGACCAGCTTTGGTCATAATAGATGACTGGTGTTGGTCGTCATAGATGTGCAACTGTGCAACTTGCCCACTGCGATGGGCAACTTTGCCCATAACGATGAGCAACTTTGCCCATCCTCTTGGGCAAAGTTGCCCAACGCCTTGGGCAGATACTAATAAGCCCCTCGTTGACTTCTCTTGATGGTAAACGATAACTTCTCCTAATGGTAAAAACGAACATACTTGCGATTGCTAACCAAGATACTTGCGGTTTTCTTTGCCTGTGCGCCCGCACACGCGCTGCCCGCGCTCCCGTGTGTATAATA
>ERZ1026854.2237-NODE-2237-length-11231-cov-3.815676_pt1 | contig 11231 bp, 6 predicted proteins | sample MGYA00380157_ERZ1026854 | MGnify/ENA primary metagenome ERZ1026854 (study PRJEB33269, sample SAMEA4719793) | human gut metagenome | biome: human-associated habitat; feature: organic feature; material: feces | place: Cameroon | collected 2013-10 ...
ATCACACTCCGGCTGGGGAAACCGGATGGCGCTCTGCGCGTACCAAAGGTCTATGACGGCGGGGCAACAGGGCATCAGCGTTTTCTCCTCGTGATGCGTAAAGATGTGGGTTTCCCGGGGAAAGGCAGCGCATGTCTCGGAAAGAGCGGAATCACCGTAGGTAAGCACCAGACGGCAAAGGGAGCAATCGTCGAGGAAAGGGCAGAGATGCCGGGAATCCAGCTTGATGACGGATTGCCCGTCCGCCTTTTTTGTGTAGGCGCAGAGATTTTTCCGCCTGACTGCCACGCCGGGGGGAGGAGTCAGATGCTCCCATTTCTGATAGGTGGCGGCATCAACGCCGATTTTCCATTCCCGGCAGCAGGTGATGGGACACCGATCGGCTGTGCAGGAAAAAGAATGATAATAATCAGGATAAAGTTGTTGCATGAGACCTCCCCATTCTGTTAAGCTATGATTAATAAAGCAATCATAACACATCTGTGGTATTGAGGAAAAGAAGAATCACAGGGGCTGTCATTTCAGCCATGCTTATGATGCCTGTGAAATACAGAATGATCGTGAGGGATAGAGATGAAGAAGGAATGGTTGTTTGTGCTGATCTGCCATATCGTAAACTGGCTTGTATTCTCGGCTACGGACTATCTGGCAGAGGAGTGGGGTGAAGGTATGCCCATGTTTATTTTGTTATACGGGGTGGCGTTCTTTAATCTGGCAGTATATATCGTGCGGGATGTGAAATGCAGAAAGGGCCGCTGTGCCACAGCCAAGGAAATGCTGATCTTTTCCGCAGAGTGGCTGGGAATCGGAAGCGTTCTGGGGTGCGTCATATGTCCGCTGGTATTCCAGAACAAATGGATCGTATTGCAGGCGGTGGGAGGCTTTGAAAATTTTCTGAACGGCATCGAATATGCGCTCTTTGGCATAGGGCTGGTGCCGGCTGCATGGGTGTTTGTCCTGATCTGGAATCTGTGCCGCTTTGTGTATTACCGCACCGGAAAGCGGCGCATACCTATAAAATGATTGCATAAACATGCGCTTTCCAGTATAATAACTGTGATTGTTCGGAAGGAAACGAGAACGCAGACGGGAGGAACACCATGATAGAATTATTGCAGGGCGGCGCGTATCTGGTAGACGGCAGGGAAGTGATTGCCGACGACGGAGAGGCACAGCAGGCGATTGAAAAGCTGACGGGAGAGAAGGTCAGCAGGGAAGAGGCGGCAAAGCAGACCATAGCCTACGGTATTCTGGAGAGCCACAATACCTCCGGCAGTATGGACAAGCTGAAAATAAAGTTTGACAAGCTCACCAGCCATGATATTACCTTTGTGGGTATTATCCAGACGGCGCGCGCATCGGGACTGGAGAAATTCCCCATGCCCTATGTGCTGACCAACTGCCACAACTCACTCTGTGCGGTGGGCGGCACCATCAACGAGGATGACCACATGTTTGGTCTGACCTGCGCAAAGAAGTACGGCGGCGTCTATGTACCCCCTCATCAGGCAGTCATCCACCAGTTTGCAAGGGAGATGCTGGCATGCGGCGGCGGCATGATCCTCGGCTCCGATTCCCACACACGCTACGGCGCACTGGGAACCATGGCAGTGGGCGAGGGCGGACCGGAGCTGGTAAAGCAGCTTTTGCAGCAGACCTATGACATCAGCATGCCGGGTGTGGTCGGTGTATATCTGACCGGAGAGCCTGTGAAGGGCGTGGGTCCGCAGGATGTGGCGCTCGCCATCATCGGTGCGGTGTTCAAGAACGGCTATGTGAAAAATAAAGTAATGGAATTTGTAGGTCCCGGCGTGGCGTCCCTGAGTACGGACTTCCGTATCGGCGTGGATGTGATGACGACCGAGACCACCTGCCTGTCCTCCATCTGGCAGACTGACCCGGAGGTGGAGAGCTTCTACGAGGTGCACGGCAGAAAAGCGGATTACAAGGAATTGAAACCGGGCAAGGTGGCTTACTATGACGGCATGATCAAGGTGGAGCTGGACAAGATCCGTCCCATGATCGCCATGCCGTTCCATCCCAGCAACACCTACACCATCGAGGAACTGAACGCAAACCTCATGGATATTCTGGACGAGACGGAAAAGCGCGCACAGGTAAGTCTGGACGGCGCGGTTGAGTTCAAGCTGAAAAACAAAGTAAAGAACGGCAAATTCATGGTGGATCAGGGAATCATCGCAGGCTGTGCGGGCGGCGGATTTGAAAATATCTGTGCGGCAGCCGACATCCTGAAGGGAACCTACATCGGCTCCGACGGATTTACCCTGAGCGTATATCCTGCCTCCATGCCCGTGTATATGGAATTGATCAAGAACGGCTGCGCGGCGACCATTCTGGAGACCGGTGCGGTTATGAAGACGGCGTTCTGCGGCCCCTGCTTCGGAGCGGGAGACACGCCTGCAAACAACGCTTTCAGTATCAGACATTCCACCAGAAACTTCCCGAACAGGGAGGGCTCCAAGCTGCAGAACGGCCAGATTTCCTCTGTGGCATTGATGGATGCTCGTTCCATTGCGGCAACGGCTGCCAACAAGGGTGTACTGACGCCCGCAACGGAGTTTGACGGTACGTTGAACCGTTATCAGTATCATTTTGACAGCAATATTTACGCGAACCGCGTATTTGACAGCCACGGTGTGGCGGATCCTTCCGTGGAGATTCAGTTCGGCCCGAACATCAAGGACTGGCCCGCTATGGGAGCGCTGCCCGACAATCTGGTATTGCAGGTCGTATCGGAGATCCATGATCCTGTGACTACCACGGATGAATTGATTCCCTCCGGTGAGACTTCTTCCTACCGTTCCAACCCTCTCGGGCTTGCGGAATTTGCCTTGAGCCGCAAGGATCCCCAGTATGTGGGACGCGCCAAGGAAATCCAGAAGGCGGAGAAGGAGAGAATGGCAGGCGGACATCCCTGCGAGGCAGTACCGCAGTTGAAGGAGATCATGCCGGTGATCAAGGCGGCATACCCGACGGTCAGCCATGTAAATACAGGTTTCGGTTCCACGATCTTCGCGATGAAGCCGGGTGACGGTTCCGCCCGTGAGCAGGCGGCGTCCTGCCAGAAGGTGTTGGGCGGCTGGGCAAACATCGCCAACGAGTACGCAACCAAGCGTTACCGCTCCAACCTGATCAACTGGGGAATGCTTCCCTTCCTGATCGAGGAGGGCGAGCTGCCGTTCCATAATCTGGATTATCTTTTCCTGCCGGATATCAAGAAGGCTGTGGAGGAGAAAACAGAAGTGATTTCCGCTTACGCGGTGGGCAAGGATGGGCTGAAGCCCTTCACATTGCGACTGGGCGAGCTGACGGATGAGGAGAGACAGATCATCCTGAAGGGCTGCCTGATCAATTACAACAGAATTTAAGATGCATGTGTCAAGAAGTACGGCAGAGCGAACATTTCTCTGCCGTATTTTTGCGGTTACGCCAAGCAGAAGTTTGGTAAAAGTTTGTTTTTTCCCATAACTTAAGTTTGCTATACAAACGCGGCAAAATCATGTAGAATGGAAAATAAAACTGTTCATGTAAAAATTTTAAAGTGAGGATGACTAATAAGGACTTAAAGGGAGAATTTTCGGAATGAAAACAAAAATGCAGTTTGTTATGAACAAGGGGAAAGGGGCGTTGGCTGTCGTACTGTCGGTGCTGTTGCTCAACTCCGTGATGGATTACAGCGGAGTTGTTTCGGTGCGCGCAGCCGCGGAAGATGCATCCGGCTCAGCGGGCGGTGTTTTCTCAGAAAGCGGAAGCGCTTCGGGGAACGGGGCAGGAGCAGAGAATGGACAGCAGGCCACTCTGGCACAGATGCCCCGGCTTGAGGGTACTTACGGACAGAAGGTTGAGGAAATGACAATAAGCGGCGGCAGGGTGACAGCCTCAGGTGACAGTTCCGTGGAGATTATGGGAACATGGAGCGTATCGGATGCCGCTAAGGCGGAGCTGCCCAAGGTGGGAACCACCACCGCATACGAGCTGACCTTCACACCCACTGGGGAATTTGCGGACGGCTATGACAGCATTACCTGCAGGGTTGTTCCCAAGGTGGCGAAAAAGCCCCTGACGATTGCCATTAATGATGCGGAAAAAAAATATGGCGAGGAAAATCCGGTATTGACCTGTGACGAGAGCTATGCAGACCGGCTTGTTCCGGGAGATGATGTGAGCGTTATCCGCAGCCTGCAGCTGGACACGGAGGCGATGACGACCTCCTCTGCGGGAACTTATCCCATCACCGGATCGGCACAGAGTGATTACTATGAGATTACGTTCACGGAAGGCACGCTGACGGTTAACAAGGCATCGCTGTCCGGATGGGTGATGAAGGGATACCTTTATTTCTATGGAGACGGAGCGGAGATGGCAACGGCGGACATAACGGCAGAACTGCCTGCCGACAGAGGCGATACCATTTACAGAGATCCGTATGTCAGCGACCGTATGAAAATACTTGACGATATCAGTCTGGGTGAGGACGGCGTTATCACATACAGTGTGAAGAAGCTTGACAGCTCTTATGTGGGAAAATTTGCGTCACTTAGTGCTTATGTTGAGATGCAGAACTACGAGACCGTAAAGTATGAACTGAAAGTTAAAATTTCGGATCAGTTTGAAATTGAACGAAGGCAGGGAATCCGGGTAAAGGTCATCGGCAGCAACGAGCTGACATATGGGGAGACGCTTTCCAAGCTTACCCTGAACGGAACCGGCAGTACCAAGGCTGTCTTTGTGGAGAAGGATACCTTTAACGAGGTAGAGGGAACCCTTTCATGGAAGGACGCCGACCTGACGCCGGATACGGAAACCACAAAGGCAACCTGGCTCTTTACGCCCACCGAACAGAGGTATAAAGAACTGGAGGGGGAAGTCACCATCAGTGTGGCGAAGGCAACGCCAAAGCTCAATGCACCGGTTACGGCACAGGCAGCTTACGACCCGGGTGTGACACTTGGAGCAGGTTTTGCCCTGACGGGCGGCAGTGCCTTTTTCCTGAAAGGCGACACGGAGACCGCAGTGGAGGGAACCTTTGAATGGAAGGAGCCGGACACGGTTCCGACGGTGGGAGAGAAGGAATATGCTGTGGTGTTTACTCCCACAGATACGCAGAATTTTGAGACCGCGGAGACGTTGGTAAAGGTGAGTGTCACAAGGCAGACGCCAACCGTTACGGTCGCGCCGACCGTATCGGAGCTGACCTATGGGCAGAAGCTTTCCGACAGTACGCTCACAGGCGGTACTGCCTCCGTGGAGGGCACCTTTGCATGGAAGGACGGCAGCATAAAGCCTGCGGTTTCGGACAGCGGCGTGACACGCTACACATTGATCTTTACGCCCACGGACACTGCGCATTACGCCGCGGCTGAGTGCGAGGTGACGGTTTCGGTACAGAAGGCAGACAAGATCGCAAATGCGCCTTCCAAGCTGGATCCGGTTTATGTGGAAACGGTGGGGCAGGTGGTGCTGCCCGCGGGCTGGGTTTGGGAGGAGAGCGACCGCAGTACGGCGCTGACCATAGGAACGATGGTGACGGCGGCCGCAAACTACGAGGGCGCAGACAAGGGAAATTATGAGGATGCTGCGCTGACGGTTACGGTTGACATTACGAGAAGAGTGAAGCCGGATCCCGGAACAGGCGGCTCTGGCAGCGGAACAGGCGGAAACACCACGGGTGGCGGCGCGGCGGACAACACCACGGAGGAGACGGACGATGCCGCCGCGGCAACGGAACAGGCACCGGCTCCCGCAATGCCGATGCCTGGTAATACGAGGCCTGCGGGCAACCGAACCGACACGACGCCGGACGCCGGGGAACCCGCAGAGGATGTGCAGGAAGATTCGGCACAGTCCGCAGAAGAGGAAGGCTCCCTGCCCTTTATCAGGGATGATGCCGGACGCACAGGCTGGGATGCCATCGGAGAGACGCTGAATGAGGCGGAGAGTGGCGATACCGTGGCAGTAGATATGAACGGGGGCACGGATATTCCTGCAGCAATCTTTGAGGGAATACAGGGAAGAGATATCACCGTGACATTTGACATGGGAGACGGCATCACCTGGACGGTAAACGGAAAGAGTGTGACGGATGTTTCGGGAGATATTGATTTTGGTGTGATTTTGGGTGAGAATGCGGGGCTTGGCATCCCCGTGGATGTGATCAACAATGTAACCGGAGAGAGGCATTCTGTAAACCTGACCCTTGCCTATGACGGGGAGTTTGGTTTTACGGCAGTGCTCACCGTGAACATGGGAGAGAAGAACGCCGGGTTGTATGCGAACCTGTTCTATTATGACAGCAAAGCGGGAGAGCTTATCTTTATGTGCGCGGATGAAATCGGCGCAGACGGAAGTGCGGCGCTTAAGTTTACGCATGCGTCCGAGTACACCATCGTGATCGACAGTGCGGTCATGGATGGGACTGAGACGGACAGTATGCCTGCAAACGCCGGTTCCGATACCGAAAACGGCGATGCAGGTAAAAAGGCTGCTACATGGATTCCCGGATGGCTGATCGCGATCGGCGGGGGAGTGATTCTGGCAGGCGTTGCAGCGATTCTGCTTCTCAGGAGACGGAAGCCTGATTGAAACGATCCAGAAGGAGCGCGGCGACAATGCCCGCGCAGATGAAAAAGACATTGATCAGGCAGGAGCGGACGGACAGGGCAAAGCTTTCAAAAGGAATGATCATTACGGTGGCGGCAATCACAACGCCGATGATGGCGTGGAACGCCACCGCGTAATGTCGGTCAAACAGAGAGTTGACAAACCTCGGAAGGATGATCATGGTGGCAAGACCGCCAATTCCGCCGGGAATCAGCACGGCAAAGGAGAGATGTCCGATGCCGTCCACAAAGGGCGTATACAGTCCAAGAGGCATTAACAGGGTGGAAAAGCTCATGCCGGGTGCGATAATACTGAGCGCAAGGCAGAAGCCGCAGAAGATGTACCACCCGAAGGACGGCGCGATGGCCACCGATGCCATATTAAGTCCGATCAACAGTGCGAAAACCAGGATCATAGCAATAAAAAGAGAAAGGATCGAGCCCTTGGCAGGTCCTTTTTCATTTGCCTCCCGAAACAGGGACGGCAGCATGCCGCCGATCAGCCCCACAAACAGACAGACGGACGGCGCAGGGTATTTTTCCAGCACGAATGCCAGCAGATTGGCAATTCCAAGAAAGCCGATCACGCCGCCGATAATGTAGGGCAGCAGCTTCGGCACATGGGTCTTGAAATTGTGGATTGGGTCCGCCAACAGCTCCATCACCGGCTTGTAAATTCCGAAAACGACGCTTAAGACGCCGCCCGAAATGCCGGGCAGCACGGCGCCGAGCCCGATCAGGGCGCCTTGCAGAATGCTTAACAGAACATGATTTCTTTTCATAAAAACTCCTTTCTTTCACATATGTTTCTCTATTGCCGCGCGTATTCTCCGCGCCTGCATTTCTTTTTTTTCCTCTTCCTTCGTAGGCTTCCTCCTTGCCCCGCGCGTGGGAAAATCAGCTTGGGACGGGTACAGGAGACAGAAAAGTGCGATCTGTACCCTAAATATGCCCATCTTCGTTCGCTGACCGGGTACAGAACAGCAAAAAACGTCTGCTGTACCCGAATATATGGAAAAAATCGGCTTTGACCGGGTACAGAACAGGAAAAAGCGCCTGCTGTACCCGAATATATGACACAAATTGACTTCAGACGGGTACAGAACAGCAAAAAGTGTCGTCTGTACCCGAACCACTGTTCATTGTCTTGACCTTGTAATCTCTTTTACCGGTCGCAGGATTTTATCGGTATACAAAACAAATTAAGAAAATCCCTTGTTTATACTATATGAAGCAGGGGGACATGTCATGCGAAAATTCAATTTTTAACAAAATCTGTACGGGTACTAAGGTTTTAAGAAAGGCGGTCGATAAATATAGTACAGATACGTAGCTGAACAATATGAGAAGTCGCCACGGATGGCATACTAAGGGAAGGAAGCCCGGTGTATGTCATTTTTGTTTTTTATCAAACAGGGAGGGAAGATAGGAGCAAGGGACTTTAGAAGGGGGCAAATTTGCGAATTGATTCCAGTTTTATGAGAATGGAGTCTTCCAGAGGGTACACTGCTGTTTCTGCCCGGGCAAGCCGGTTTCAGGTGAAGTCCGGTAATGGGCAGGAGGCGCATAAATCCAACGGCTTTTTCGGCAGCTTGTCAAGTAATAGCGGAAGCGGATATTGGACTGAGAGCAGTTGGCAGAATACTCAGAAGGATGCACGGAACAGCGCAGGACAAAATGCGGCGGGAAACGAGCGGAGTGATGCCCGGAAGAACGGGACAGGAAGCGAGTGGAACAGCGCAGGGCGAAATGCGGCAGGAAGTGAGTGGAGCGACGTCCGGAAGAACGGAACAGGAAACAGGTGGAACAATGCGGGTCGGAGTGAGGCGGGGAATGCGCAGGACGACGCGCAGAGTACCACGGCGACGGTGGATTCCATCAGGGATTTGCGGGACAGGGTCGAGAGCATGCGGGGCAACCGTATACAGGTAAGATCCAGTACACAGGAGGTTTTCCACAGGTTCAGGCAGCAGGCGATCCGATCTATTTTTGCAATGCTGTTCGGAGTGGAAAAGACCAAAGGTGTATTCGGAGACGATTACCTGGAAGGACTTTCCTCGCAGACCGAAGCGATTTCATTGGGCGGCGGCACAGGCAATACGCTGGTACTGTCGAACGAGCAGTATTATGAGGAGAGCGAGAGCACTTCCTTTGTCACCAAGGGTCTTGTAAAGACTGCGGACGGCAGGGAGATCAGCATCGACCTTGAAGTTGGCATGAGCAGACGCTTTACCAGCTATTTCAAGGATGAACTGCAGATTGCGCAGATCAACACCTGCGATCCTCTGGTACTTAATTTCGGCGGAGGCGCTGCCGAACTCACGGATCAGAAGTTCTTTTTCGACATTGATGCGGACGGAGAGCTGGATGAAATTTCCATGCTGGGAAGCAACAGCGGCTATCTGGCGCTGGACAAGAACGGGGACGGAAAGATCAACGACGGCAGCGAATTGTTCGGGCCGGAGAGCGGTAACGGCTTCGGAGATCTGGCAGCCTACGATGAGGACGGAAACGGCTGGATCGACGAGAACGATCCGATCTGGTCAAAATTGAAGATCTGGTGTAAAAATGCGGACGGAACAGATTCCCTTTACACGCTGTCGGAAAAAGGCGTGGGAGCAATCTGCCTGCGCAATGTTTCCACCGACTTTTCCCTGAATGATGCGCAGAACCGCACGGGCGGCATCATCCGCAATACGGGAGTGTTCCTCTATGAGACAGGGGAAGTGGGAACCGTGCAGCATTTGGATCTTGCAAGGTAAATTGAATATTTAAAAAGAATCGTCAAAGTTTTCCGAAAAAACCATGTGCATGCCCAAAATCGGCGTGCGGCATGGTTTTTTTGTGCTTGCGGAATAAAACATATTTTTGCGGAAAAACTATGGGTACGGGAAAAAAACAGAGAAAGGATCGGACGGATATGAGAAGACAGAGCAGATATAACCGTAACCATAGAAACAATGCCAAAAAGGAAAAGATCGTGATGATCGCTTCCTCGGCGTTCGTGCTGGCTGCATTGACCATGACCGGGGTCTATGTAAAGAACAGCAATGAAAAGTCGCAGAACGACGGCTACAAAATCGATTTCAATGTGTTGGAGAATCAGGCAAAACAACAGGCGGAACAACTGGAGCAACTGACGGAACCCTTGCAGATCCCCCAGATCACCGAGGATGATCTGGACTATATGCCCCTTGAACAGGTGGATTCCGGTACGGTGGAGATTCCGGGACTGACAGACCGGATGACGGAGCAGGCAACCCTGTTTGACGAGGCGATGGAGGCGGAGGATACGCTTCCCGTTCCCGCAGGCGGGATCAATGATGAGGCGGAAACGCCTGCAACCGACGACAATGCCACGCCGGGGAAAAAGGGCAAGGCACAGGCACCCGGCTTTCAGACGGGAGACCAGCTTGTATGGCCGGTGACGGGAAATGTGATCATACCGTACAGCATGGACAAGACGGTATATTTTCCCACGCTGGATCAGTATAAGTATAACCCGGCAATGGTGATTTCAGCCGCGGAGGGCGCCACCATTTCCTCCGTTGCTTCGGGCACGGTTGTCTCCGTATTTTATGATGAGGAGATTGGAAACGCTGTCACGGTGGAGATCGGAAACGGCTATGAAGTGACCTACGGACAGCTCAAGGAGATTGCCGTCTCCAAGGGAAATTATCTGGAGAAGGGCAGCGTGATCGGCTATGTAGCGGCACCCACAAAGTATTACAGCATGGAGGGAACCAACGCTTACTTTGCGCTGACCTTAAACGGTGAGCCGGCGGATCCTTTGGGGCAGCTTCAATAAAAGGAGACAGGGCAGTACAGGAAGGGACGGTACAGACATGTATATTACAGGCGGACGCATACTGACCATGGCGGATCGGGTGCTGGAGAACGGCACCATCTGGATTGAGGACGGAAAAATACGGGAGATCCGGGAAGGCGCAATCGGCGAGATGCCGTCGGGAAAGACGGCGCAGGTGCTTGACGTACAGGGGGCATGGGTGCTCCCGGGACTGATCGAGGCACATTGCCACATGGGCATCACCGAGGAGAAGAAGGGCATGGAGGGCGATGACTGCAACGAGAACGTGCAGCCGGTGACGCCGTGGCTCCGTGCCATTGATGCCATCAATACCATGGATGCTGCGTTCGATGATGCGGTCAGGGCGGGGATCACCTCCGCCATGATCGGTCCCGGCAGCTCAAACGTGGTGGGCGGACAATTTGCATTCCTGAAAACACATGGGCGCCAGATCGACGATCTGATCGTGAAGGCGCCTGCCGCTATGAAGATCGCCTTTGGAGAGAATCCGAAGGTTAATTTTTCGGGGCAGGGAAAAAGCCCCGTGACCCGCATGGCGATTGCGGGCATGCTTCGGGAGGAGCTGTTTAGGGCAAAACAGTATGTGGAAAAAAAGAAAAAGAACGCAAAGGACTTTGAGGAGGACTTCCGGCTGGAGCCGTGGGTTCCCGTGTTTGAGGGAGAAATTCCTTTAAAGGCACATGTTCACAGAGTGGATGATATTTTTACCGCCATCCGCATTGCGAAGGAATTTGGACTTTCCGTGACGCTGGATCATTGCAGCGAGGGACATCTGGTGGCGG
>ERZ1026854.2242-NODE-2242-length-11215-cov-47.837634_pt1 | contig 11215 bp, 14 predicted proteins | sample MGYA00380157_ERZ1026854 | MGnify/ENA primary metagenome ERZ1026854 (study PRJEB33269, sample SAMEA4719793) | human gut metagenome | biome: human-associated habitat; feature: organic feature; material: feces | place: Cameroon | collected 2013-10 ...
TGACATCGAGCTTTGCCTCGATGTTCTTTTGTGCGTCAACGTCGCCGTCAAGTTCGACGGCGTCAGTCAAAGCGTGAGTGAGTTCTTTGTGATAGTTTTTGAGCAGTGCCACCAGTGTGGCGAGATTGATTAAATCCATTTGTTGTCCCCTTTGTCCCTGATGTGGGCTTGTTTTTTTGCATCACTCCGACCAATGCAAAATTTAATTTATCTCTCGGAGTGCCTCCATACCGTTTAACGACGTCAAACGCCGTTTGGTTGTACTCACCGGTTGCTCTCGTGTTTTCCGTGATACATAATCTCAAACATCCTTAACGAGCCGCACAATCCGTCATAACTGTCTTTTCAAGATTGTTGAGAACAATATAATGCAAAAAATATATCTTGTCAAGACAGTTTGGGCAAATATTATAAAAAAACTTGCCTCAAAAGATACTTGGAAATAAATTTGCAGTATGGAAAATAGATTTTATTTAGCACGAAAAAAATGTAATCTTACTCAATCACAAGTTGCGTCTGTTCTTGCTATTAAGGATACCGCTATATCGAAATGGGAGTGTGGAAGGACTCTTCCTGATGGAAGAATGCTCAAACGCGTAGCAGAACTTTATGGAGTTACTTGTGACTATTTATTAGGTTTATCGGAAGAAGAACCTGCAATATTCGATGATGCCCGTGTTCCAAAAACACGAGTACAAGAATTGTTTGATCAATTAACCGTTGTTGATCAAGGAAGAATTTTAGGAAAAATGGAACTAATGCTCGAGGAATACGACGATAACGGGAATGCACGAACTTTTAATGCTTATAAATAGAGGTCTATGATGAACAAGGGAATGGAAATTTGGCAGAAAAAGCAGAATAAGAATAAACGCGATTTGCCTAAAAAACTAAAAAGTGCTTGGGAATTAAAAGATGATCAGGTAAATGTTTGCCATTTTATCGAATACAAACAGGATGTTTTTGAGATTATCAATGGTAAAAGGCGCAAAAACGGCTATTCATTTGGACATGGGTTGCAACTCGGAAACAAATGTCTATTGCCGAATGGACAGTTTAAGTTAATTAACGGTAAAAATTTTCATATTGTACAAATAATTGATTCTGTTCCCGAATGGGCAAATGAATACTTAATTAAAGTTTACAACGAGAATTTCGATAGAAAATAGGTCGCTATTTTCTATCGCAAAAGGGGTGAAAAATACTGCTATATAATGATTTTCAATTTCTGTTTTAGGGGATTTGAACGTTATGGATAGCAAAGATTTAGAGGCTTTTCATCAAGCACTTTTATCACTTTCAACGATATTTGGCAAAGAAGAAGCAAGACACGAAAAAAGCGAGCAACCGGCAGACAAGCCGATTTTCTCATCGGATATGACGTGCGTAGCGACGCACGGTATCTTCAAATTGTACGTTCACGAGGAGGTGATTCCGTCAAGTCAAAGCGATTCGTCAGATGCTAACATTAAAAAGGAGCAACTGATGAAATATTGTACTAAGCGCGCCGACGGACGTTGGCAAGCCTCAAAAACCATTGACGGCAAGCGCGTTTTTGTGTACGGCAAGACGCAAGCAGAAGCGATTGAGAAACTTCGCAAACTTACGGGGCGGAAACAAACCGTAAAGCGAGACAGTTTTCACAAGTTCGCGCTTTGGTGGGCGGAAACCTTCAAAAAAGGCAGAATCACCGAAAAAACGTACACGGGTTACGTAGCCGTCATCAATTCGCATCTTAAAATAACAACACCAATCAACAAAGTTACGTCATTTCAACTTCAAGAAACGCTCAACAAACTTGCGACGTCGCGTATGCGCGTCGAGGTCTTTCAACTTATGCGGCAAATTTGCAAAAAGGCTTATGAACTCGAATACATCAAAAAAGATGTTTCGCAGTTCCTGGATAAGGGCAAAGTCGAAAAACCGGAACGCCGGGCGTTGACGCTCGATGAGCAGCAACGGCTTATGTCGCAGTTGACGGCGGATATGTTTTCAAGGCGCGTTATGTTCTATCTATGCACCGGCGCGCGTCCGTCCGAAATCGCCACCGTGCGCAAAGACGAGTTGCGCCCCGGTTGGTTGAAGATAAACGGGACCAAAACAAAGCACGCCGATCGTTGGATAAAGCTATCCGAGAGCGCGATGACGTTGTTTGAAAATGCGCCTGTCGAGTTCTATCGATTCGACCTCAAACGATTCAGACAGCGGCTGCAAAAATTCGTAGAGCAGTATTGTGGGATTAAGTCATACGTCACGGTTTACACGTTGCGACACACGTTCGCAACTAACCTATACTATTTGGGATGCCCGGACAAAGAGCGCGCGGTGTATATGGGGCATACCACTACTAAGACGACGAATGACTTTTACACGAGTTTAGACCCGACGATTTCGGCGATAGATATTAAGAATATCTACGGCGATTTTTATCCCGAATTTTGACACCCTTTTGACATGCGATTCTGCAAAAAACGTGCTAAAAGCGGTCATAGTGAGTGCCAATTTTGGTAAAAAAGGTAAAGAAAAACGCCATTTTCGGACTACCAAACCACGAAAAATGGCGTTTTTGGAGCTGATGACCAGACTTGAACTGGTGACCTCATCCTTACCAACTGCCCTTGATGCACAAAAATGCTACTAAATAGTGGCGAAAATACAAAAATAAATTTCAATCCGACACACATTCGCTCTCGTGTGCATCAAGAAAAAGGGGCAGTTTTGCCGCAAGAAAAAAGGACCAAAAAAGAATTAGCCTTACGGCAGTATGAGCCTAACGGCAGATTATTAGCAACTACGTTGCAGATGTTTACTTTTACTAATCTTTATCCAGGACTTCGAGGACAACGGACAGACTGCTCCCTTTCCCCGACGGTGACATCGGGAGGGAGCAAGTCAGCGTGATATTCAGGTCCTCTGAGGTATCCGGCAATGACGTATCGGAAGTCTGCGCACATCTCTATCCCTATGCGCTCTTTGGCGGCTTCCGAGCCCACATATAGAGCATCCAGCCTGGCAGTTGCGGTCGAGCCCACCGGCGCGCTCATATGCGTCTGAGCGTGCGAGATACGGTAGCCCTGCTGTTTAGCGTCGCAGGCTTCACGACGTGGTAGTTTTTGCTAAATACATTGTCTTACCGGGACAAGGGTGAATGCGGTGCATTCCTTTGTTTATTCAGTTGTAATTTTGCTATAATTCCCCCTTTCCCCCACATGTGGGGGATTGAGGCGGTTTTATTCGGGTAGATTTATATCAACGGCGACGTCGCGCCGACATTCACCACTCGATGTCTTTCAAACTGTCTATGCTCGTAATCACGCTTTCGAGTTCCGCTTTTGTGTAGCGACGTTGCGTGAAATTCGAGCTCGATACGCTAGACTTGCGTCGGCTATATGTGCGCGTCAGGCATCCGAGGATAAAAAAGAGGCGGTTTCCGGAAGTGAATCTCGCAAGGCTCGATGCAACGTTTTGGAGTTCGAGCACGGTTATGCTCGATGCAAGATCTTGCCACGTTCGTTCGTTCATATCCATATCGGCGAATCGACGCGGATTTTTGAACGTGCAGGCATACGCAAGCGCGGCAATTATTTCGGCATACGAGGCAAATGCCTCGTCACCGACGCGGCTTCTGATATTAGATTCGACTTGTTTTTGGACTATTTTTTTGTCAGCGTTCATATTTCACCTTTTTTCAAAAACAGCGACAAAACCTTGACAAATACTGCGAAAATGCATATACTATAATTGTTCTTACGGAGAACACTTGGGCTTTGCCCATATCAGTTATGTGCAATCGCAGCAATGCGGTTGTACTTTTTTATTTGCGCTTTTTCAACTTGTGTAGTCTTTTTCTATTTTCGTTGCCGGTTATCTTGTCCTCGATGCAATCTTTCTTTATCTTATTTACAAGTTTTTTAGGCATATCGTTTTTCGGTTTGTCCGCTTCAAATCGAGGTTTGCTCGTGCCTTTGTTTTCCGCAGGAGTGATTTTTATCGGATTGTTGTTTTTGTCGAGCGTCAATATATATTTGCGATATTTCGACTTTCCGTTTTTATATTCCGGCAACGGAATCCCTTTCGATGATGTAGTCAGTTTTACAATGGCAAGTTCGTCATCAGAATTGCTGTCGACCACAACGGCACCTCGATACAAACCTTTTGAGCCTTCTTTTTCGTAATCGTTTCCGCCTTGTAAGTCTTTATCTCTCGTGCGAATTATTCTGCCGTTAGGTGTTTTTTCTGATATGTTTTTTCTTTTTGACATAGTGTACTCCTTGAATACTTGTTGCATTTTTATGCAATTTCTCGTATGTTTTTCGGCGGATTATTCCGCACGTTGTATCGAGCACTTTGCTCTCAGAGCGATTTAGAGGCTCTGAACGCGCCGGCGCGGTCGAGGTTTAGCAGTTTTATGGCAAAACCGATAGCATCACGTTGGCTCTGATAGGCGTATTCCTCGAACTTGCCGAGATATATCGCTCGGACCGTGTATCGATTCTTTGAAGTTTGGGTAAAATGGAACGCTATCCCGGGCGTGTTGTAACTGAACGCCACGCCGTCCGGGGCGAAATTCACATATTTGCCGACGTCTGCCGCTCTGAACGGCGCAGTTAGCGTTTGGAAGTAACTCGAATCTGCCATTTTCAATCCCATTTTTTTGCGAGTGAAACAAGTTTCCCTCGCTTTCTGTGTAGGGAATTAAAATTCCCTCACATACGGCGGATTCGGATATATTTTTTCTTTTCCGAACCGCCTATCACACAAGCCGAAAAATTGCTGTCGCATCTTTTTCGGCTTGATTGCTTGCCGTTTATGTGCAACAAAACGGATACACTGCCGCTCGTGTCGTGGGATTCATCCCGACTCGGACTAAACGTCGTTTCATTGCTTTTCTTGTGCCGTATCGTCATAGTTGAGTGCGTTCTGACGGCAGTATTTGTCTACGCCTTCCGGGCTTAGCACGTTTTCCGGATGCTTTTCGACCGTGAATTGCTTAATCCCTCGATACCAATACGGCTTGCCGCTTTGCGAGTTATATTGCGAGTAGATGTTGCCCTCGTAGATAAGTTTGCATTTCCGGGCGTTCTTCTCGTGGACCTCGATACCCATTTCGCCCAAAGAGGCGGCATTCTCGGCTTGTTGGTGCTTGACCCAAATAAACTCCCACTCCGTGCGCAACAATGTCTTTTTGCGGCTCAACCTATGTTTTTTGCCGTACACGTCCTTTTTGCCGAGTATGTAGATGACGTCTGTCGTGAGTTTTCGGACAGCAGCGTCTACTTTGCTGAAATTCTGCACGTCGCCGAGAAACACAAGGTCGTGATGTCTGATATACTTGAAACCGTCTATGATGTCCGCTTTCATAGAGGCGTTTTTGTTCCACTCTCGGCAATCCATAAACGAGTCTATCTCATCACATCCGATGACCGTGAACGGCGGAAAGTATTGCACTTCCGGGCGACGTCCGGGCAGTCCAAACTGCGATATATCCGTGTGATACGTCGGCTTGCCGTTCGGCAGAAACAGTTTCGAGCGAGTGCGATACGGACACGGCGGCAATGTGAGTTTGTAGCCGATGTCGTTGAGTTTGTCGATTTCAACTTTTGCCATTTGCAAACGCTGCGCGCCGTGATACTTTGAGTCAATCGAGATGAGCGCATTCAAGAACGACGTTTTGCCGACACCTTGCGGTCCGACTATGATATACACGCCCGGCGGAATGGGTTTATCGATAAACTCGTCTGTCACCGTGTTGGTGCGTTCAGAATGGTGCGCGCGGCGGTACATTATAACCACGCCTATGCCGAATGTTGCGGCAAAGCCGGCGATGAAAACCGATATGTATATTAAAAATCCAGTTATCGAACTCATCAAAATACCTGTCCGTTTGTGTTGTTGCTCGATTCGTCTTTTTCAAGACGCTCGATATAGTCGTCTATAAAATCCGAGATATACTCGAATCCATAAGTCCTATCTTCCGCGCGCTGCTTTGCGCACTCGTATTTATACTCTTTTTCTTTGCGCGTAAAATGCCAATCTCTGATAGCTTCGAACCACGCGCCGAACTTGCTTCGAGGGGCGCGCGTGACGTCGCTTTCTTGTTGAACCTGTTTCGGCGATTGTTCAAACTTTTCAGCGTTCTGAATAGCCTCATCAACCGTCATTTGAGGGTCCGAACTTGATTCTGATTCGGCTTCCGCCGCGTCGTTTTGCTCAACAAGTTGTGCGAGTGTTTTGCCCGGGATTGCGGCGACGCTCGGTTTTGTTTCGATTTGCGGCACCTCTGATTGAACGGATTGAACGTCAAAATCGAATCTGTCCGGATATGGTTCGAGTTCTTCCTCTTTGATAGCGCGACCGCCGCGCCGCTCGATGCCGATCTGTTTGTGACATTCGAGCTGTATTTCGCGCAATATAACCATTACGTATGCGTCCATTTTTGCTCCTTATGTTGCTTCTCTTGACATTTCAATTTAAATGTTCTATATTTTTATTAAGAAGTGTTCAGGTGCCACAACTTGTGTTGTGATGCGGTTGCAAGTGCAATCGATACCGTTGCAGATCTGTGAATCACTTTCGTGATTTGCTGGGCGCACTTCTTTTTTTATTGCTTTTTACTCCTTATGTGTGCGAGGTGCGCGCACGCTCACACGTGCGCGCTACCTATTGCAAATTAGAATGTAATGCTAGGGGTTACGCTGACGCTCGAAACAGACGAGATGATACGGAAATTGAAATCCGTGCTCAAATCACCGCATTTAACCACAATTGTAAAATACGGCGTGACACCGGCAGAACCGGCAGAGTTTGCCACATATGATTTGAATTTGCCATACATCATAGAACCAGACGGTCCGCCTTGCACACTTTGATAGTAACCTTCAACAGTTTTGTTGGGAGTGATAACAAGCTTGTTATTCTCAATCTTTGCACTGAAAATGCTATCCTTGATGCTTTCGAGTGTTATTTGAGATTCCGTGCCAATCCACGCTCCGCCTGCTGCGCTTGATCTATAATTTTGTATCGTGATTTTTCCTGATGCAGACGTTGTGAAGGTCAAATTGTTGTAATAGCTTTCACCGACATCGCCAAAAACGTTGGTCAAATCAATCGATAGACTTGCGCCGTTTGTCGGAACCATGTATTGAAATAGGTCATTGCCTGTGCCTGTTGAAAGACCGGTTTTATTGACAGACAAACTTGAAGGAATACCGTCAAAGGTGATCATACTTGTTGCTTCGAATTTTCCTTCGCGAGTTACAACTTTGACGTATGCGACAGATCCGCGGAAGGATTTTTTACAAGTAACGGTTGCGGTGAGTGCGCCGTCGGATGCCGGAGTGACAGTGATGTAATCGCTGATGTTTTCACTTGCTCTTGAATCACCGTCTGCCCATGCGATTGACCAGTCAACAGCTTTGTTAGGGGCATCTGCCGGAAGAACGGTTGCCGTCAACGTCTTGCTGACCGTGCCGTCCTCAGATGCAATTGTTGCGCCGGAAAGGATGCTGACTCTTGCAGTGTTTTCGATATTCTCACCGCTGTCGTCAGAGGGTTGCTCCGGTTGTTCGGGTTGCTCTTGTCTCTGATCTGCGTCTTGTTTTTTGAACCAGTCGTCAGTGTTTTTGCCATACACACCAAAGCCGACGCCCAAAACAACAGATGCGCACATCACAATCGCAAGCAGTACTGCAACGATCGCGCTGAGAGCTTTGTTGCGTTTTTGATAATCTTGTTTAGTTGCCATGTTTTCTCCTTCCTGCTTTTTGAGCAGTTTTTTTATTTGATTTGTTTTTGTGGGGTTTTGATTGCCGTTGCCGTTTCGGTTTGGACTGCCGTTTCGGTTTCGGCGGAGATTGAGATCGTTTCATCGATTGCATTGCAAAATACGGCGCATGTTTAACAAACAATGAGATTATCATCACAAGCAAAATGACGCATACAATCACGATCGCAGCGATGATCAACGATTGTTTGTTGTTTCCAAACCAGCCTTTAATGCGATTCCATACATTTTTATAAAACTGAGAATTGTCATAAGGCTTGTTAGGTTCGATGTCGGCAACGGCGTTTATCGGGTTCGATGCAACCGCAAACGTGTGATAGACGTCGTTCTTTCTGCACGTTATAGATGCAACGTTCATATTGAGATAAACATTTTCTTCCGCAACGTATGCATATTCCTGCCCCAAACTCATTTCGCCTTCGGTGTAAACGCCTTTTGCGGTGTATTGAGATTGTGCAAAGCGGAACATATAAACCGTTTGTTCGTTCTTTATTCCGTCACGGACACGTGCGATGACGTTATCGTAATCAACGACGTCGAAATAATACTTTTTGCAAAACTCTTCTTTCGGAAGGTCTACGTCACGCACATCGATCGGCTCGATTGCCTGCACGTCGAAACGATCGTAATCGTAAACGCCTTTGTAAAGTTTGAACCAGTCGAACGCTGTCGGCTTACGCTTGTAGCTTTCAATCGTGTAATTTTCGTCTGCCGTAATTTCGATAGGGACATAAATCATCTGCCCGGATTCAACGATTTCAACATTTTGGTCAAACCATTGTGTCGTTTCACCGTTCGGCATATATCCTTGAAACATATCCATTGAAAGTTGCTCGCCTTTGTCGTTCAAGAGTTCCAATTTTCCAAAGCGATAGCTCTTGTTGTAGTTGTAAATGTAATCGAGCAAACGTTCGCCGGAAAGCGTAAAATCTTTCGCATAAGGTGTGCTTGCATCGGACGTTTCGTAACCGGTGTAAAAAAGGTAATATACAATCTGATCTTCGATAGGGACAGAACCGACTTTTGCATTATGATTCCAGTCCAAACGACAGTTGATCGGACGCAACGGAGCAAGGCTGTCGTCACTATACGTTGAATCGTAAAGGACAAACGGAATACCTTTGTTCAGCTTTTCGTTCTTGCCTCGTTTGTCATTATTTTTTGTAAGTTGTTGCCCGACGTATTTCAAAACGGTGTCGTAAACTTCTTTTGTTGACGTAACCAAAATCGGTGACGTCATCGCCGAATAATACGATGCCTCGATCTTCCAGATTCCGCCGTATTGTTCGATGAGTTCGTTCGGAAAAGAAAAGTAAACGCTGTCGAGCTGATCCTTTACGGTGTAATCGCTTTGTGCGCTTGAATTGCCTTCCGGACGGAAGAACGTATGATTGAGCTCGATGTCGAGAACGTCGATGCTGTATGCCTTTACGGTGTGCGTGTTGCTCGCTTTGTCCGCGCCGAAACCTTTCATATATCCTGCGCACTCATACGATTTGCCGATTGACGTTGTCGTTGCGGTGGTGTTGCCGTATGCGAAAAGCTCGACTGTTGCGACGTCGTATCTGCGCGCGCCAGCGTGCGTGATTGCGTATTGCTCCGCCAGCGCAAGCAGTTTGCCGTCACTGTCATCGATACGGAATTTGTAGAACAGCTTGTCGGACGTTGCGGAGCAGAATATCAAATTGACGCGTTGATAAGAGGATGCATTGTCTTTTTCGTCGAACGCAACCGCAACGTTTGCTTTGTTGGATGCGCTGGATCTAGAAAAATCTTTTTGTTGCGGATTATATATGTACAAGTAAAGTCCGAACTTCGAGTTGTCCGTGCCGTCATAGCCGTATTCGAGGAACGTGTAGATTTGCGTATCCTTCGATGCGTCTGCCGGGTAGTCTGAAAAATCGAAACCGTCCGAGCCTTCGAGGTCTTTTGTGACGTCGATTTTGTCAAAAACGTAATTGGGCGCAACGTCACCGTCGACGGCGTATACAACCGCCGACGGAAGCGTCGCACTCATAAGGAGGATAAAAATGAGGGAGAGCCCGATAATAGACGAAAGAATTGTTTTTTTCATCAGAAGATAACCTCCGACGGATTTATTTTGATGATTAAGTCTGCACTCAATATGCCTTCGACGTCGAATTTCTTGCTGCTGCCGTTTTCGGCAGTGACGACGATCTCAAAGAACGTGCCGACGTAATTGCATCTGACGTCATCGACAACGTGACCGAAATACGCATTGCTTAATGCGGTGACGATATTCTTCGGCGCGGTGAACAAAAAATAACCGTCCTCGATCTTCACGTCGAAAGCACGGTTATAATCGCCGTCCGCCTGCGCGAACGCATGGAGTTTTCCGTCAAGCATAAAATCAAAGTCCGCACTCGCTTTGGGGCGCACGGTTGCGTCGAAATCACCGCCGTTCACAACATCGATGCGAACGGTGAGCGCATCTTTTACATCAACCGACTTGACGGAAACGCCGTCTTTCAGAACGTCGAATTTGCGCACCGTATTGTTCCCGTTGCCGGGAATGAAATCCCAGTTTTTGAATCCGTCAGACCTGACACCGAGAACGATCGCACCGGCAACGATTCCGAGCAAAAGCACAATAAGCATCACCAGCGCGAACACCTTGATGCCGTTGTTTTCTCTTCTCGATGTATTCTTTTTCGTTCTACGTTTTGCCATAGAGTGCCTCACTTCGATGCAAGATTTTTGATCCAGTCAAAAGCAAGATTCAGAACGGTGACGTAATCTTGCTTGGTTATAAGCGCAACAATGCCGATGCCTGCAAAAAACAGAATTGCCAGCGAAATTGCAACGCTCACGATGCCGGATAAAACTTTTCCGAAAATAGTGCTGATTTTCATATATACCTCATGGGGACAACCGCCGGGAGCGTTCGTCCCAAAGTGTGATTTATCCGTTCCCGGCGTGCCACTCATCCGAGTGGTGTGTTTATGCCGACACCGCCTTTATCTTTTGTCGCTATCCTAAAAAATCAAAAAGGAATCAGACGATGCCGGCAGACAAACCGACTTTGTCGGGTTGTTTCAATATGATTCGACGATCTTCGACGGCAGAGTTGAAACTCTCGACGTTGAGGATCATCTGACGAGTCACCGAGCCGACGCTTTCCGTTCTTGTCCCGGTGAAATGCACGAGGTTGCGCGAAACGTCATCGATGACGCAAGCGTAACCTTTGTATCTGAAACAATCGCCGTGCGAAAGTTTAGATGCAACGTCGAGGCAGATTGACTGCTCCGAACGTTTTGCCGTGATATTGCGATGAATGTGTTTGCCTTTTTTCATTGTTCACCTCACGCAAATACGGTACTCGAGATCTTCCATGGCGATATCGAGTGCGCGGTCAATGACATCGAGCTTTGCCTCGATGTTCTTTTGTGCGTCAACGTCGCCGTCAAGTTC
>ERZ1026854.2249-NODE-2249-length-11191-cov-2.938578_pt1 | contig 11191 bp, 8 predicted proteins | sample MGYA00380157_ERZ1026854 | MGnify/ENA primary metagenome ERZ1026854 (study PRJEB33269, sample SAMEA4719793) | human gut metagenome | biome: human-associated habitat; feature: organic feature; material: feces | place: Cameroon | collected 2013-10 ...
TTGCAGAGGCTGCCTCTGCAGCAAAGCCCTGAGGAGTGCTAATTTCGGTTAAACCTTTACCAAGAGTACGGATTACACGCCAGCCGCCCGCATAAGTGCCAAGAGCAATAGCCAATCCACAAGCGGCAATTACCCATAACTGAGGACCCGTACCCGAAGCCTGAGCGCCAACCGCAATAAGAGTCAGCGTGATGATGCCCATAGTTTTCTGAGCGTCGTTGGTGCCATGCGAAAGAGCAACCAAGCAAGCAGTGATAGTTTGTCCATGCCTAAAGCCAGAATCAACCTTGTCTTCAGTCATCTTGCGCACTATTCGCAGTATCAGCCGCACCGCCACCCATGCGGCAAGACCAGCTACCACAGGAGAAACTAAAGCAGGGATAAGAACCTTCGTAAGCACAGCCATGAAGTTAACGCCTTCAACACCTGCACCCACAATAACAGCTCCGACTAAGCCGCCAAACAAGGCGTGAGAAGAACTTGATGGTAAACCAACAAGCCACGTGAGCAAGTTCCAAATAATTGCACCGACCAAACCTGCGAAAATAAATTCAGGTCCAATCACCACTTGTTGTTCATTGATAATTCCACCTGAAATCGTTTTAGCAACCTCGGTAGAAAGAAACGCGCCGATTAAATTAAGCGTACCCGCGGCAATAACCGCTGTTTTTGGTTTCAGCGCGCCTGTTGCAATCGAGGTAGCCATTGCATTAGCAGTATCGTGAAAACCGTTAGTGAAGTCGAACACGAGTGCTGTCACAATTACCATGCCGACAACAATAAGAGTTGCAATTTCCATTGCTTGTCTGTTCCCCTTTCTGGGTGTCTTGTTTGTTCGCGAAGCAAAGTTTTCCTTTGCCCGTGCGAGAAAAGCTCCTGTTTTTCTGCCTTCTGGCCACGAAGACACAACGAGTTACTTTTCTGCTCAAACAAGACTAGACCCCTAGAAAAGGGAGTGTGTTCACGCAATGTTAACTCATGACCTTAGTTGTTAAATCGAGTTTACAAATCTGTAGAATATGGCTTCATCTTTGCCTTTTAGCTTTAGATCCGAATCCGCTTTTAAGCCTTAATTTTGTTTTCAAGTCAGCCTAACTACGCTTTTGTATAGCCACCTCGCCTCTAGGACATCACCTTAATTCACTACACGACCTAGCTACCTTTGCATGACTATCAGGCAATCCGAGAAAGAAGGTACTCTTTTGGTTTCGGCTCTATGCTTTCTAGCAAAAAAAGGATGCGAAACAATTCGCATCCTTTTCGTAGTTCTAATGGCTTTTCTAAACGGTTATTTAGCTTCGTGATGCCAAGGCTTGCTTTCGCCCTTATTCTCACCAGGAATACGCACATTGATTTCCTGGTTCTTAACACCAACACGAGCACCTGCAGGAATAGATTCAGTAACAAAGGAACTACCCGCAATGATAGCGCCTTCGCCCACAACCGTCTCTCCGCCCAAAACACTAGCGTTTGAGTAGATGGTTACGTTGTCCTCAATGGTTGGATGACGCTTCTTGCCAGCAAGCTTTTGGCCTGCACGAGTTGAAAGAGCTCCGAGCGTAACGCCCTGATAAATCTTTACATGGTTGCCAATATTGGTGGTTTCACCAATAACAACACCTGTTGCGTGATCAATAAAGAAGTACTCCCCAACTGTTGCGCCAGCATTGATATCAACACCGGTACCACTGTGTGCATACTCGGTCATGATACGTGGAATAAGAGGCACGTTCTGAACATAGAGCTCATGAGCAACACGATACACGAAGATGGCGAAGAAACCAGGATAAGAAAAGATGATTTCCTCTTTACTCTGCGCCGCAGGGTCTCCGTCAAACGCTGCTTGAACGTCTTTCAAAAGCATGCTCTGGATTTCGGGAAGGCGGGAAAGGAAGGTGAGCGTTATTTCATCGACGCGCTCACAAATTTCCTCTTCGGAAAGCGTGCCACCATCACGAAACATAAGAGCCTCGTAAACTTGCTTACGCAAAACGTTTTCAACACGTGTAAGCGTTTCGCCAATGAAATACTCAGGATGAGAGCCCATAGGAGCTTCGTCTCCAAAATAACGGGGAAACATCACACGACGCAAGTCACCCAACATGCGAGTAATTGCTTTTTTGTTTGGAAAATGATGATTAGGATCGGTAAAGAAGATCTCTTCCGCCTGATAGTTGGCAGCAATGCCCTTTACCACATCTTGTAAATTCTCGTTGAGCATATCGTTCCTATCTACGCACTATCCCTAGCAAATCTTAATGAGATTCAGAGAGGTTACCTTCTAGTAATAACAACAGCTTGAAGCCAAAAAGGCTTCTGTACAGAATACCTATTATCCGATGCTCTGTTAACCCAAGGTTGAAAGGTTTTGAGGTAAACGAAACCGTTTACATTATAAGAAGCAGCCGTAAAACCGTAGACGCCCTTTATACGCTCCATCCTTATACAGGCTCTCCTCTTATGTGCATTCTAGCCCAAGCCTTCGCTTCTAAGAAGTCGGCTCACTCCTCTTACGCAAATCAGAAACAGCTCAAACAGATCAATCTTTTTCTATCCTGTTTTCGTCGTTCCTGGTGTTGGAGTCGGTTCAGGCTCTGGTGTTGGAGTTGGCGTAGGCTCCGGTTCTGGCGTTGGAGTTGGCGTAGGCTCCGGTGTAGGAGTAGGAGTAGGGGTTGGGGTTGGCTTAGCCGCTTCTTCCTCAGCCTTCTTCTTTGCCTCCTCTTCAGCTTTGCGCTTTTCTTCCTCTTCCTTTGCTTTCTTCTCTTCGTCATCTTTACTTGTTGACGATATATTGGTTAAGCCAAGGTTATCGTTCGGGAATGTTTTATTGTAGGTTGGATCTGGTGCTTCCATGAACGGAACGATGGCACGATCTTGGCACCACTCATTCATAAAGTAGCCAAATACACGTGCGCCCGAAACGGTAGTAGCAGGCACAACACGATCAGGATCACCAATCCAAATAGCCACCGAAAGCTCAGGGGTGAATCCTGCAAAGTAGCTATCCATGTAATTTTCCGAAGTGCCCGTTTTGCCTGCGGCCGGCTGGCCAGTATTAATGCGCGCCGCCATACCTGTGCCGCCGTTAATCACACCCTCCATTACCTTTCGTGCCGCACAGGCTACTTCAGGAGAGAGTGCCTGTTCGCCTTCTGGTGAAGAGGCATCAAGGAGCACGTTTCCTTTTCGATCGAGAATTTGCTCTATGGCAATGGCATCGTAATGGGTACCACCGTTTGCGATAGTTGCATAAGCGTCCGCCATTTCAAGCGTAGTTACGTCAGAAGTTCCCAATGTCAAGGAAAGCACTGGATCAAGATTAGAGGTGATGCCCATACGATGCGCTGTATTGCTCACCGCCTGAGGCGTCACTGCTTCGCAAAGACGTGCAAAGCCCGTATTCGAAGAAATTGCAAAAGCGCTTGCAATGCTTCGAGTGCCATATTCCGCGCCATTGATATTTTCGATTGGCTTATTGTTTCCAATGGTAACGGTACTTGAACAACTAACGCTTGTATTAGGTGAAATGCCTTGCTCAAGAGCCGTTACTAATGTAAATGTTTTGAATGAAGAGCCTGGCTGACGAGCCTCTTGCGATGCCAAATTCCATTGGCGATCATAAAAATCTTTGCCACCAACCATGGCTTTGATATAGCCGGTATTCGGATCAATAGCTGTCATACCAACGCTCAAAGCGCTATTCATTTCGCTTTCTGCTCTATCAGCTGCAGCTTCTGCCATTTCCTGCATATCGACATCAAGGGTGGTATAGATCGTTAAACCACCCTTAAATATTTCAGTGGCCGATAAGTTATAGGAACCCGAAAGCAGCTGATCGCGTACATAACTCGCAAAGTAAGGATACGCCACAAAACCATCCACAGAAGGTTCAGAAGGGTTAAGGTTGATTGGCTCAGCCTTGGCAGCCTCTGCCTCTTCTTTGGTAATTACCTTGTTTGATACCATGCGATCAAGTACCACATTTCGACGCTCAAGGGCATTATCAGGATAATATAGAGGGTTGTTATATGAAGGAGACTGTGGAATACCCACCAACATAGCAGCCTCAGCCAAGGTAAGCTCCGAAGCGGATTTGGAATAATAGCGCTGCGCCGCAGCCTCAATACCATATGCTCCAGCACCGTAATTGATAGTGTTCATATAGAGCAAAAGAATGTCTTCTTTGCTGTAGAGCTTTTCCATCTCTATAGCAAGATATGCCTCGCGAGCCTTTCGTTTATAGGTGATATCGTCCATTTCATCAAGAAGAATGGTATTACGCACAAGCTGCTGCGTAATGGTAGAGGCTCCCTCAAGCGTACCACCAAGCATATTGTTAACAATGGCACGACCCATGCCAAGCAGGTCGACGCCACCATGGTCATAGAAACGTTCATCTTCTGTTGCCACCGTACCCTCTACGGCGTAACGCGAAATCTGATTAATAGAGTCGAGTGGCTCACGATTTTCCAGCTGAAAACGCGCTAGAAGCGTAGTGTGATCACTTGCATATACTTCGGTTGGCTTGATGGTATTGAAAGCATCAGCATCTGAATAATCAGGAAGATTTTGGAGCCATACCGCAAGAGCAATTGCAATGGCAACTGTACCCACAAACAAGCAACCCACAACTGCCATAAGAGCAATATGGAGCTTTGAAAAAAGAGGCTTGTCGAGTTTTTCTTCAAAGCTCTCTGTTTCTTGGAAACCTACATCCCCTGATTCGTTATAACCGGTTTCTTCGGTTTTCTGATTTTTGTTATCAAATTCGCTTTTCATATGCTGAGCTTGCTGTTCTTCGTTTTCTGCAACATCTTTGGCGGGTTTATCATCATCAAGGGCAGCATCCTTCTGGGAGTCGGAAGATGAAACAGTATGCAGCTCTTTTGAAGTACCTTCTGGCACACTTTTATCCTTAGAAATATCACTCTTGCTGGACGCAGAATTAGATGCCATGTTATCGTTTTTGTCGGCTTCGCTCATTAACCCCTCCTGGTCAAAAACGCCCGGCTCAACGCGAGTTTAGCCCTGTGAAAACATATTTATGTTTAAAGGAAACATTATTTTTGCTATTGTACCCCGACTATTAGGCAAAACTTGCCAACATTGCTTTTTGATTTGACGCTTGCAGTGTTTTTTAGACTTGAGGCTATTTACTGCAACCAATCCAAACACGATAGCAATCTTTCTGTCCATTAAAATCCGCCGAAACCAAAAAGTGCGCGATGGCATAAAGCGGCTTATGACCAGCTTTTTTAGCCGCTTCGAAGAGTGGTGCCGTGCGCACATGAACCTTTTCGCCGTAATCGCTAAACGCTACCCCTTCAAAAAATCTCACCCCTTTTTCGATTTCCGAAACGCGGTCCCACAACACAAGAGGAACCTGATCGCTGGCTTGATGCTCTAGGAGGTCTTGGGGTTTTACCAAAACTCGTGACTGGGCAAGCTTTTTTTTGCTGTCTGCACCTGCACTCCTTGCGTTTTTGCTTTCATCCCCCTCCTTCTTGTCTCCAATTTCTTTATGCGCTCCCTTTTTCTGTATGCCCACAATCCCCGTTTTCTCATTTATCTTTACAGGAACATCGTCTTCCTGGCTTTTAGCGTCCTCGTCCGCCTCGGAGCCTTTCGGATAATCCACGTAAGATTCGATCATTTCGTCAGGATTTTTCGCATCTATAAAAAGAGCGTAGCGCTGCATATCACGCACAAGGATTTTGCGTTGCCATTGAGATTCTGGATTGTAGGCATTAAGCCTTGTAATAATAGGTACCGCTTCTCGCACGCCATTCTGTATAAGATCAAGAGCATGTTTACTCAGCGCCCTTTGATACTTCAATCGCCTAAGCGCTCGTTCCAAACGCGTAATTTCATCCTGAAACTTTTCAGTAGTTATATCGAACGCCGTTATTACATCCTCTAAAGAGCGAGATTTCATTTTCTCGAGCTGTTTAATCGAAACGCCCATTTTGCGATAGAAGGCAATGTTGCTTGCCTCAAACAAAGCATGCAGAGAATAAGTGCGATAGTTACTATCGGGCAAACGGTGTGAGTGAATGAGTCCTAACTCTTCCCAATAGCGCAATGTTGAAGCAGGAATATTAAGGAGTTCCGACGCTTCTTTAATCGTGCATTCCGCCTCTTGTCTCATCTTTTCCAATTTGTGAACATTTGATGAAGTAACATGTTCGCCTCTAAACATTCAAGTTACTTGAAAGTTTAGAGTAACTTCGCGCTTGATAAAAGAGCACGTAACGCAACGCTAAAAAGACCAGTAAAGGAGAAGAAATGATTGAGCGTTCGATGGTTAAGTCTTACTTACACTATGTTGTTCCCGCAACCATCTCTTTCACTCTTACCTGCATCTATTCTATTGTTGACGGTATCTTCGTTGGCAACATTGTTGGAGACGCAGGCCTTGCTGGCATTAATGTTGCTTATCCTCTATACGCGCTGATTCTTGCAACGGGAACAGGCATTGGTATGGGAGGCGCAGTTATCTCCTCTATCCGAGAAGGATCAGGAAATCGCGAGGGAGCCCGCCACGCAACCGGCCACACTATTTTGATGCTCCTGCTCTTTTCCATTCCTGTTACCTTATTACTTCTCTTTTTCGCACGTCCCCTTTGTGCAGTTTTAGGCGGAGCAGGAGAAACACTCAATCAAGCCGTTTTGTATCTTTCCGTATTATCTTTAGCAGCACCTTTACAGGTAATGATTGTTGGCTGTCTTCCTTTAATCCGCAATCGTGGACATGTGAAATACGCCATGGTAGCCTCGGTCGTTTCCGGTGTTATCAATGTAATATTTGACTACGTATTTGTTGTTGTTCTTAACTGGGGAACTATGGGTGCAGGTGCCGCCACCGCTTTGGCCCAGTGCTGCAGTTTTCTTTTAATCGCAGCGTTCTTCCTGCGCAAAAACGAACGCTTGGGTCTTCGTCATTTCAAACCCAACACTGAACTTTTCGCCCATTCCTTAAAACTTGGATTAGCACCTTTCGGGTTAACACTTTTACCCGAAATCACCGTTGTTACCCTTAACGTAAATGCCCTTATCTACGGAGGAGAAACTGCTGTAGCTGCCTATGCGGTTATCTCTTACGTTGCTTACGTGATTCAAATGCTCATTCAAGGCGTTGCTGATGGCAGCCAGCCGCTCGTAAGCCAGTGCTACGGCGCAGGCAAACTGAAACTCGTCCAAAAAATTCGCAACACCAATTTTGTTGTAGCAATTTCGATTGGGCTTATTGGGCTAGGCGTTATGACCGCTCTACGCTACCAAATTCCAAGCTGGTTTGGTGCCTCTGAGGCAGCAACTGAAATCGTCGCCTTCGCTCTTCCTGTCATTGCATTCGCCTACATGTTCTTCGGTTTAACCCACGTAAGTACTTCATACTTTTACGCAACCGACGACGCACGAGGCTCAAGCTTATTGGTCTACGGAGAAGCAGCTCTGGTTGTTTTATACACCTGTGGTCTTGGCTTTGTTTATGGGCTCACGGGAGTTTGGGGCGCTATCGGAATGACACAGATTACCCTTGCGTTTGTTGCCGCTGTTTTGTTACGCAGACATTCCCACAAACGCCTTGGATTAACCTCGATACACAAAGGACATAAAGCCGCCACCCATCGTCATATCGCTGCGGCAGGAAGATAACACTACCGCACAGACCGCCCTTGCAAAAAAAGTAAGACATGCAAGGGCGGTTGCAGTAAAAACAGCGCAGAAGAACAGACCGCAGAAGAGAGTGGCTTACTCTTCCGCCAGGAAATCAAACGCATATTGCGCAGCAGCCATTGAGCCTTTAATCAAAACACTTTCGTCAACATTGTAAAAGCAGCTATGTTGGGGATATTCTGCTCCCACCTCAGGGTTTCTTCCGCCAATAAAAACAAATACACCAGGAACAAGTCGTAAGTATTCGGAAAAATCCTCACCTGAAAGCGTTCCTTCATATTCAATGAGCGCGTCTTCGCCCAATATTCGCTTAATAGATTCCTGGGCTCGCAAGGCACATGCCTTATCGTTAATCAGAGCCGCATTGCCGGGAGTCCACTCAAACGTAGCTTTCGCCCCAAAGGTATTAGCAATGAAATTCACCATACGCTCCATTTTTCCCGCCAAGGAATCACGAAGCTTGGGATTAAAAGAACGAACAGCGCCCGTTAAGTAGGCAGAACCCGCCATAACATTGCGGGCAACACCTGCATGGAACTCGCCAATTGTTAAAACAACTGGTTCGAATGGCGAAACGTCACGGCTTACAACGGCCTGCAAAGCCTCGATCATCGAAGCGCCAACAACAATAGCATCAACACCTTTGTGGGGCATAGCACCATGGGCACTCGCGCCGCTGATATCAACCCTAAACCAGTCAGTGTTAGCCATACGAGGCCCTACATCTGCAGAAATTTTTCCCGCAGGAACCTCACTCCAGATATGTGCACCATAGATGGTTTCAACGCCATCAAGAGCACCTGCTTTGATCATCTTGCGAGAGCCAATTGATATCTCTTCGGCAGGTTGAAAAATTACACGAACTTCACCCTGAAGTTCTGAACGATACGCATGCAAGATTTTTATGGCGCCCAGCATCATAGCCATATGGCAATCGTGTCCGCAGGCGTGCATTACCCCCTCATTCTGCGAGGCATACTCCACCTTCGTGAGCTCATTAACCGGCAAGGCGTCAATATCAGAGCGAAGAGCAATGCAATGATGTGGCTTTCCCTCCTCATCGTAGGCGTTGGGCGCTTCGCCTTTAATGGTAACGATGAGCCCCGTTTCGTAGGGACGAGCATATGAGACGCCAATTTCATCGAGTGCTGCAGCAAGGGCATCGGAAGTTTTAACCTCATGCATACTGAGCTCAGGATGTGCATGAAAATAACGGCGTTTCTCAATAACGTAGGGTTCAATTTCTTCAGCCATGGCACGAATACGGCTGGTAATAGCGGACTTTGTCATTGTTATCAATCTCCTCAAGTCGGCAAGGATCCGACTGAAAAAAGTATATCAAAGCTAACAACAAGAACAACTCATCAAGCAGCAGTAATAACCTCTATAATGAAAGATGAAGACGCTCTTGCAGGAGGGTTTATGCAGGAGCTTCATATTCAAGGAGGAGGATCTTATGGCTTACAAGAAAGTTCTTGTTCCATTCGATGGATCAGATCATGCCAAAAGTGCGCTTGGCATTGCAAAACAGCTGCTCTCAAAAGATGAGGATGCAAAAATCTTCGTCATCAACATTGTTCCCATGAGCGTTATTCCCGCCATTACCAATGCAGGTCCCGCATTGGGCACTTCGGTCACCTTTACCGACTACGATGCTTATTCGGAACTTTTTGAAAGCACGCTCGAAGGATTCCGCGAAGAAATGATCGAGTCAATTGGTGATGCACTCGATGACATTGATACCAGCAAAATCCAGATTGAAGCAGTTGCACACCCTTCTCCTGTTCACGGGATCATCGACTACGCCGACGAACATGATTGCGACATCATTGTTATGGGTCGCCGTGGCCTAGGGGCTGTTCGCGGTTTACTTGGAAGCGTAAGCTACGGCGTTTTACGCTCAATAGATATTCCTGTTATGACGGTAAAATAGATCCCTTTTTTAAAACACCCGAAGGGTCAGAGCGCAAAACGCTCTGACCCTTCCAACTGCCCCTTCTGAACCGCAGAGCATGAGTGATGAATGGCTTAACTTTGCAGTACTTACAAAAAGACTAAACAACTAAGTCCGCTTCTTTTACAGGAATAGCCGCTTTGAGCGAATCTAAGCTTGTTTCTATTTGACACCCAATGCGTCCTCCCGAAAACAAAATAGAATCGAACAATTCGGCCGTTTCATCAATGGTGGTAGTGAAGAACTTTTTCATACCCAGAGGAGAGCAGCCGCCGTGAACATACCCGGTAAGTCCCAATAATTCCTTAGATTTGACCATGTGGATCGCTTTTTCTCCGACCGCATTTGCGGCTTTTTTTAGATCGAGCTCCTCTGCCACTGGAATCATAAACACGTAGTGTTCGCCTGATTTCCCAATGGTTACCAACGTTTTGAAAACCCGATCAGGATCTTGCCCGAGCATCTGAGCAACCTCCACGCCACTTAAGGCCTCTGGACACTCAAAAGTATGAAACGTATACGGAACCTCAACGCGGTCAAGTTCGCGCACGGCATTAGTTTTCTTTTCTGCCTTTTTAGACATACCATATCCCTATTCAGATTAGTTCTACTTGCAAAATGCCCCGATGCCCTGTTAGTTTTTTTTAGACACCCATAAGCTCTTCAGCAAAACGAGCGGAGTTTTCCAGATCCTCCACCAAAACATACTCGTTAACCGTATGAAAGTTAGTCATTCCAACTCCCACAACTACCGGAGTTGCTCCCTTTGAGGCCAGTACATTTGCGTCAGATCCGCCACCTGTCGTTTTGTAAACCGGCTTAATCCCTGCCTTTTTGGCTGCGTTGCTAAAAAAGCGAATGAGTTCGTCAGATTCATCGTAGAAAAATCCGGGATACTCGAGTGTCCACTCAAGATCGAGTTTGACTTGACTATTTTCTGGGATAGACGCTTCGAAGGGAACCTTGCTTTCTTTGTTTGAGGGAGAGAACTTTTCAAATGCTGCCTCAAAGGCGCTTGTTATTTCCGCTCGAACCTCTTCTACCCTGTCGCGCGAAAGCGAACGACACTCCCCCGTCACACTGCAGGATTGCGCAACAATGTTGTTTACCTGCCCACCTTCAATACGTCCTATATTTGAAGTGGTAGCCTCATCTAGGCGTCCCCACGAAATACGAGCAAGGGCATCTGAGGCAATAGAAATAGCAGATATACCCGCTTCAGGTTCAACACCAGCATGGGAAGCGCGCCCTGTGATTTCCGCTGTAAACGTATAATGGTAAGGCGCACCAACAATGATGGTTCCCGCAGCACCATCAGAATCAAATACCGCACAGGGGATAATTCTTTTACTGTGCGCTTTTTCAGATGGAGTAGGACTAGATGCGGTGGAGTTCGTCGAGGAAGAATTCGCTGAAGAAGAATCGGCCGAACCCTTGGCGCTTCTTTCTGAAGTCGTCTTTCTTACTTGAGCAAGTGCATAATCAAACAATTCTTGATCCAAATACTTTGCACCCAAACAGCCAATTTCTTCGCAAACCGTAAACACAATCACGATTCCT
>ERZ1026854.2251-NODE-2251-length-11184-cov-4.203522_pt1 | contig 11184 bp, 7 predicted proteins | sample MGYA00380157_ERZ1026854 | MGnify/ENA primary metagenome ERZ1026854 (study PRJEB33269, sample SAMEA4719793) | human gut metagenome | biome: human-associated habitat; feature: organic feature; material: feces | place: Cameroon | collected 2013-10 ...
GTCCGTAGCTACGGAAATCGCCCGTTTCAAGCTGCATTCCGGAAAGACGCAGAAGCGCGCCGTCGACAGCCTCCCGCACGGTGGTCACCGTTTCTTTGCCGGAGAAGGTTACTTTATACGCTTTTTCGCTACCGTAATAAGGCGCAAGCGCGGTTATCGCCATAGCTGTCATATCAGGGTCGGAGTGGTCTCCGGAAAATGCAAAGCCTCCGTCGGAACAGCGAAGCGACAAAAGCTCCGCTATTATGCCGTCACGGGTGTAATATGCGCCGTCGGGGACGGAAAAGTCCGCCGCGTCAAGCGCGATAAGCCCCCAGATAAGCCCGTTTATTCCCTGTGCGCCGAGATTTTTTCTGTTATAAACGCCGTCGGCGATGAGGTTTACGGGTTTGCCGTCGGCGTCAACGCCGAAACTCGTCGGGTCGCCGCCGAGGGCGAGAACGGTAAGCGTGATCCTATGCCATTCCGTTGATTTCACGGCGTCAAGTCCGCCGCTTTTTGCGTATCTTTCGCTGATGTTTTCCCGAATTGCAGCAAGATACCGCGCGTAATCGTCCGCTATGCCGAGCCTGCCGAGTCCGATAGGATACCAGTCTCCTGCGGGACTTCCGGCTGCCGAAACATATTCCGGAGACAGGAGATTATCGCTTCCGGAAAGCCCCATGCTCCGTTTTTTCCATTCGATTATGCCTTCCGCAACGGACATTACGTCGTCGGAGGAGGGATATGCGGCGTGCACGGAATATACCGGCACAAGCGCGCAGCAAAGCATTATGACAGCCGTCAAAACCGAAATTGTCCGTTTTTTCATTTCACGCACTCCCTTCTTTCCGATAAACAATATAATTATACTACAAGCCGCAGGCTTTTTCAAGCGTGCGGCAGCTTTTGCGGAGCATTTTTGTCGCCGCACGACGTTTTTTTGATTTTTCTATTGACTTTTAACCGTCGACGGGGCATAATTGCGTATGTAATTTGTCTGCCGAAGGGAAAAACAAATGGGCAAAAATTATAAAAGAACGATTTACGCCTGCTTTATCGGGTATATCGTTCAGGCGATTGTAAATAATTTCATTCCGCTCCTGTTCGTCACGTTTCAGAAGAGCTACGGAATTCCGCTTTCAAAAATAACTCTGCTTATCACCGTCAATTTTGTGATACAACTTTTGGTTGACGCCTTTTCGACGTTGTTTGTCGACAAAATCGGCTATCGCGCGTCGGTTATCATCGCGCACGTCGCCGCCGCAACGGGACTTATTCTCCTCACGATCCTGCCGGAAATAATGCCGGACGCCTTTTTGGGAATTTTCCTTTCCGTTTGCGTTTATGCTGTCGGAGGGGGACTTCTTGAGGTGCTTGTCAGCCCCATAGTTGAAGCCTGCCCGACGGAAAACAAGGAAAAAATGATGAGCCTTCTTCATTCGTTCTATTGCTGGGGGCACGTCGGCGTTGTGCTGATATCAACAGCATTTTTCGTGCTTGTCGGCACAGAAAGCTGGAAGCTTCTCGCGCTTTTCTGGTCGCTCGTTCCGATGTTCAATATTTTTATGTTCGCCCGTGCGCCGATGTATCCGCTCGGCAGTAACGGAGAAAAGGGACTTTCGCTCAAAGAGCTTTTTTCAAGCAGGGTGTTCTGGGTTCTTGCCGTTATGATGGTATGCGCCGGCGCAAGCGAGCAGGCTGTCAGCCAATGGGCGTCGACCTTTGCCGAAACGGGACTCGGCGTCGGCAAGGCGATAGGCGACCTTGCGGGACCTATGGCGTTTGCCGTGTTTATGGGTACGTCACGCCTTATTTACGGTAAATTCGGAGACAGGCTCCGCCTTGATAATTTTATGATTTTCAGTTGTCTGCTCTGCGTCGCGTCGTATATATGCATAATATTTGTTCCCGTTCCCGCAATAAATCTTATAGGTTGCGCCGTGTGCGGATTTTCCGTCGGTATTATGTGGCCGGGGACGTTCAGCAAGGCGTCCGCGACGATACGCGGCGGCGGAACGGCAATGTTTGCTCTGCTCGCCCTTGCGGGTGACCTCGGATGCGGCGGCGGTCCGACTCTTGCCGGACTTGTTTCAAGTGCCGCCGGCGGCAATCTCAAAGCCGGAATTCTGGCGGCAATGATTTTCCCCGTGCTCCTCCTCTGCGGTATTTTTCTCCTCAAAAGATACGGAAAAAGAAATCGCGATTGAAGCCGCCTTTGCGGCGCGTGATTTTTCCTCAAAAAACAAAAACGGCAATCGCAAACCGCGATTGCCGTTTCTTTATTTATTTCACCTGAATATTTGCGGAAGGATATGCGTCGCTGAGTATGGATTTGACCGTTTCGTTTTCAACGATGAACGTCACCTTTGATAGGTCGATCCCTTCAAATGCTGTGTCGAAGGAGGAATATTTGATAATGTCGTCCGTTTTCAGTATAATCGTTTCCAGATTGTCGCAGCCTTTGAAAATGTAGCCCTCAAAATAAATGATGCCGCTCGGAATTTCAATCGTTTTCAGATTTTTGTTATTTGCAAATGCCCTCGCCCTGATACCTTTGACCATGCGCTCCGTTCCGTTCTGGTCTTTCGCTTTTTCGGGTATCACAATGTTCTCCGGCGACTTGCCCTTGTATTTCTTGACATACATCTGTTTATTGTCGATTGACGACGACTCCACCACTTTTTCATAAGCATATACGAATTCAAACTCGCCGGCAGCTGTCTTTACGTATTTGTTATAGAGATAAATGCCCACGAACACAAGTGCCGCGATAAATACAATCGCACCTATAAATGCAAAAAAGTTTTTCATATTGACCGTAGTCATCCTTAATTTATTCAAGCCGATTCGGATTTCCCGTGTGTTATCATTCTGTCATAGCCGGAGGAGATTTGTCCATATTCTCAAAAAATTTTATGATATTTTTTCTGAAAGCCAACGGCACGCCTCCGGCGGAGCGCTTTATATTTCCGCAATAACAGCCGACCGCGGCGGAATTATGCATTTGCCGTCTGCAAAAACGGTCTCTCCGCCAAAGCGGAATATTTCATTCTTCGGCGACAGGTTACAGTCAAAAGAAGCCGCGGCAGCCGAAGGATTTATAGCAACAACCGCCCTTTCTCCCCCGCCTTCCCTCACGTATGCGATGGGGTATGCGTCCTTTTCGGCATATATGAATTCAATATCACCGTTGTTTGAAAGCGCGGGATGCGCCCGACGCAGACTTATCAGTCGTTTCACCTCGTGATAAATCGAATTTTCGTCCGCTATGCTCTTTTCGACCGTCGGACGGTTTTCGTCTGGGTCTATGGGGATATAGAGTTTTTCCGGCGATGAAAGTCCGAAGCCCGCGTTTATCGTCCCGTCCCACTGCATGGGCGAGCGCGAGCCCGTTCTTCCGTAGCCGCCTTCGACGGAAACGAGATTATCGACATATTTCATTCCGATTTCGTCGCCGTAATAAATGAAAGGTACTCCGGGCATTGAAAGGATGAAGGCAAAAACCAGCTTTATCGCCGTTTCGTCATGCGTCAGCGACAGGCGCTTTGAATCGTGATTGCCGGAAAAAATACTTATGTGTCCCTTGCCCTTCGTGCTTTTGTAATGACGGATATATTTCTCCGCAAGGAGCGAAAAATCGCATCCGCCTTCGGACGCAAAATACGGCTTTTCCTTGCGGAAAAGCTCCGGACAGAAGTCCATATGAAAGCCGCCGCCTATCGCCTTTTCCGGGTCCATCCATTCGGAGACGAGCACCGCCTCCGGATATTTTTCATCCAGAAATGTGCGGACCTTTCGCCAGAGAGCCATATTGCCCTTGCCGTCCTCGTCGTTTTTTATAAGCGAGCTTGCCATATCGACTCTGAACCCGTCACAGCCCATATCAAGCCAGAAGCGCATTATTTTCATAAGCTCGGCAAGCGTCGCCCTCGGACCTTCGTCGTCCGTGCTTTGCTGCCAGGGCTTGTCGGGCTTGTAAAACCCGTAATTGAGCGCGGGCTGGTGAGAGAAAAAGTTGACGGCGCACACGCCGTTTCTCTCAGAAATACCGAGGATGCAGTTCATTCCGGGCTTAACCCAGATGCTGTTCGTCCATACATAACGATCTGTATATTCGTTTCTATACGCCTTCATTGATTCTTTGAACCACGGGTGCTCCGATGACGTATGTCCGGCAACAAGGTCTAAAAGCACCCTTATTCCCTTCCCGTGCGCCTCGTCGAAGAGGCGTTTGAGGTCTGCGTTCGTTCCGTATCTCGGAGCAACCGAGTAAAAATCCGAAATGTCGTAGCCGGCATCGACGAAGGGCGACTCAAAACAGGGGTTTACCCATATTGCGTTACAACCCAGCTCCTTTATGTAATCAAGCTTTTCGGTTATACCGGGTATATCGCCGATACCGTCCGCATTCGAGTCCCGAAAGGACTGCGGATAAATCTGATAAAAAACCGCCGTATCAAGCCAATGCATTTTAGCCTCCGCTTTGTTTTTTATTTTATTATGTCATATATGTCGCCGAAAGTCAACCTGTGCGGCGTTGTTTTCTCTTTTTGAACAGCAGCTTTGCCGCGACTGCATATAATGTCGTAAAACAACAATTTGTGAAAGGCAATTTATGAAGACATACAGCATAGGCATTCTCGGCGCGACGGGTGCCGTCGGCAGAGAAATGATGAAAATACTCTCCGAGCGGAGATTTCCGGCAGGCAGTATCAGGCTTTTTGCCTCCGAGCGCAGTGCGGGCAAAATAATGACTTTTATGGGCAATGAAGTGACCTTGGAAAATGCGGACGGCGCCGATTTTTCGGGGCTTGACTTTGTCCTCGGCGCGGTTTCCTCCGACCTTGCAAAAAAATTCGCCCCGAAGATAACCTCTTCCGGAGCGATATTTATAGATAATTCGAGCGCGTTCCGCTCGGATGAGAGCGTGCCGCTCGTCATTCCGGAAATAAATCCGGAGGATGTCCTTTCTCACAGCGGCATAATCTCAAACCCAAACTGCTCAACGATAATAACCCTCGTCGCCGCAAACGCTCTCTGCCGTCTCTCGCCGATAAAAGCGATGATAGTATCAACCTATCAGGCAGTCAGCGGCGCGGGAGAGGGCGGCATCCGCGAGCTTGCGGAGCAGAATGCGTCGCTTGCGGGAGGCGAGCCGACGTTCTGTCGCGTCTTTCCGCACAGAATAGCGGAAAATCTGATACCGTTCATCGGCTCTCCCCTGTCCGACGGTTACACAACCGAGGAGCGGAAAATGCAGAGCGAGGGCAGAAAAATCCTGCATCTGCCCGGTCTTTCCGTCACATGCACCTGCGTAAGAGTGCCGATTGTAAGGTCGCACTCCGTTTCCGTTTCCGTATTTACGGAGGACAGAATAACGGTTGAACAGGCAAAAGCGGCGTTTTCTTCGGCAGAGGGCTGTCGCCTTTGTGACGGAAATGATTATCCCATGCCGCTTTTCGCAAGCGGGGGAGATACAGTTCTCGTCGGCAGGGTGAGAGAGGATCTCACGCGCGAAAACGGCATCGCGTTCTTCTGCTGCGGCGACCAGCTCCGCAAAGGCGCGGCGACAAACGCCGTCTGTATAGCCGAACTGCTGACAAATCAATAACCATACTTTTCTTTGAAAAGAAAAGTAGGCAAAAGAAACTTCAGTTATCGGGGAGTATGTGCGGAATTTTTAATTAATCTGCACAGACAGGGCTTGCAAAGAAGGCAAAAGAAGCTTCAGTTATCGGGGAGTCTTTGCGGAGTTTTATGCCTCTCCTGTGTAAGGGATTTGCAAATGTGCGAAGCACGCTTGCAGGCCTCGCCGAGAGGGGTTTGATTTGCAAGTGTGCGGAGCACGCTTGCAGGCGTCGCCGAGAAGAGGACGTGGCGTACGAAGTGCGCGGAGTGGGATTTGCAAATGCGCAAGCGTTTGCAGGCGTCGCCGAGACGTGAGTGGGCGAAGTACGCAAAGGAAGCCGTAAAGCCCTCTCACCCGACTCCGTCGGGAGCTCTCCCACCGGGAGAGCCTTAACCTTGCCCGGCATATCCCACCCGTCTCCCTACGTTGTTTGCGCCCCGCAAGGGAACCCCCTCGTTCCCCGCAGGCACAACCCGCCCGCACACAACGCAATAACTCTGCGCAAAGCGCGCCGCTTCCCTCTCTTCCCTCTTAACTTAAAAACCCCCGCCGAAGCGGGGATTTTTTTGTTTTGTCACTTAACCGATTTAACGATATTTGTTATCTCATTTATGTAAAGAACGCTTGCGGGAAGTACGAGGCAGTTGCCGTTTGCATAGCCTGCGTTGACAAGCGCATTATACATCTTTTTCACGTCCTCGTTTTCGGAAACGTCCTTGACAAGACCCTGAGCCGTTGCGCTGCTCTCATAGAATTCAACAAGCTCTTTTGTCGACTTGAACTCGATAACGATTGCGGAAGTAAGTCCGTTGGACTTCTTTGTGAGCATATGGATCTCAACTGCGTATTCGTCCTTTGCGAGCTCTTCCTTTATCGTGTTCATAACGCCGGTAAAGGTTGTGTTGTTTTCGTAACCTGCGTCAATAAATGCTTTTTCAATTGCGGAATATTTGGAGCCGCAGGACGCGAGCATCGTCAGCGCCATAACAAGCACAAGCGCAAGGCTTACGATTTTTGTGAGTTTCTTCATTGTAAATCCTCCTTATTAAATTTGTTTTATAATTTTTGAGTCGGTACGGAGCGAGAAACGAATGTCGCCCGCCGGACTATAATCAGTATATCAACAGCGGCGTAATGTGTCAATATGCAAAAATGACTAAATGTACAAATCAGCCGATGTGCAGAATTCATAAAAAAGCCGACGGTGTCTGCCGTCGGCTTTTTGGCTATTCATCGTACTCGTAAACGCTTTCCGTAAGCCTTGCAAACGATGATATATTTTCGACGGTAAAATCAGAAATCTTCTCTCCCGTTCCACTGATTCTGAAAGAATAATCCTTCGCTTCGGGAAAGGCGCTGTCGCCTGCCACCATAATATTTTTACCTGCAAGATTGCCGCGCACGTTTGTTCCGTTTACATAAATCTGACGGATGTCAACCCGTGACTCTTCTTTTCCGATTTTTTTATCTGCAATATAAAATTCTCTCGGCGAAGGACAAAGCACAATTGCTTTTTTAAGCGTCTTTTCGCCGTAATCTCTGCCCGTTGTTTCAAAGTGAAAAGCCTTCGCTTTTGTCGGCGCGGAAAATCCGATAATCCTGCCGATTTTTCCAAGCGGAACGGGAGCAATACGGCATATCACATCGCCCTGCAGCGATACCGCAATACTGCGGCTTCCGAGCACTGTCGGCACTATCATAACTTCAAAGACAGAACGGTCGGTTTCAAAAATAAAGTCGGTTTTGCCGGACGACGAAAACAGTCTTCCGTACGGCTTTGAGATCCATTCGACCTTTCCCTTTTTCGTCTTTTTAAGCGCGCGGACGAGCTTTCCCCGCTTTGCGACGGCGCGGATAAAGCAGACAATCGCAAATGTCACTATGACCGTCGCCGCAATCGCCGCAACTGCTTTCGGGCTGTATATTGTAAGCGCCGCAAGCGGAACGATAAGAAAAAGCGAACACATAACCATAAGTATTATGGCGAGCAGGCGTGCCGCAAGGTTCTGCGCGGAAATTCCGGCGCGCGACCTTTTGCCGCGATTGAGCTTCTGCGCATAGGTGAAATCGCTTTCGTAATCGAGTGTAAGATTGTCTTTTTTCTTCTTTTTCATCTTCTGCCCTCCGTTTTATGCTTTTTTTAATTATACCATATACCCCCCTCTGTGTCAAGATTTTTCAGCCGCGCCCGCTGTTTTTCGCAACTCTACCGTGAGTAGAACCGGAGATATAGGCGCGTCGCGCGTCAATAGATTGCATTTTTCGTCGTTTTGTGCTAACATTATCGCATCGGCAAAACTGATTACATAAAAACGGAGATCAAAATGAACGTTACTATCGTATGCGAGGTTCTTGGCAAGGCAAACAACGGAACAACCGTTGCCGCCCTCAATCTCATCCGCTCACTGAAAGAAAAAGGTCACAGGGTCAAGGTCATCTGTCCCGACGCGGACAGAGAAGGACTTGAAGGCTATTACATTCTTCCCGTCACAAATATGGGAAGTCTTATAAACGGTATATTTGAAAAAAATCACGTCACGCTTGCAAAGTATGACGAGCAGATTATTTATGACGCAATAAAGGACGCGGACGTCGTGCATTTCATGGTTCCGCTCTTCATTGCAAGACGTGCGACAAAGCTCGCCGCAAGTCTCGGTAAGCCCATAACCGCCGGCTTCCATGCTCAGGCGGAAAACCTCACGGCGCACATCGTCGGGATGATGGGGAACCATCTCGCAAACCACCTGACTTACGAATGGTATGACAAAAACCTTTTCTGCCGCGCCGACGCAATTCATTACCCGACGCAATTCATCCGCGACGTTTTTGAGAGAGAAGTCCACCGCAAAACGAACGGATATGTCATTTCAAACGGCGTATGCAGCGATTTTCATCCCGTTCACGCCGAAAAGCCCGAGCAATACAGGGACAAATTCTGCATTCTTTTCACCGGCAGACTTTCAAAGGAAAAATCGCACATTGTGCTTATGAAAGCCGTCCGGAAGTCAAAATACGCAGACAAAATCCAGCTCTTCTTTGCCGGCAACGGTCCCCTTCTCGACAAAATCGAAAAATACGGAAAGAAATATCTGAAAAATCCGCCCGTCATCGGGTTTTACAGTCGCGCAGAGCTTGTTGACATAATCAACTTCTGCGATCTTTACTGTCATCCCGCGGAAATCGAGATTGAAGCGATTGCCTGCCTTGAAGCGATCTCCTGCGGACTTGTTCCCGTAATAGCGAATTCGCCGCGCTGTGCAACAAAGGCGTTCGCCCTTGACGAGCGTTGCCTCTTTGAGGTCAACAATCCGGACGACCTCGCGAAAAAAATCGATTATTTCATCGAACATCCGCAGGAAAAAGCCGCCCTGCGCGAAAGGTATCTCTCCGAAAGCGTCACGTTTGACCAAAAGCATTGCATGGACATGATGGAGCAAATGCTTTTGGATCAGGTGAATAAAAAGGACGCATAACAAAAAATAACCGCAGAGCCTGTCGGCTCTGCGGTCTTTTTTATTTTATTTTTCAGCCTTTCTGACGGTGCAGTCAAGCTCGCCGTCCTTTGCGTCGACGATGAGCGTATCGCCCATATCAAGGTCACTTGAAAGGATCGTGCGTGCGACAAGCGTTTCAACTCTGCCCTGAAGATATCTCTTGAGCGGTCTTGCACCGTAAACGGGGTCATAACCGCAGTCGATGCAGAGCGCCTTTGCGGCGTCCGTAATCTCAAGGTGCAAGCCCTTGTCCTCAAGACGCTTTGAGAGTTTTTCCGTGAGCAGGTCGATAATCTTTGTAAGCTGGCTCTTTGCAAGCGGTTTATAGAAGATTATCTCGTCCAGACGGTTAAGAAATTCGGGGCGGAAGGAGCTGCGGAGCAGACTCATAACCTCCTCGCGCGCCTTTTCCGTAATCTCGCCGTCGGCGTCGATACCGTCCAGCAGGTACTGAGAACCGAGGTTGCTCGTCAGAATAATTATGGTATTCTTGAAGTCAACCGTCCTGCCCTGCGAATCGGTTATTCTGCCGTCGTCCAGTATCTGGAGAAGAATATTGAAAACGTCCGGATGAGCCTTTTCGACTTCATCAAAGAGGACAACGGAATACGGATGACGGCGCACAGCCTCTGTCAGCTGACCGCCCTCGTCATAGCCGACATAGCCGGGAGGCGCTCCGATAAGACGCGATACGGAGAACTTCTCCATATATTCGGACATATCTATTCTGACCATTGAGCGTTCGTCATCGAAAAGACATTCGGCAAGGGCTTTTGCAAGCTCCGTTTTGCCGACGCCCGTCGGACCGAGGAACATAAATGAGCCTATCGGTCTTGAAGGATCGGCGATACCGGCACGCGAACGGAGAATTGCCTCGCTCACCTTGCGGACAGCCTCGTCCTGACCGATAACACGTTTATGAAGCGTATCTTCAAGGGAGAGTATCTTCTCTCTCTCGCTTGCTTTCAGCTTTGAAACGGGGATGCCCGTCCAGCGGGCAACAATTCCCGTAATCTCTTCTTCGGTTACGGTGTCACGCAGGATTTTATCCGTTCCGTCCGTATTTTTGCTGTCCTTATTTGCCTGCTCCAGCTTTTTCTGAAGCTCCGGCAGGACTGAATATTTAAGTCTCGCCGCTTCTTCATAACGGAAGGTGCGCTGAGCCTCCTCCATTTCGGCTGTGGCTCTTTCAATCTCTTCCTTTATGTTCTTTACAGAGTTGATCGCCGCCTTTTCGCTCTCCCATTTTGCCTTCATTTCGTTGAATTTATCCTTCATTTCGGATATTTCCTCCGTCACCTTGGCAAGCCTTTCGACGGAGAGCGTGTCCGTCTCCTTTTTGAGTGCGGTTTCTTCTATTTCAAGCTGCATAATCTTCCTGCGGACGTCATCCAGCTCTGCGGGCATGGAGTCTATCTCCGTTCTGACAAGCGCACACGCCTCGTCGACAAGGTCAATCGCCTTATCGGGGAGAAAACGGTCGGTTATATATCTGTCGGAAAGAACGGCGGCGGAAACGAGAGCCGCATCGTGAATGCGCACGCCGTGATAAATTTCGTAACGCTCGCGGAGTCCACGGAGAATGGTTATCGTATCCTCAACCGTCGGCTCGTTTACCATAACGGGCTGGAAACGTCTTTCAAGTGCGGCGTCCTTTTCGATATACTTTCTGTATTCGTCAAGCGTTGTTGCGCCGATACAGTGCAGCTCGCCCCTTGCAAGCATAGGTTTCAATATATTGCCTGCGTCAAGCGCGCCGTCTGTCTTGCCCGCGCCGACTATCGTATGAAGCTCGTCGATAAAGAGAATTATTCTGCCTTCGCTCTTTGTGACCTCGGCAAGAACGGCTTTCAGTCTTTCCTCAAATTCGCCGCGGAACTTTGCGCCCGCAATAAGCGAGCCCATATCAAGGGCAAAAATTGTCTTGTCCTTGAGTCCCTCCGGCACGTCGCCGCGGACGATTCTCTGTGCGAGTCCTTCCGCAATAGCGGTCTTACCTACGCCCGGCTCACCGATAAGCACAGGGTTGTTCTTCGTCTTTCTCGAAAGAATTCTTATCACGTTACGAATTTCGGAGTC
>ERZ1026854.2253-NODE-2253-length-11181-cov-4.021212_pt1 | contig 11181 bp, 11 predicted proteins | sample MGYA00380157_ERZ1026854 | MGnify/ENA primary metagenome ERZ1026854 (study PRJEB33269, sample SAMEA4719793) | human gut metagenome | biome: human-associated habitat; feature: organic feature; material: feces | place: Cameroon | collected 2013-10 ...
CCTCCGCCTCTTTCCTGTCGGTGATCGTGCGGAAGGTTTCCTCCGCTTTTCCGGTACTCTGGGAGGCAGCTTCATCAAATCTTCCCAGCATATTCTTGAATCCGAGACGCTTGCAGATCGCATACGCCTCCTTGGTATAGAAGCCCTCCGCTCTCGCCTCCTCGTACCGGAATACAAGCTCGCAATCCGTCTTGATCGTGGCAAGCTCCAGACTCAGATCCGCAAGCGCCCGGTTTTCGATCAGGCTCTCCCGGATTGACTTTTTGGAGATCTCCTCCACATGCGCATAGATGCCCTCAAGGGAGCCGTAAGTGACCATCAGCTCCGTCGCCGTCTTTTCGCCGACCTTGGGCACACCCGGTATATTGTCCGCCGTGTCTCCCATAAGCGCCTTCAGCTCTATGAATTGCAGCGGTGTCACCTGATACTTCTCCTTTACGTCCTCCGCATAATAATCCTCGATCTCCGTCTTTCCCATCTTGGTCTTGGGAATCCGGATCTTGATATGATCGCTTGCAATCTGCAAAAGGTCGCGGTCACCGGAAACAAGGGACACCTCCATCCCCTTCTCCTCGGACTGCTTTGCCAGACTGCCCAGAATATCGTCCGCCTCCCATCCCGCATGCTCCAGAATGCGGATTCCCATAGCTGTAAGCAGCTCCTTCAACACCGGAACCTGCTCCCGCAGTTCTCCCGGCATGGGCTTTCTCGTCCCCTTATACTCCGGGTATCTCTCATGCCGGAAGGTCGGCTCCTTCCTGTCAAATGCCACCGCAAGATATTCCGGCTTTTCCTCCTCCAGAATCTTGAACATAATATTCAGAAAACCGTACACCGCATTGGTATGAAGTCCCTCCGCGTTGGTCAGATCCGGCACTCCGTAAAAGGCTCTGTTTATAATGCTGTGTCCGTCTATCAGTACAATCTTCTCGCTCATTGCTCTCTACTCCCGTCAGCTTACAAATAAAACCACCAGCACGCCCAGCGCCACAAGCGCTGCCAGCTCCAGCGTAATCCTGATATAGCGCACCGTCCTGTGCCGTCTGATCCGCCGCTGTGCCTCTTTCATCCTCAGGTCTATTTCTTCCTGCAGGTCAAAAGCACCGCCCTCCTCCAGGCGCACCATTCCCTCCTGTATCAGAACCTGTATCGTCAGTTCTTCCTTACAGTCCGGGCACTTTTCTATATGCTCCAAAAAACGCAGCATGGTCTTATCATCCAGATCGTTGGCGATAAATGCCGGTATTTCCTTCTCAAATTCTTTGCATTCCATAGAAAACCTTCTCCAAATAAATTCCTTTTCATTGTATCATATCTGTGTGAAAGATGCACCAAAAAAAAGAGAAACACGACTTCTTCGCCATGTTTCTCTTTCCACATGCTGGTGGCGGGACTTGAACCCGCACTGTGTCACCACAAACAGATTTTGAGTCTGCCGCGTCTGCCATTCCGCCACACCAGCAAAGCGCCTGTCTTTCAACAGCCGAGTATAATATTATCATATCTGCCATTGATTGACAAGCGTTTTTTCTATTCATCACCCGGATTTTGTCCGCATCACGCCTCGAAATCAATATGTTTGTAAATGTCAAAGCAGTCAAAGGTACTGAAATAATCTCTCGGTGTCTCTGCGCGCCTGATCAGTTGAACCGTTCCGTCCTCTTTCAGCAGAAGTTCTGCTGATTTTAATTTACCGTTGTAATTGTAGCCCATGGCAAAGCCGTGCGCCCCAGTGTCGTGGATCACAAGGTAATCTCCGATGTCGATCTTGGGAAGCATTCTGTCAATGGCAAATTTATCGTTGTTTTCACAGAGGGAGCCCGTAACATCATATTTATGGCCGCAGTCCTCTGTCTCCTTCCCCAGCACCGTAATGTGGTGATATGCGCCGTACATGGCAGGACGCATCAGATTCACCGCACAGGCATCCACGCCGATGTACTCCTTATGCGTATGCTTTTCATGGATTGCCTGCGTCACAAGATGTCCGTACGGTGCCATCATGAAACGTCCAAGCTCCGTATAGATTGCCACATCATCCATTCCTGCCGGCACTAAAATTTCCTCGTACACCTTGCGTACCCCCTCGCCGATCAGGCGGATATCATTCGGTGCTTCGTCCGGCTTATAGGGAATCCCGATACCGCCCGACAGATTGATAAACGTGATATGTGCGCCGGTCTCCTCTTTCAGTCTGACTGCCAGCTCAAAAAGCTGTCTTGCAAGCTCCGGGTAGTATTCGTTGCTCACGGTGTTGCTCGCCAGAAAGGCATGGATCCCGAAATTTTCCGCCCCCTTCGATTTCAGAATGCGGAAGCCTTCAAACATCTGCTCCGTGGTAAAACCATACTTTGCATCCCCGGGGTTGTCCATAATGCTGTTGGCAATGGCAAAGTATCCGCCGGGATTGAAACGACAGCTGATCGTCTTGGGAATGTACCCGATGGTCTTCTCCAGAAAATCAATATGCGTGATGTCGTCAAGGTTGATCGTCGCCCCCAGCTTTGCCGCATAAGCAAACTCATGTGCCGGCGTATCATTGGAGGAAAACATGATATCCTCCCCCTTCACGCCCATGGCATTGCTCAGCATCAGCTCCGTGAGGGAGGAGCAGTCACAGCCGCAGCCGTAATCTCTGAGAATGTCGATCAGAAAAGGATTGGGCGTTGCCTTCACCGCAAAGAACTCCTTGTAACCCGGGTTCCATGCAAACGCCTCCTTCAGTGCCTTTGCGTTCTCTCTGATTCCTTTTTCATCATAAATATGGAAGGGCGTTGGATATGTCTTCACAATTTCTTCAATCATTTCTTTTGTCACAAACGGTTTCTTCATCTTCATTTCCTCATTTCTATTAATTTTATCTCATTGCGCATGGCTTCCTTAAATACATTGACAAAATTTTTCCGGTCACTGTAAAGGCAGGTCTCCTCCGGATCTCCGGTCAGTACATACAGCGAGTCAATAATCAGCCTGAGCTGATTCTGCACGGTGTCCCCTTCCTGCGAGACAGTGGGATAAAAAATAGCCCCCTCAAGCTTGCCCGGCAGATGCTCCGCAAGAATCACCAGCTTGATTTGTCTCCGGGGCAGCCTCTGCAGATCCTCCTCAAATTCCTCCAGCAAATTCATCGGTGCGGAAATATATACGCGCATTGCTGCGTTTTCCAGCATATGACGGATCTTGTTGTGGATGTTTCTTGCCCCCTCCACCGTAAGATATCCCTCTTCCGCACACTGTACCGCAGGAACATGGGTTTCCAGAAAGGCTTTGGTTTTCTCCATTCTCGAAATATGATTTTCGCAAAATTCTCCGACCGCCACCGCCACATATTTGCTGGCAGCTCCCTCCGCCACATAGGCGGCTCCCTGCTCTACCAACCCGGCAAGCGCATTGTAGACATTGGATCTCGATATGCCGGTCTGCTTTGCTGCCTCATATCCGGTCAGCGCTCCACTCCGCAGCAGGCAGAGGTACACCTGCGCTTCCTGTCTGGTCAGTCCGAACAGCATCAGTTCATTTATACATTGTATCTGTTCCATTCAATTACCCATTTCGTTAGTGGTTCTATACAGGAACACTATAAAGTGGCGTAAAAAAAATGTCAAGGCATTTTTACTGCCGTGACATTTTTTGATCAAATATTCTCAATCTGCCAATCAATCGGCGTAAGACCGTTTGCCTTCAGAAAATCATTTGTTTTGCTGAAAGGCTTGCTTCCGAAAAATCCTCTGTATGCGGACAGCGGGCTTGGGTGAGGCGCCTCCAAAATCAGATGCCTGGGGTTATTCAACATGCTCTTTTTCATCTGCGCCGGTTTACCCCACAGAATAAATACAATCGGCCGATCCAGCTCGTTTAGCACCCGGATGGCGGCATCGGTGAACTGCTCCCAGCCCACGCCCCTATGGGAAAACGCGGTGTGCGCCCGCACCGTCAGCACGGTATTCAAAAGCAAAACGCCCTGCTTTGCCCATTTCACAAGATAACCGTTGTTTGGGATCTCACACCCCAGATCATCGTGAAGCTCCTGATAAATGTTCACCAGTGACGGGGGGATCTCCACATCCGGTTTCACGGAAAAGCACAATCCGTGTGCCTGCCCGTCATTGTGGTAGGGATCCTGCCCCAGAATCACCACCTTGACCTCTCCGAGGGGCGTTAAATGGAATGCATTGAAAATATCATCCGCAGGCGGAAAGACCTGCGTTGTGTCATACTGCTCCTTCACGAATCGGAAAAGCTTTGCATAATATGGCTTCTTAAATTCCGGCTCCAATGCAGTAAGCCATTCTCCCGTAATCATACCCATCTTCTCATATCCTGACCGGCACACCCTTCGTGCGCAGGTATTCCTTTACTTCTCTTATCTCCAGTTCCTTATAGTGAAACAACGATGCCGCCAGCGCAGCCTCCGCGCCGCCTTCCGTCAATGCCTCGTAAAAATGCTCACAGGTTCCGGCTCCTCCGGATGCAATCACCGGAATCCCGACCGCCTGCGAAACGGCTTTTGTCAGTGCAATATCGTACCCGCCTTTTGTGCCGTCACAATCCATGCTGGTAAGAAGAATCTCTCCCGCACCCAGCTTCTCAGCCCGGATTGCCCATTCCACGGCGTCCATTCCCATGTCCACCCGGCCACCGTTCTTATAGATATGGAAGCTGCCGTCCGGCTGGCGCTTGGCGTCGATGGCAACCACAACGCACTGGCTGCCAAATTTGTCAGCCGCCTCCGCGATCAGGCCCGGATTCATAATGGCCGCAGAATTGACGGATATTTTATCCGCACCCTCCCGCAAAAGCAGCTTGAAATCCTCCACCGTGCGGATACCACCGCCCACCGTAAAGGGAATGAACACCTTCTCTGCTACTCTGCGAACCATATCCGCCACAGTGGCACGGTTGTCACTGGATGCCGTAATATCAAGAAACACTACTTCATCCGCGCCCGCTCTGTCGTACGCTGCTGCGATCTCCACCGGATCTCCGGCATCCTGCAGGTTTACAAAATTAACTCCTTTGACCACCCTGCCGTCCTTCACATCCAGACAGGGGATGATTCTTTTGGTATGCATCAGTTCTTCCCCCTTCCCAGCATGACAAAGTTCTTTAAAATCTGCAGCCCGGTTTCCGAGCTCTTCTCAGGGTGAAACTGACAGGCAAACACCTGGTCCTTCTCCACGGATGCATGGATCGGTGTGCCATACCACGCGGAGGCGGTCACGATCTGCGGATCCTCCGCCTTCAGATAGTAGGGAATGGACAAAGTAGACAAACGCATTCTCCGGCACATTGACAAACAGCTTGCCGGAATTCGGATACTGCAAGGAGTTCCACCCTACATGCGGAATCTTCACTCCCGCATCCTCCGGGAATCGCACAATCTTACCCTTAAGAATCCCCAAGCCTTCCACGCCGAGGCTCTCCTCACTGCTCTCAAACAGAAGCTGCAGCCCCAGGCAGATCCCCAAAAGCGGCTTTCTGCGGTTCACCACTTTTTTTATGACCTCCACAAGCCCATATTGATGCAGTTTCTGCATGGCATCTCCAAACGCGCCCACACCGGGCAGGATCACCTTTTCCGCTGCCAGTATTTCTTCCGGGTCACGGGTAACACAGGTTTCCTCCCCCAGATACTGCAACGCCTTCTCCACACTTTTGATATTTCCTGCATCATAGTCAATGATTGCGATCATTCTACCAAGCCCTTTCTTGTGTTTTCAGCCTTCGCAAGAGTGCCCAAATGAACACCCGAAGAAATTGTATCACATTTTCAGCACAGTGTCTATTTATCTTGAATTTGTTGTGCATGATATAAAAAAGCACCTTCATGAAATTTCCTTTTTTCCAAAACAGATGGCTGATAAGGCAAGCGATCCCGCAAAAATGAACACCGCACATGGTAGAAACGGAAACAAAGCAAATGCTGTCTCGCTCACACCATTCTGATAATCCGCCATTGCACATGTGACCAGATAACCGCTGTAGCAGTACGGATATGCAACCCACATCGGTGTATTCGCAACCAGAACTCCCGGAATGACCAGCAACAGATTGAGCCCTATGGAAAGCATGGGTTTTTCAAATATCACCGTAATCAACCACATAACCGCTATACAGGGAAGCATTGTGAAGAACAGTCCGCTACATTTTTCCAACAGATACAGAAATGGAATTGACTGACTGATCCCTGCCATACATGTTGTCACGGCACCGGCAATCAAAAAGCTTACCAGATAAATCGCTACCTCTAACAATAAAAATCCGGCCAGCACGCAAAACTTTGCAATGCTGAGCGCCTTCCTGTCCACAGGCAGTGCCAGCATTTTTAAAATTCCGTTATTCGCGGACTCCCGTCCTGCCAGCAATACACATACTACTACCATGGTAAACGGTAACAGATAATATGCATACAGCAAACAACTCTGAATAAACATCGCTCCCCACGGATCCCTGTATTCCGGTGTGAAGTAAGCGCTTATCTCCAAAATCCCCGACAACACCACAATAATTGGTGCCACAAAGATCAACGGAAGAATCTTCGACCTCTTTACCTTTTTAAATTCTATCTTCAATAATGAATATAAGTTCATTATTTTCATCTCTCTCCTATTCCAATTTTTGCTGCTTTGACAGAAAAATCCCCAGACCCGAAAAAACCAATGTTGCCACGGAAGAAAAAAGAATCACCAAACCGTCGGGTTCCGTAGACATTGCTATTGCAGGTTGAAACATGGCAACAAAAGGATGCAGTAACAGTACTTTGACATTTGCACTTGCCAATGCAATCCCGCTCAGTAATCCCGCGACCCCGACTCCGAGCGGCACCCAAATATTCTCCGCTCTTGATGAGACCAGTACCATAAACGAAATAACGGGCAACGATACTACAAATGTATATGCCGCAAATTTTGCAAGCACTGCCACATCAAAGGAACCTTGCGGCAAATTTGTTCTGCCGATTACAACCAATGCGACAAACTGAATTATCTCGGCAATTCCGTATGAAACGGTTATAATTGACAATTTACACAAATAGAGCTGCGGCAGCCGGATCGGAAGCATATGCATTTTCCGGATAGCATTTCCTTTAAATTCCATATTGTATACCAGACAGGCGGCTACGATAATTCCCAACATATTTAGCAACGTCAGCATTCCGTACAACTGTGTCAGCAGAATGTCCATCGGTTCCATCGGCAATGAAAGAAGTGAATCCCTGCGGACAGCATAATTCAAAAAAGCATAGGCGGCTCCCAGGACTCCCACCGCCAAAAGAACCGGAACGATTCCCATTCTTCTCTCTTTTCTCAGTTCAATTGTCAAAGTACTCATAAAACTGCCCTTTCCTTTCTGGCTGCGTTGTCCTTGTCTATCATGGACAAAAACATATCTTCCAGATTGTTTGCAGCAAATCCTTCTTTTAAGGCGCTCAAACGGAGCTCCTCCATGCTTCCCTCAAAAAGCTGCCTCCCATGATTCAGGATGCCAATATCATCCGCCATCAACTCCACTTCCGCCAGCATATGCGATGTAATCAATATGGTACAGTCATAAAGTTTCGGTAAAGACTTTACAAGATTTCTGATTTCATGGATTCCTGCCGGATCAAGACCGTTGGTCGGTTCGTCCAGAATCAGGATTGGCGGTCTCCCGATCAATGCGCTTGCAAGTCCAAGCCGTTGTTTCATACCCAAAGAATATTTTTTTGCAAGTCGATTTCCAAATTCCGTCAGCCCTACCAGTTCAAGAGCCTCATCCACGGAGTTTTTCGAAAGTCCGAGTATTCTCCTTATAATATCCAGATTTTCCCTCCCCGTAAGGTTTGCATAAAATGATGGAGATTCGATGAATGAACCGATCTCTTTCAATATTGCCTCCCGATCCTGTGGGAAATGTTTCCCGTCCACGCAAAAACTTCCATCCGTCGGTGCGGTGAGTCCCAACAGCATTTTCATTGTTGTAGATTTACCGGCACCGTTCGGTCCGAGAAATCCATAAATACTTCCTTTTCTGATATGAAGGGAAACTTGATCAACGGATGTAAAATTGTGATACTTTTTTGTTAAATGTTCTGTTGTAATCATGTATTCCATGTGAATGACCTCCTGTTTTTTCTACGATCCACTATAAGCTCCCTCTCTGACATTAACCTGTCCGCAACCTGACATTTACCTGACATTTTGCTAATTTGATTGCGATATGGGAAAAGGATCTATATACTGAGTACAAGAGGAAAGGTAAGAATGAATACAGATTATTTAAAAAAGAAAAAAATACTGCTTGTTGACGATGAGCCAGAGCTTTTGACTTTAGTTGCTTCCGTTCTTCGCGAAAACGGCTATGGGAATCTGTGCACTGCAAAATCGGTAAAAACAGCTATTGAGGCGGCGATTGACTTTAAACCCGAGCTTGCAATATTGGATGTCATGCTGCCGGATGGCGATGGATTTTATCTGATGGAACGTTTGCGAAAAGTTGCGGAATATCCGATTCTTTTTCTCACTGCACGAGGAGAGGATGAGGATAAATTTCGCGCCTACGGATTAGGTGCAGATGATTATATGGTGAAACCTTTCATACCGAAGGAGCTGGTTTTCAAGATTACGGCAATCTTGCGCCGCTGCTATAAAGAAGATACTGATACCATTTCTCTGGCTGATTGTAAAATTGATTTTTCCAGGGCCGAAGTACTCAAAGAAAACGAACATATTGCCTTAACTGCCAAAGAGGTGGAACTGCTCAGTACCCTTTACCGAAACGCCGGAAAAATTGTAACTATTGACGCCCTATGTGAGGCTCTGTGGGGAGACAATCCTTTTGGCTATGAAGAATCCCTGATGTCACATGTACGGCGCGTTCGGAAAAAGATTGAAAAAGACCCCTCGCATCCCGTTTCACTGCTCACAGTCAAGGGATTGGGGTATAAACTTCTGACCCGGGAGGATACATCATGCAAAATATAGTAAAAATGATCAGCCGATATACAAGGATTGTTGTGGGAAGCCTTATCTTTCTGATTCTTATGGATTTTTTTATCCTCGGGCTAATTGCAAAACCGGATTCAGTGGAAGAATCTCCTTGGAATATAACACAAGAAATAGCAGATTTGATACAATTGAAAGACGGTAATTATTCTGTCCCGGATGAGGCTGCAGACATTTTGCAAAGCCATTGCATCTGGGCTGTTTTGCTGGACAACCGTAATTTGGAAATATTATGGCACACAGACGAACTCCCAGACTTTGTGCCAAAAGAGTTTACGGCAGACCGGGTTGCCTCCGTCCAAACAGGCTATATCGGAAACTCACCTACTTTTACAGGAACATCGGCCTATGGGCTTTTAATTACGGGCTACCCGGAAAAAAGCTACTGGAAGCTTGCGCATCCCAGTTGGGAATATCACTTTATAGCAAATGCGCCTGGCACTATGCTCTGTTTCTTTATTGCCAATGTTCTGGCACTTGCTTTCATTTTTGTTTTTTCCAACCGGAAAATACTGAAATCCCTTTCCCCTTTGGCAAAGGGGATTCAGGCATTGCCGACCAAAGAGATTGTCCATGTACCTGAAAAGGGCGCTCTCTCCGGATTGGCAAGAGATATCAATCATACTTCGGAACTTCTGCAAATGCAAAAACACCGGTTGGAGCAAAAGGAAACTGCCAGAGCAAACTGGATTGCAGGTGTGTCACATGATATCCGCACCCCCCTGTCCATGGTAATGGGATACGCGACGCAGATTGCAGAGGATTCCTCTCTTCCTCCCACAATACACCAAAAATCCACCGTGATCGTTCAACAAAGTACAAAAATCCGCGATCTGGTAAATGATCTGAATCTTGCATCCAAACTGGAATACAATATGCAGGCTCTGCACATAGAGAAAATCAATTTTCTTGCGCTGGTTCGCCAGGTGTCCGTTGACTTTTTAAACACGGACATTGAGGAACACTACCCCATCCGATTTCAACCGGAAAATATAACAAAACCATGCATAATAGATGGGGATGCTGCTCTGCTCAAACGCTCTGTCTGTAACCTGATCCAAAACAGCATAAACCACAATGACGGCGGATGCCATATTTTCATCACTGTAAACGAACAGGATAATGACTGTATTCTGTCTGTGGAGGACGACGGTATAGGCATTTCGGAAGAAGAAATGCAAAAAATAAACGAAGTCCCCCATTATATGTTGTGCGACAGCAATACAACTGAACAGCGGCACGGGCTGGGTCTGCTGATCGTCCGTCAGGTAATAGTCAACCACAACGGAACCTTTCAGATCGATCACAGCTCCTATGGGGGATTTATGGCAAAAATCACCTTGCCGCTCAGTATATTGCCTTAATTCTCCGCATTATTTTGCTGATCCATCTCCGTCTCGGGCGGCAGCATGTCCTCAAGTTCCTCCGGCGGCAGCGTAAGCTCCCCCCCGACTTCGCCTGACACACTCTTTCCCTCCGTCAATGCTGTCAGGTATCTGGTGTAATCCACATTGCTCTGACAATTGACGATCGCCCTGGCATCCGTCTCCGAAACACCGTACTTGTCTCTCAGAATATTCAAAATCTCTTCATACCGGGCAGAAACCTCGGCGGTTGCGCCACATTCCCGTGCTGCGGTATACAAGTCTTCATATCCCGCCACGGCGCGCATCAGGGAATCCAGTGCTTCCAGATCCCGTCCCTCCTTCAAATATCCTTCATATACGGAGATTCTTCTCTCAATGCGAAGCACTGCCTCCGCATGCGCATACATCTCCTTTTCCTTCTCTGAAAGCTTCATGCCGTACAAAGACTCATAGCAGGTAAGGTAATCCTGCTTTTCAAATGCTTTCTTCGCATTATTCTTTTGCAGAATCTGCGAAAAGAGATTACCACCAAAGAATACAATGGCAAACACAGTCATGGCAAACAGAATCACCACAGCTATGCTCTTTTTTGAGATCCGTCTGGAAGGTTTTTCATCCGGTTCAATCTCCTCCGGCGCTTTTTCTGCCACCGGTTTCTTCTTTTCCTTCGGAGTCTTTTTTTTCTTCTCCTTTACCGCCTTTTTGCCTTTGGCATCCTGCTTTCCCTCACCATCTTCCTCTGTCTGGGCTCCCACAGGCATTTTTCCTTTTTTTCTCTTTTTCTTCTTGCCGGCGGCTGCCTTGTCCTCCGCCTCTAGCTCCTCCAAAAC
>ERZ1026854.2257-NODE-2257-length-11173-cov-20.194190_pt1 | contig 11173 bp, 15 predicted proteins | sample MGYA00380157_ERZ1026854 | MGnify/ENA primary metagenome ERZ1026854 (study PRJEB33269, sample SAMEA4719793) | human gut metagenome | biome: human-associated habitat; feature: organic feature; material: feces | place: Cameroon | collected 2013-10 ...
ATTTAGAAGAAATAAAAAAAGCATTAGATGGTATAAAGATTAAAAATTTAGAAGAAATAAAAAAAGCATTAGATGGTATAAAGAATAAAAATTCAGAGGAAAATATAAAAAAATTACAAAGAGCAATAGAAAGTATAAGACCAGGCAATCTAGAAGAAATAAAAAAAGCATTAGATGATATAAAAACTACAAATTCAGAGGAAAATATAAAAAAATTACAAAGAGCAATAAATAATATAAAACCAAACAATTTAGAAGAAAATATAAATAGACTACAAGAATCAATAAACAATGTAAAGACAACAGAATTCGATGGTAGGATAAAAAATTTAAAAGATGGTCTTAGTGAATTAGATATAAGATTAAGGTATGGCTCTTATTCACTAGACGCATTAAAATCTGGATTTGAAAAAATTAAAGGTTCAACTAGTGAGCTTGACAATTCATTAAAAAATAATTTGAATAATACAATAAAAAATATTACAGGAAGTTTTTTGGGTTTTGGTAGGAGTATATCTGATGGAATAAAAAATGCTGGTAAATCTGTTTTAGGATTTTCAAATAGAATTTTTAATTTAGCAAAAGCAGCTTTTGTTTTTAATATATTGAGATCTGGGTTTAGACAGTTATCCGAAGGATTAATGTCATTAATTAAAAGTGATGATTCCTTAGCAAGGTCTTTACAAGAAATAAAAGCAAATTTGTTAACAGCATTCGCACCAATATATGAAGCAGTATTGCCTGCGCTAAGGGAACTTGGAAAGTTTTTATCATGGGCTTCTTTGCAACTTGCTACTTTTATATCTTCTTTGTTTGGAAAAACACTATCTCAAAGCCAAAAATCAGCTCAGAAAATAAGTAGGATAGTAGATTCATCGACAAAAAAGCAAAAGAAAGGTTTAAAATCAGTCTCTAAAGAAGCGAAAAAAACTGCTGATACTCTAGCTTCATTTGATAAAATCGAAGTTTTAAACATAGATAAAGGCTCTCAAAAACCTGAAAACGAATCTGAAAAAGTCCCTGTTGATGTTGCAGTAGAATCCGTTGGCATAAATGAAGATGCATTCAAACCTGTAGAAAGTAGTGTTTCATCATTTTGGAATGAAATAGCAGAAAGATTCAAAGCACCATTTCAAGATATTGATTTATCTAATATTACAAACGCTTTTGATAACCTTAAAAATACGCTTTCAGATTTTGATATAGGTGAAGGATTATGGTGGTTTTATGAAAATGTATTAGCGCCATTCGCAAAATGGACTATTTCAGAAGCAATTCCTTCATTTTTAAATGTACTTAATTCTGTCCTTAAAGTTATTAAGCCAATAGCTAAGCAAGTTGGGAAAGATTTAAAATTTATTTATGATAAATTTTTAAAACCAGTTGCAGACTGGGCTGGAAGTTTAGTGACTGGATTTTTAAATGGGCTAGCTAATGTTTTAAAAAAGATAGCGGATTTTTTATCTGATGAGAATAATAAAGTTTTATTGGATTGGATAGTGACTTTTTTGGAAGCTTTAGCGCTTGAAGCAACGGCAATAGGGATAAAGAAACTCTGTGTCACATTATTCACTAAGATGATTCCTGCTATTTGGGGGATGGTCAAAGCAGCTTGGGCACTTACTGTAGCGTTTTTTTCAAATCCATGGACTTGGGTAGTTATAGGAATAGCAGGAGTAATAACAGCCATTATAATGTTAGTAAAGCATTGGGACGATGTGAAGAAATTTTTCTCAGACGTTTGGGACGGATTCATAAAACTTGTAAATGACATAAAGGATAAAGCTATTGAATTCGGCAAAAAAGTTGGTGATTGGGTAAAATCTATAGGTGAATCAATCTCGAAAAAATGGAATGAAATATGGGATGGAGCAGTAAATGGAATAAAAGAATTCGGAAACAAATGTATAAGGTTTCTTAATTCAATTACAGGTGGAATAAGAAAATTTTCTAATGGTATTGTAGATGGAATTAACTCGCTTATTGATAAACTAAATGGTTTTGGATTTAAATTGCCTGATTGGTTAGGTGGATGGGAATTTAAAATGCATGTTCCTAAAATACCGAGAGTACCTGAGAGCTTTTTACATATTCCAGAATTAGCCCAAGGAGCGGTACTGGATGGAAGCAGTCCATTTTTAGCATGGCTTAATGATCAACCTAAAGGCCAAACTAATATCGAAACGCCGCTAAATACAATGATAGAGGCATTTAATAAAGCAATAGACAACAAGGGCATGAATAATGTTGTCATTCAAGCGTCTGGGGATATCTCTCAATTAATTTCCTATTTGCATTTCGAACTTAAAAAAGAAAATTCTAGAATAGGTGATAATATGATCAGTGGAAGTGTTTATGTATGACAGAACATCTTTTAATAATTGATGGGAATAAATTTGGCGTAATGCTTACGAAAATAAATAGAAAAGCAAATATTTTAGATAAATACGCAAGAAGAACAGCCGACGGAGATTTAAGAAGAGAAGTCATAGGTACATATTACAACTATTCATTAGAATTTGCGTATAATGATGAACCCGAAAGATATAAGATTTTATGGGATAAATTGACAGAGCCAACGGAATTCCATGATATAACTATAGCTGACACGGTTGAAATGATGACATTTAAAGGATATATTTCTGATGTTAGTGACGAAATTATTTATGCAAACCCAAATAATGGATATGAACGTCAATTTAATGGGTTGTCATGCGAATTAGTTGCAAAGCTGCCTAACAGGAGGAGAGTATCTTGAAAACATCTGTTAGGGCTTCGTTTGAGTTAGCTGAGGAATCAGCTTTAAACAATGCAACTTTTTATGCAGAAAATAATAGTGATTTTTGTACTATATCAAAACTAAGAACAAATATATCTGAATATATGCCATTTATGACGTTAGAACATAATATAAATGTTCTAGACGGTACTTTAGAAACTTTTAATAGTTCAAGTTATGACCTTTCTTATTTCAGCACAAACTTATCTGATGAAAATTGCGTTTCTACTAATGAAATAGTTGTTAGCTTAGCAGAGACATATAGCATATATGGAATTACAATCGATTTTGGGAATATTGATTTTCTTGATCAAATAAGTGTAGATTACATGAAAGATAGTGAAATCATAAAATCTTATGATTTATATCCTAATGCTAGATATTATACGGCAGACATTTTCGCTGAATTATTTAACAAAATTGTTATTAAATTTAAAAGTACTAGATTCCCAGGAATGTTTACAAAAATGCAATATTTATATCTTGGTAAAATTTATAACTGGGATGATGAGGTACTTTCTTGTGATATAACTGAAAATTTAAATCCAATATCAAAAGAAATAAAAACAAATACTTGCGAGCTTAGTGTTTATTCAGAAGAAAATGATTTCAATGTTGTTAATCCAAATGGTCCATTTAGATATTTAGGGAAAAACCAAAAAATAAAATTATATGTTGATTGTGATGGAACAGAATATAGTTTTGGGATATTTTTCCTTGACACATGGGATGCATCTGTCAAAAATGTAATAAAATTCAATCTGATTTCACCAATTGGTATACTTTCAAAAATAACTTGCTATGATGGATGGTTTTGTTTGAACCCAGTAGAAACACCATATCGTGAAGGTGATACTGTTTATTCAGCACTTAAAAAATTATTTGATAATTATACATCAGATATTTATTCAAATTTAAGTTATAGTGTTTCTGAAAACTTAACAACACCATTGTTCGGAACTATACCATATGGAGACTATAAAAAAGTAATTCAAGCAATAGCTTTTTGCTCATGTGCAAGTGTGAATGACACTAGAGATGGCATTATAAAAGTTTCCAGAATTATAGAAAATGAATCTTCATCAGAAATAAACCTAAATAATATTCTCGGAGAAATTAAAGTAAGTCTAATTGAATCACCATCTGTTGTTGAACTACATTATACTAAATATGAATATCATGACAAAACTGAAGATGGTAAGTATAAAGAATTAACTACACTTAACTTAACAAAAGGAGTAAAGACTAAAATAACATCTTCAAAACCAATTGAATATGTAAGATACAAAAAAACGTCTAGTAGTCAATGGACATATTTAAACGATACAGATTATAACTTATATTACTTTAATTTCACTCCTGCTGAAACCGCTACATATATATTCCAAATTATAGAAATGGAATCAGATAACGCAGGATTTCATATTTTTGATATAAGTGAGAAAACTAATCAAGTTGAAAATGTAGTGAAAATTGATTCTGATCCATTAATTTTCCATGGCGTAGACGATAACGGGAATGACAATGAATTTATTGAAAACATAAAAAAATACTATGAAAATGTTCCTTACATGGTTGAGTTTGAATTTATAAATAACGGAACAATAAAAACAGGTGATGTTGTAACTGTCGAAACTGATTTAGGGTATAAAATAAAAGGATATTTAATAGAACAAAATATAAGTTTGAGCGGTGGAATGATAAGCAAAGCAAAAGTTATAGGGGATGTGGTTGTTAGCGATGGAGTTTGAAACACCTATATTTGACAGAACACTCGAGAATGTTAATTCACTTAAAATATTACTTCAAAAAGGATATAAAAATTTTACAGAAGAAGAAAAACTTGAATGGAAAAATAATTTAAAAGGCGCTTTAAATATTAGTGATTTAAACAGAATTGAGAATAATATTGCAGTAATTGCCGAAAAATTAAATGATACAGTAACAACAAAAACCAATTGGAAAGAAACCGATATTCCTTTGCAAACTGACTTTTCAAGGATAAGATCTAATTTATTAAGTTTAAGGTCTAAACTGTCATATATTTTAGATAAATACACCCCGAATGTTCCAGGACTGCCGTATAATTACTATTCTAAAATAAATGATATAGAAAGAATAATATTCGATATATATGAACTTTTAATTCATCAAGAACAATATTATTGTGGTGAGGGTACAGACACGTCTCAAATTGAAATTTATAGCGGTGAAAACATAGGTATTTTATAATTTTGGAGTGATTAAATATGTTTGAGAAAAAAACATGGGAAGATAGGATTACAGAAAACCCAGGAAGAAGAAAGCTCACAAATACAGAAACAGGAGAAGAAACAACTGTCGACGTTGAAAGAGCAGAGGGAAATGTATCAAGTGTTGGAACTTCTTTTTCTTCCGTTAATATGAATGATTTAGAAAATAGAATATACAGCATGTTTCCTTGCAAAATAAGTGACGGTGGCACAGGTGCTACCACGGCTTCTGAAGCTCGTGAAAATTTTGGTGTTCTTACAAGTGAAGTTTTATATGAAAATTCGGAAGGTACAAAAAATACTATACAATTGTCTAAACCCACAACAAGATATAAAATTTTAGAAATAGAATACATAACTCAAGACAGAACAATGATAAGTAGAATATATGACCCTTATGATAAAAAAACTACATTGTCTGAAACGGCTGGATATATATATTATAACAATGATGATATTAATAAAAGAAATACACATTTAATTTGGAGGACTTGTGTTATTATGATTTCTTTTAAAAGTATTAGTTTTTTTGATAATAGTGTGCCGAATAATGATAGAACATTATGGGTAGAAATGTACAACACGGACACGCCGATTGTGCATAAGGAAAATGACTTAGCAATATCAAAAGTAATAGGTTACAAATATTAATTAAAAAGGAGAAATAAAAATGGCATTAAATAAAGAATTGGTTTTGGCTAATGGAATAACTTTGAATTATCATAGAATAGTTAGCATTAATAATATTACTAATTGTGAAAGCATTATAGAAGTTGCGAGTTATATAAACTCGGATAAACGTGAAGAAGAAAAAGAAGCATTGAAAAATCAAAAATCAATGAGCGTATTTATAAAACCAACATACATTAGCAAAGAATATACTTCTGATTTAGATATAGTTTCTGCATATGCATATTTAAAAACATTAGATGATTTTTATATGGCAAAAAACTGTTAAAAGTTGTAAAATGTTTTTAAAGGTGGTGACGGCAATGGCTAGTAATGAAAATTACCCAGATTTCATACAATCTACAGGTTATGGAACAGGTGGCGGACTTTGCGGCTGGAACTGTCGCCATAATTTTATACCTTTTGATCCAAAAACAATGACAAATAATATTGCTAAATATGGTATGGAAGAAAACAAAGAAGCTTATATAAAATCACAAAAACAAAGGTATTTAGAAAGAAATATAAGAAATACAAAAAGGGTTATTAAGGTAATACAAGACAATATTAAAAATTCAGAGAATTTGCAACTAGAACAAACATTAAAAAAACAATTTCAATTAAAAAAATCATTACTAAAGAAACAGCAAGAAAACTATTTTAAATTCTGTAGCGATAACAATTTAAGAGCAAGAGAAGATAGGTTGAAAATTTTTAAATGAGGTGTATTTTAATGATGTCAGAAGCAATGATAGCGAAAAGATATTTGAAAAATCTTTATTCTGTAGAAAAATTGAAACATATCAGACAAAACGTATTGTTAACTCCTTTACAACTTAAAATAATGGATTTACATTTTATAAATGATTTTCCAATTTACAAAATTGCCATGGATATGAATATGTCAGAATTCACAGTGAAAAGACATTTTAAAAAAGCACTTATTAAAACATTTGAATACTTAAAAGCAACTAAATTGATATGATTTTTTTATTTATATTAACACTAAAAATGTAAACAATTTAATATTAAAAACATGTAATATGGATTAAAAGGCGGTGGAAGCATGCAACCTTATAATCCATATTATTTTAATGTTCCAAATTATATGTCACCAAGGTACCAGGGAATAAATCAGCCTGAGCCATATAATCAATCTTTTATGAGTAATTCTTATCCAAACGCAAACCAAAATATGCAACAATCTGCATTTAGCTTACAAGGCAAAGCGGTTGACAGCATAGATGTTGTAAAGGCTATGGATGTACCACTTGACGGATCTATAATATACTTTCCAAAAACAGATGGTACAGAAATATACACAAAGCAATTGCAAAAAGATGGAACTAGCAAAATATGCACATTTAAATTAAAAACAGATACTACAAATGAAGAACAAAAACCTACGAAAGGTTCAGATATAAAGAAAGAAGATATTGAGAAAATAACAAGCGACATAGTAGAAGTTAAAAAAAGTATTGAAAACAACTTTTCGAATGTTCTAAAAAAAATTGATAGTTTTCAAAATGATTTCCATTCTAAATCATCAAATAAAGGGGGGAAATAAAAATGAATCCATTTCAAATGTTGCAAATGTTTAAAGGCGGTAATCCAAAGAATATTGCTATGAATATGATTAAAAACACAATGGGGTCTAACCCAATGGTGAAAAATTTAATTGACATGGCAGAAAAAGGAGACAACAAAGGAGTTGAAAATTTTGCAAGAAATATCATGAAAGAAAAAGGAATGGATTTTGACAAAGAATTCAATACATTTATGAATGATATGTCACCAAAATAGCTAAACACACATCTTGTGTTTAAATATATATAAAAAGTTTAAAGGAGTGTTGGAAATGTCAATGGGTGAAAACTTAAGTCCTGCTGATATCGCTGCATTAACAGGCAATAACAGAAATGACTCTGGATTTGGCGGCGAAAATGGGGCCTGGTGGATTATTATTTTCGTTCTTTTCTTTGCCTTTGGTGGCTGGGGAAATGGATTTGGAAACAGAGGAGGCGTAGGAGCTTCAGGAAGCGGAGCCATGGACAATTATGTTTTAGCAAGTGATTTTGCAACATTGCAAAGACAAATCGATAGCGGTATTTCTTCTCTTGAAAGAAAAAGTGATGCTATAAATAATGGTCTGTGTGATGGATTCTATGCACAATCACAGTTGATTAATGGAGTAAATAGCAACATAGCTAGCACAACCGCTAGTGTACAGCAAACACTTTGTCAAGGATTTAATGGAGTAAATTCTGCTATAAATACAAGCGGATATGAAACCAGAAATGCTATTAATGGAGTTGCAAGTCAATTAGCTGATTGTTGCTGCAAAACCCAATCAGCAATCAAAGATGTAAACTATAACATAGCAATGCAAACAAATTCAATAAATCAAACTTTATGCAATGGTTTTAGGGATGTAATAGACAGTCAAAACGCAAATTACAGAGCATTACATGATGAAATCGTATCAAATAGAATTGAAGATAAAAACGCTCAAATCACAGCACAACAAAATCAAATTAATGCTTTACAGTTAGCGGCTTCACAGCAAGCGCAAAACAACTACCTTGTAAATCAATTAAGACCTTCTCCTATCCCTGCATACACTGTCCAAAACCCATATTGTTGTGGATATAGTTCGGCAGCATGCAATAACAACTGTTGTGGATGTTGCTAACTGAAAGTTAAAAATCTCGCCAAATTAGGCTGATTGTTCCCCGTTTAAGGGTTGATTATAAGCAAAAAGGGCGAGGAATTTAAATCTCGCTCTTTTTATTGTTTTCGATATAATACACAATAGAAGATTCTATGATTTTGCTGATTGGTATCATTGTTTGTTTAGAGTAATCCTTTAACATTTTATCGACTTTTGGCGGTAATGTAGAAGAAAATCGTACTTTATTTTTTAGAGTATCGTTTGTCATATGCAAATCACCTTTCTTTATTATTACTTAATATTAATGCATTTTTTACTTGAAGTCAAGTAAAAATTATGTTATAACATTAAATAAAATTAAGTAATATACGGAGGCAAAAATGCACTTTAACGCAAATGATATTACAGGTTATAGATATGGAAAAATTATTGTATTGGGAACAACAAACGAAAGATATTCTAACGGGTGTATCAAGTGGAAATGTAAATGTGATTGTGGCAATATCTGTTATTCTTCATCTTCAGAATTAAAAAGAGGAAGAAAAAGTTGCGGTTGCGAAACAAAGCTAATTGATTTAACAGGAAAGAGATTTGGCAGATTAACTGTAATAGAGAGGGCAAAAGATAAAAAAGGGAAAACGTATTGGCATTGTAAGTGTGATTGTGAAGTGGAAAAAGATGTATGCGCTTCACATTTAACAAGCGGAAAAATTGTTTCTTGCGGTTGCTTTTCACTGGATAGAATTTCTATTCTTAACAAAAGCCATGGCATGACAAAAACACGGATATATGGCATATGGATTGGAATTAAACGAAGGTGCTATAATTCAAAAAGCGAGGGTTATCACAATTACGGTGGAAGAGGAATAACCGTTTGCCAAGAGTGGCTTGATGATTTTATGAATTTCTATAACTGGGCTATATCGAATGGATATAATGATGGTTTAACTATTGACAGGATAAATGTAAATAGCAACTATGGACCATCAAATTGCAGGTGGGCAACAAGGAAAGAACAAGCTTGTAACACTAGAAGAACAAGGCTATTTGAACATAATGGGGAAATAAAAACATTAAAGCAAATAGCAAAAGATGAAAATTTAAATTACAATACGTTAATTAGAAAGGTTTCAAAGAACAAAATAGATTTGAATTTGGCAATATATGAAATCAAAAACAAAATTAGAACAAAGAAAAGAAAGGACTGATATCATGGCATGTAAAAATGCGTGTTCCCTTTGTCGCAGATTGGTAATAAGCCAATCAATTTCGTTTACAGACGGGAACTTAGTTGTAAATCTTCCAGCTGGAAGCTATAACAACTGTGAAAAATACTGTATAATTTTAGCGCAATCAATACCAGCTACAACAACGATTTATGCACCCGTTGTTTTTACAATAGGAGCGGGAACAGAACAGTATGCACTTGTAAATAAATGCTGCAAGCCCGTTAGTGCAACAAGTGTACGCACCCGAACGAGATACTCAACTGTAGTTGAAACAACATCAACCACGGCAATATTTAAAATGCTTGGAAAGCCTTGTTGCCAACCTAACAATGACTTACAGTCAGTAAACGGCACAGCACCTACAGTTTAAAATTTAGGGGGGAAAATAAATGCTTGATAAACTAAAAGAAGATTTAATTTGCGAGCTTAAAGATGTGAGCAAAGACGGAATAAAAACAGGTAACATTGAGTATATATCAAAATTAGCTGAGACTTACAAAAATCTGAATAAATCTGAAAAGGAGGAACTAGAAAGCATGATATATGATGAAAGATTAGACAGAAGAGATAGAAGGTATGGAAGAGAATACGATTCAAGATATGGGGCAAGGGGAAGAGGAGAATATGCCCGTAGAGATTCAAGAGGAAGGTACGCAGATGGTTTCAGACCTATTGAAGATGGCTATGAAGAATATATGGGGTCAAAAAGAAGATATCGTGACGGAGCTTCGCCTAAAGAGGATTTATATGATGGATTAGAAATTATGATGAGTCATTTATGTAGATTAATGGAAGATGTATATCACGACACAGATTCAGAAGAAGAGAGAAAAATACTTGAAAAATATTTCAGGAAAATGGCTGAAATAAGATAATTAAATTAAAAATAGCGGTTAAAAAATACCGCTATTTTTTCATATTGAAAATGGTTCGTCTGTAAAATATTCGGAATACACTTTTTCGGTCAATATATTTTTACACTTTTCTTCAGTTAGCAACCAAAATTCCTCATCGTTTTCCAGTTTTGACATTTTTAAATTTATTGCTTCTAGCAGTCTTTCGATTCTGCTTTTCCCAAGACCTAAAGATTCATTAGCTGAAACGATGGCTATTTTAAACAAATTATTTGCTATTCTTAAGCCCATTTTCTTTGACTCTGCTTTTAAAATTTCATGATTAATTTTTTCTAGTTCTTTAGCAAGCTTCATGCGTTGATTTTTTGTCAATTGGCTTAAAGTTTTACGACAATTCAAGTAGCGCCATCCCTTTTCTTTAAAAATTTCTTTTAGAACAATGTAAAAATTTATATTCGCTATTGTCACACATGTTTTCAAGTAAAAATTTGCTTGATTGCTGCAAAGATAAGTGAGTGCTTTTAACTCTATCACCGTAGCTAAAAAAACCGTTTTCTTTATCAAAATTTATATTTTCTTGCAATTTCGTTTCATCATAATTTGCTTCAATTAAATACAAATCATAATTTTTAGCTTTTACATGTTCAATGCTATTTGTGTCAACAGCATATAGTATCTGTCTCTTATACACATCTCCGAGCCCACGAGACGTAGAGGAA
>ERZ1026854.2262-NODE-2262-length-11152-cov-20.326214_pt1 | contig 11152 bp, 10 predicted proteins | sample MGYA00380157_ERZ1026854 | MGnify/ENA primary metagenome ERZ1026854 (study PRJEB33269, sample SAMEA4719793) | human gut metagenome | biome: human-associated habitat; feature: organic feature; material: feces | place: Cameroon | collected 2013-10 ...
TTTGTATTTTTGCAAAAGAATTACGAATTTAAGCACGAAAGATATGATATTACAATTTAAAGTAAAGAACTTCCTTTCGATAAGAGAAGAGCAGACGCTGGATTTTACGGCTTCTGCTGACAAAACGTATGAAGACTACGCTGTTGTTAAAATAAAAGGTGTTCGCATTTCCAAGTTGGGTGTTGTTTATGGACCAAACGCATCTGGCAAGAGCAACATCCTCAAAGCTTTGGCTTGGTTCATTTTTTATTTGGCTGCGAGTCGTTCCAAGAAACCTGGTACAGGCACTGGACTGACACCATTCATGATGGATGAGGATAGCCGAAACCAAAACTCATCATTTGAATTGATTTTCTATATTGGTGATGTCAGATATGAATATTCCGTTGTCTTGAACAACCAAAAGATTTATAAGGAAGAACTGTACTTCTATCCCAATAACCGCCGTGCGCTCTTTTATGAGCGTACATGGAATGAGGACAAGAGTAACTCTTCAATTTCTTTCGGTCCATTGCTGAAGTTGTCTGCAACACAGAAACTGTTCATAGAGTCAAATTGTATTTCCAATGCTACGGTACTCACAACCTATAAGAATGCAAACGTTGAGAAGAATGTTGAACTTGACAAGGTTTTCAATTATTTTGAAAGCGAGTTCATGCCTTTGCTCAGCAAGAATGATAATCTTGGACAGTTGGCTAACGATGTGGTAAGATTGGATGCTGACAGCAAGAAGTTTATCTGCGAGATGCTTGAAAAGGCTGATTTCAACATTTCCGACATTTACATCAAGGAAGAAAAAGGTGAGGTTTCTGAGGAAGCAATGGAGAAGTTCAGAAAGATTGCAAAAATCTTACATATCCCGGAGCCACAGGACAAGAGCATATCTACAGAAGAGCTGTTCTTCACCCACAAGACACCTTTTTATACGGGAAGTCTTTCCAATATGGTGGAATCAGAAGGTACCAACCGTATGTACGGTTTGTCTGCCCTGCTTTTCACTTTAATAAGAAACAATCAGATATTGCTGTGTGACGAGTTGGAAAACTCGCTGCATTACGACTTGTTCACCCATATTATCAAGACATTCCTTGTCAACTCGGATAGAGCACAATTGATATTCTCTACCCATAGTCTTATGCTCCTTGACGAGGATTTCATCCGCAGGGATATGGTGTATTTTGCCGGCAAGAACGAATCGGGAGCGACAGAGATTTATCGTGCCAAGGATTTCGGTCTTCATAAGGAAGTGTCTATCCTCAATGCTTACAGAGCCGGAAAGTTGGGAGCGAAGCCTCAGTTGGGCAGTATATTTATTGACGAATAAGAAAGGAGGTCAGCATGGAACAGAGACCGCTTGAATATACCGTCAAAATCTATTGTGAGGGTTTTACGGAATGGTACTACTTTGAATGGTTGCGCACCAACAACCGTTTCAAGTTCTCTATGGAGCCGGACATTCCAAAGAACAGCCGTAGCTCATATAAGCAGAACTTGAAGCTCATAGACAAGGAACTTCGCAAGAACCCACAAGAACGTGCCGATGCGATATTTCTCGTCATCGACACCGATACCTTGGCCAAGAACAAAGCGCAATATGCCATTTATCAAGAAGCAAAGGAGAAATACAAGAAACAAGGAGTGATTTTCATAGAGAGTCACCCTTGCATCGAGATTTGGTTTCTTTATCACCTCATGGACAAGTTTGCACGAACCAACTTCGAGACATACGAGGCTTTGCGTCCAGCCATTGAGAGCGTATTGCCGAAATACGAGAAGACGGCTCGCTATTATCAGAAGAATAGCCAATTCCGTGAGAGCATATTGAAAAGCCAAACAAACAGGGAAAAGGCAATAGACTTCTCTATCAAGGCATGTAAATACGAGCCTATTGAAAATGAGATTGCCAATTACACAGAAGTGTTCAAGGCTATATATTTCTTCCGTTTGCTGCAAAAGTTTGCAGAAATCAGATTACTATTGGCAGAAAAGCTACGTACCAATGTTGCCATTCAACCAAATATCGTGAGCCATAAATCTTTAGCTATCACGCATAACGAAAATATGATTTGCACATTGAAATATACGGGTACAATACTCAAATGTATTTTTGTGGATGGACAAACTTTTGACGTTGATGATACTAAACCATTGGATATAGCAGATTCAATAATAGGATATATTGCAGAAATCATAAAATAACTGCATATATAATAAGGTGTAGGACTATCTTTTTAATAGAAGTCTTACACCTTACACCATTCAATACACACATTCACTTCGTTCGGTATAAAAAGCTCGTATCGTTCGACATAAACACAGAACGATACGAGACAACTATCAATTCTTTCAGGATGCTTTACGACTAAGAACCAACAACTTAGAAACTATGGTTGCAAATCCCTATACTCAGAAACCGCATTGAAGCATGGACAAGCCTTTTGAGGGTTCAAGTCACGATGACCGACAATAACAGCCAGCGGATATGTTTTCTTTAGGCGCATAATCAATTGCCGTATGGCTGTCTTCTGTGCATCCGTTCTTGTGTCCTTGGGGTTTCCGACTGCGTCTAAGCCTCCCTCATAGCAGATGCCGATGGAATACTTGTTGTGGTTCACGCAGTGGGCACCAATCTGCTCAATAGGCCTGCCGTTTTCAACTGTTCCGTCACGACGGACAACATAGTGATAGCCGATTGTGCGCCAACCGCGAGCCTTGTGCCATTGTGTGATGTCTTTTGCCGAACTCAACTGGTTGGGACGAACGGCAGAGCAGTGTATGATGATAAGTGTTACTGTTCTCATGATTCTTCGTTTTTGTTGTTTGATACTTTTCCGCTGTGATAATCCAATCCTGCCAAGGCAGCACTGAAAGTGAGCAGTTCACCAAAGGCTGCCAATACAGTTGGGTCGATGTAACCTTTTGGCGGAATGAACATGGCGGAGATTATTAACCCTACACCAAGCACAGCCAGTATGAACGAGGCTGCAAGGTGCAATTTTGTATGTCTGTATTTCTTGATTGCCATAAATGTTATTTTTTTAATTCAGTAGCCACCACATACAAAAGGTGACTACCGAAAATGTTAGTTGATGTATTCCAATTATTCCATGCTGTCTGTGTCGACAGGTTTATCGTTCAGTTGGTTGATGTCTACAAACGATGCAACCTTACGTATCGAAACAGAATCCAAGGCATACGAACGCTTTTGGTTCGGCCAGAAACGGAGGTGTACTTTCATCACGTTGTCGGCAGTGAACTCCTTTTCAGTAGGGCTGCCATAGGTCTCAGGACTCAGATAGAACGTGCCGAGGTCTCCGAAGCGCACACGCTTGGAGTCTTTCACAAGCTCCACGAGACAGTCGCAAGCTGCCATCAATACGCCGAGGATAGTTGCACGATCGAAAGGTGAACCGTGGTTGCTGATGTGCTGTGCAAACTCCTCCGTGGAGAGTGTTTCAGTGTAGACGAAGCGTCCGTACCATCTGCCGTATGCAGCAGAACTCTTGTTATTGTTCTTGTACTTCTTTGTGATTAACTTTGCCATAATACTTTGATTTTTAGATGTTGTACATGTTTACAATTCTCGTTGCTATCATGGATAGCGTGCTTGCAAGCGGACACCTTTTATCGGATGTCTGATGCAAAAGTACAACATTGGCAGAGCGAAATCAAGCGTATGGAAAAACGGGAAAGTGGCGTGGAAAAACAAAGGTGAACCGCACTATATATGCAGTTCACCTTAATATGGCGTTACAAAAGGACTTTCACTAAGCATGTTTGCGCATCTCCAACTCTTTATAGTATTCTGTTCCGTGGAAAATTTCAACCACCTTTAGAAAATCCTTAATGAAGAAGTCTTTCTTCCAACGCTCTCCCTTGAAGTTGCTTGAAACGGGTTCTTTCATAAGATTGTTGCGAAAATCGCCCATTGTCACTGTAAGGCGATTGTGGAAAGTGCGCTCGGTTGTGTCTAATTTCTCTACAAGAACTTTCTCCTTGACGAACTCAAAGAATGGCTTTTTACATTTCTCGCTGAAAATATAATTGGCCAACCTTTCCCATTCCACAAGAATGAACAAGTAAGCTATCAGGTCGATAGGCTTCTTGTAATACCCATCAAGTGTTTCTGTCGGCAATGCGCCAAAGAACTTTTGGAAGATATACAGAAAGCAATCCGACAATTTGTTTTCGTCAACAAAAGGTCTGAAAAGATTATATACAGGTATTCCTGTTTCGTCATCCGGTAAAGCATCATGTATTTTCTTTCCGAAGTCAGCCAGTCTTTTTGTTAATTCAGCATGCGCCTTCACCAAAACGAGGTATTCTTCTTCAAGTTCTTTCTTGGTGCTTTTGCGTTTGCACTTATTCCCATGTTTCTTCTTGGATTTCTTGATAGGCCCAATAGGTAAATGAGCCCCATTTCTTCTGTGTCTTTTGTATTCTTCTGGAACATTCGCGCTTATGCAACTGCCGAGAATAGAAGAGTCTTCGCCTTCTTCTATATGAAGAGGCGGTGTTATCGGGTCTATTACAGTAAATGTTGAGGAGTGTTCTTGCCACGTTTCCTTTTTGAGTATAATGTCAGCAGCACTGCGAGCTTGACGAGACTGGATTTTTCGGATGATTTCAACGGTATAGCCTTTTTGGCGAAGTTCTTCTATTTCTGATTTTTTCAGAATGCGTACACCAGTTACACCAACACCCAATGAGGTCTTGACGATTGGTTCACCAGGAGTTTTTACACTAAACCGTTTCCATAGGGGTGACTTGCGTCTGCCCCATTGATGGTTCTTGATAAATCTTTTCATAAGACACATATTTTAATTGTTAAACAAAAACTTCCTTTTGCTCAACCATCACAGGCGCAAAGAAACTCTTCCTTTGCTTTGTTTCCTGCGCTCTAAATATGTGTGAAATTGTAGTTACCGCAAATGTAGCGAAAGTTATTTGCTTAGCCAAATTTTCAGATGACAATTTTTAGAAAGTTGGCAACTTTCTTGTATAAATTAGGCAACTTTCCATGAGAAATTAGGCAACTTTCTAAAAATCGGCTTGCAAAAGTGAAATTTATTGCATTGGTTGTTGTTTCTTAACACAAGAATCATTAACTTTGCGAAAGGATGGTCTCACATTGGATTTTTGTCCGTTGTTGAACCACAGAATATATTGTCGAACATTTAAATTTAAAGATAAGAAACAGACATTGCAAAAGAATGAAACGCCAAGGATTGAGCTATTCTTAGAATAGCCTTTCCTCAACAGGGATATAAAATGAGGTTTACCTCAAAATCTTTAACAAAGCGTTTCCGTTCTATACTTTTTGGATATTGAGCTTTTAGCTCTTGTTCTCTTTCTATGAATACCGCCAATTTTCAACGTACGAGGACAAGCAGTAGGAAAGTTCACGCTTATAGGCGTGGACTGTTCCGTGCTTGTTGTACGTGAAGGTCACTTGGCGGTAACCTATAGAAAGGCAAGTATCGGAACGGTTGCACGCCTTTTTATTTCTAAAAGTTTATCAATGTATAGAATAATATTTAAAATGTTTGTTGTATGTGTTTTTACTGTCATAACGGCAGTGACACATGCACAAATAGTTTTGCATGAAGCTACAAACATTACACAGACCAAAGCCACGCTATCTGCAGATTTTTCAGACTTAAATAATGAGCATGGTTTTCAGTATAAGTATGGGATCTTGCCAAATATTGACGAATTTTCAAGAACTGCCCTTTCTGCAAATTCGGATTTGGTGCAGATAAATACAACAAGTAATGCATGGTCGGCACGTACTGTAAAAGGCTGGGTAGAAAGTAAAAGTAATTTAGCAATAGGGGCAACTTCTATAATGTCTACTACTATCAATTTTTCTGAATCTACAAACATAACATTTGATTGGAGCGTAGATTCAGAAGAAGGAATTGGAATATTATCGTTTATTGTCGATGGTAAGAAAATTCGGGAAATATCTGGTGCTGTTGAATTTACACAAGTTTCATATTCTGTGGAAAAAGGCAAACATATATTGCAATGGCAATATAAGAGAACAGCAACATCAAATGTTGGACTTGATATAGGAAAAGTTCGGAATATTAATCTGCAAAATACAACTGAAGGAAAATGGGTAAGCGTAAAATGTCTTTCAGACAATGAAAGAATATCCAATTTGTACCCTCAAAAATCATATTTATTCAGAGCATTTATGAAAGTAAATGGAGAGAATAAATTTTCTTCAATTTCGAATTTTACAACAGTACCCATTAAAATTGGTGATGTTGAAATTTCAGAAGTGTCACAGACATCAGCTAATATAGATTCAAAAATAGATTTAGGTGATGCAGAAGCTATGATAAATGTAGTTTTGGGCAAAAAGAAAAAATACCATTTATGTAGTAAACTGGAAAAGACATTAATTGACAGAAACTGTTTGAGGGATTCTACATTAATTGATTTTTCTTTTTCTCCAGGATGGAACAGTAATTCAATAAAGGAAACTGTCTATAATCAAGTTTCTACGCGTCAAGAAAATATAACAGCTAAATTTCTATTGTCTTCAAATGCAACAGTCTCTTTTGATTGGAATTGTTATGGCTGGCAAGGTAACAGTTTGGGTTCAAAAACATCTTCAATGTATTTATATGTTGATGGCAAGTTAGCTTCATCAATAAAAAAAAAATCAGAAGATTCTTCATTGGAACATGTATCTGTAAATTTGTCATCAGGGAGTCATACGTTGAAATGGGTCGCAGATTTGGCAGGTGGCAGTCCGTCTTGGCCTGCTTGGGCTGAAGTAAAAAATCTAGAAATCGAAAATATTAGTGAATTTTCAGAGGATCCTTATATAATTAATAATACAACCTTACCACTAAAGAAAAGAGAACTTATTCCAAATACGACTTATGGTGTATATATTCAATCAGTTCCCACTTTTGAAAGTGATTTGGCTAAAGAATGGATTAACGGAAATTCTGAATTAAAATTATTTACTACTCGGAACGTATCTGCTTCTGTGCAATCCGCAGTAAATATCAAACAAGCGTCGGCAACTATTCGAGGAAAAGTTAATGGTGGTGATGCCACAATTATTGCCACAGGCTTACAGTATAAAGATATCAGTAGTAAACGCTGGGGTGACTATTCTAAAGCTGTTAATGCAACGGAGCTTTCACAAAATATTAATCGTTTAAAACCTAATACGACATATAATTACCGTTCGTATATTCAAGCACAAAATTGTGACACGACATTTAGTGCTATTGGAAGTTTTACGACTCAGGCTGTTGAAGCTCAAAAACCAATACTTAAGAAATTGGCTCAACATAGTGCTACGTTGGAAGGTCATGTCATATTTGGTGATGCCTCTATATACCAAAGAGGTATGCAGTTCCGTAAATATGGAGACTCAAAATGGGAAGAGGTTGAAGATGGTGGCGAAGAGGAAATATATATCCTTTCCAAAAACAACTTGGAGATGAACACAACATATCAAGCTCGGACTTATATTCAACCTGCAGGAAAGGATGTTGTTTACTCAGAAATATTGGAATTTAAGACCTTGAACAATTACCATAAAAATCTGTATTCAACCTCAACGCAGACAACCGTTAACTTCGAAGCAGAATTGACGGAAGTAGACGATAACGTTGATGTTGAATACGGATTTGAATATTATATCGGTTGTGATGGATTTACTATGAACGAAAGTGAATACCCCAAATCTGAAAAGCAATATATCAAAGCACAAATTGCTAATGGAAAAGCCGTTGCCACTTTAGGTTCTATGGCTCCACAATACAAAGTGGTTTACAGAGCATGTGCCAAGGTCGGAAGTCAAGTATTCTACTTTACTGCCTCATCAAAAGAATGGGACGAGATTTGGACACAAAAAGCATTTATAGCTATAGAAAAGCAAAATAGTACGCAAACAACATTTACTGCTGCGTTAGATGTTCAAAATTGCAATAATGACGCAAACGTTACAGCAATTGAATATCGCATAAACAACATAGAAAACAATAGTTATACTTCATGTTCAAAAGATTTAAGAATAGTAGGCTTACTTCCAAATCAAAAATACAGTTTAAACTTTAGAGGTTCTGTTAATGGACTTTTATGTCCTTTGTTCATAAAATCGCAAAAAGAAATGTCTAACTTCGAATTTGCGACTAAGGACGTAAATGTTTCTGTGAGATTTTCTTCCATAACTCAGACAAAAGCTACGATGAAGGTTTCTGTGGACGGGGGAGATGCAACTGTGTCAGACCTTTGCTATAAAATGAATTATTCAGAGAAAAAGCCTTTAACAGGCACTGTAGTATTTAAGGATTTGACCCCAAACTCAAAATATTACATTACTATATATGGTACAATAAATGGGAAAGAATACTCTTGGAGTAATTTTTCATTTACAACCAATCCTGTAACAATAGATATTAGTAATAAAACAATTACGCAGACTTCAAGCACTTTTGTCTTATCGTATAATTGTGGAGATGCCAATTTTGTATCATCAGGAATTGTTTACAGTGTAAGTTCAGCCCTTGGAAACGAGAAAGAAGGTGAAGGTAATATTCTGATTAAAGAATTGCTGCCAAATACAACATACTATTATAAAGGATATGTAGAAACGAAAGAAAGTGGTCGCATATATTCCCCATTATCTTCTTTCACAACCAAAAACATCGAATGTCAAACAAATGCGGCAACCTGCATTTCAAATCGTTCAGCTACACTTAATGGAAGCATATCTTGTGATACAAATAGCTCGGCTGAATTTGGCTTTCAGTGGAAGCAAATGGAACATTGGAATACAGAACCTGCATTTACAAAAGGACATAAAAATGACGATGGAAGCATTTATGTTTCATTAGTTAATGGTATGTTAGAGCCTAATACTGATTACCAATATCGGGCAGCGGTTCATTATAATGGCAAATACTACTATAGTAATGAATGGAAAACATTTAGAACAGAGTCTGAATATATTTACTATCCTACTTCTGTTTATACAATGTTTAGAACGGACAGAGAAAACAATCGATTAGTTCTATGTGGATATTATGTTGCAGGAAGTGAAGAAATAAGTACTCAAGGTTATGAGTATTGGAATAATTCGACCTCAAAGAGTACGACAACAATGTATTCCAAATCAAATGTGGTAAAAATAGTTACAGACCAAACAATGCAATATGAGCTAAATCCAGAAACAATGCAAGACGGAGTTTATTCTGTACGAGCATTTGTTCAAACTATATCTGGAAAAATAGAATATGGAAATACATTAACTTTTGAGATACAGCAAAAAGGTGTTGTTGGTATTGAGAATCAAATAGTGGACAATAAAAAGATAGAATGTAAATCAAATAAGCAGAGTATATATATATCAAATGCAAATGGTTGTGTTTGTTCTGTATATACCTTAAATGGTGCTTTGATAAGAAAGATCAAGGCAATTTCTGACTATGAAGAAATTCTTTTACCGAAAGGAAATGTATATATAGTTAAAGTTGGAGAATATACGTTCAAATTGTCTCATTAATTTGCGAACTTTATAAAGTAGTGTTGATAGTTAAAAGCTATCATCACTACTTTTTCTCTTATAAGCAAGGAGCTTCATCAGTCCATGCTCACCATACTTGTTGTTCAGGTGGAATGTTCCCCATACAAGCAATGAGCCGAGCGTGAGTCCCAAGCCGATGCAGACCAGTTGGTCCGCACCTGCCATATAGAGGACTACCACAAGGAAGAAGACGGCAAGCAGTCCACCTGCAAAGATGAAGAGGTACTGTGCCTTCAGTCCCTTGAACTCAACCGAATGACCGATGCCCTTGTTGATTGGGTAGTCAGCCATAAGTCTTATACCTTATTATATTATAGGAAGAATGAGCGGAGGATGGTTGCGCTCACGATGAGGAAGATGCAGGCTCCGAACCAGCTTGCGGCAGTCTTGCTCGTGTCCGGGTCGCCTGACGAGAACTTGCCATACACCTTGATGCCTCCGATGAGACCCACCACGGCACCGATGGCGTAGATGAGCTTTGTGCCTGGATCGAAATAGGAGGTCACCATACTTGTTGCCTCGTTGATACCTGCAAGTCCGTTGCCTTGCGCGAATGTCTGTGATACGGCTGCGACAATCATCGCAGCAAGAAGAATGATTCTGTTTTTCTTGTTCATAAATCGTTTTTTTCTGTGCCTTGGGGATTGGATGGTCCCGGCTGGCGATTGATACTTTTGTTTACTCATGCGGCATGATGCCGACTTGTGGATTCAGTGGCGAGCTGAGATTTTAGCCGTAGTCTTTCTTTTTCATTGGTGTACTTTAAAATTATTGTTAGAGGCGATATGCCTTGAGTCCCTCATCAAATGCAGCCTTGATTTCGGCAGCATGGATAGCAAAATGCTCGTTGATGATGTTGTCTATGAAACTTGCTACAGTAGCCTGTCCTTTACCAACCACATTCACAAACTTCATAATGCGCTCATGTGTCTCTTCTTTGATGCATACCTGTTTACCATTTCTTGCAGTAAAGTCGGCTTTGGACATAAACTTGTCTATATACCCAACTCTTTTTTCTGCTTGGGACGACACGGTTACATTCACTGTGGACTGAATACTGATGTATTCCTTTGTCGCACCATTCTTTCTTTTTCTGTTTCTTTCCATTGTTCTCTAAATTTTATTGTTATACAAAATCGAGGATATTGAAGTCCTCTATGCTGTCTGGCACTTTAAACACCTTCTTTGACTTGGATATTTCTTCTATCTTGTGAGTTTGCAGGTAGAAGGTGACAAATTCATGAATGTTTTTCTTGCACTCCTTGCTGTTCTCCATGAATTTCTCATAGAATTGGTTACCATCCATCTCGTGGAAGACCTTTCCTGCATGTCGTTTCTCCTTGTCCGTAGCTTTTGAAGCCTTGACCGTCTTCACGGCTGTATCTATGTCCTCAAAACTTGTTCCTTTTGCTTGCGGTACATCGGCATCGTCCTCATCGTCTGAATACTTCACACCGACATCTTCTATGCGGACATTTGTAAACACATCATCCAGTAGTTCATCAGGAATCCTTGCCGTGTTCTTTGGTGGATCCTCGAATGTCACGTCATTCTCAGACACAGGCTCTGACTCAGTTTGCTTCTGTACCGTTT
>ERZ1026854.2264-NODE-2264-length-11145-cov-5.800451_pt1 | contig 11145 bp, 8 predicted proteins | sample MGYA00380157_ERZ1026854 | MGnify/ENA primary metagenome ERZ1026854 (study PRJEB33269, sample SAMEA4719793) | human gut metagenome | biome: human-associated habitat; feature: organic feature; material: feces | place: Cameroon | collected 2013-10 ...
CTATCCTCTTCGTCGGCAGCGTCAGATGTGTATAAGAGACAGGTGATGATCTGCTTGTGGGCGATGATATAGGCGGGGTAGTCGGTAGAACGGAGGGAGGCCTTGCTGTCCAGATCTTTGGCGACGAACATACTGGTGGGCAGCTTGGCGCTGTCGATCAGCGCCTGGTCGATGAGGCAGTCACCCAGATAGGCCGCGCCGTCCGGCGTGACAAAGCCCAGCTGGCCTGCCGAATGGCCGGGGAGAGACAGTACACCGAACCGGGCGCCGTCTACGTCGATGTGGTCCTCCTGGGGGAAGATGACTCGATCTGCGGTGAAGCACTCCTCCAGAAACAACTCACGGCTTTTGCCGTAGGTCAGGGCCACGTAGTTAGCGCGGTAGCTGTCCGGGTTCACAGAGATACCGGCTTCGATCAGGGAGATGGCGGCTTTCGCGCCGTATCGCTCCTGCAAATACCGGACGTTGCCGGTGTGGTCGAAGTGGGCGTGGGAGCAGAGAATGGCGCGCAGACGCCAGCCGCTGCCGTCGATGAGCGCGGTCAGGCCGGCTCTGTCCAGCTTGGCGTAGCCGGTGTCGATGAGCACCACATCCCGGTCATTGAGCTTATAAACGGGCAGCAGGGCGGTGGCGGCGACGGCCGCATATGTATTGCCCAGCACATGCAGAAGTTCCATGAAAATCAGCCTCCGGAAAAATGTTTTTTCCATTATACACCGCCGGTGGAAAAAAACAAAGCCTTTCGTTTTGCATCATGCGCCGCAGGCGCAGGGCACGCGGGAGAATGCGGAGGGATCCGCAAAAAAGAATTCAGAAAAATTTTCGATTTTCCCCCTATGCAAAACGGGAGAAATAAGGTAAAATACCTGATAGAAAATTAGGGAGGAACGGCGATGGAGCAACCAGTATTCAAGCGGGTGCTGCTGAAGATCAGCGGCGAAGCGCTGGCCGGCGATAAGCACTTCGGTCTGGACTTTCAGGTCATGGGCCGGGTGGCGGACGTTATCAAGCAGTGTGTGGACATGGGTGTGCAGGTGGGTATCGTCATCGGCGGCGGCAATTTCTGGCGCGGCGTGAAGGACGGTGAGGGACACATCGAGCGCACCCGGGCCGATCACATGGGTATGCTGGCCACGGCCATGAACTGCATGGCCATGGCGGACGTGCTGGAGCAGAAGGGTGTGGACGTGCGTGTGCAGACGGCGCTGGAGATCCGGGCCGTGGCGGAGCCGTATATCCGCGCCAGGGCCATTCGGCACCTGGAAAAGGGAAGAGTGGTCATTTTTGGCTGCGGCATCGGCTGCCCGTTCTTCTCTACGGATACCGCGGCGGTACTGCGTGCAGCGGAGATCGACGCGGACGTCATCCTGCTGGCCAAGAATATCGACGGCGTGTACGACAGCGACCCGGCCAAGAACGCCGACGCGGTGAAGTTTGACAGCATCACCTACGACGAGGTGCTTAAGCGCCACCTGGCGGTGATGGACTCTACCGCCACCAGCCTGTCCATGGATAACCATATCCCGGTATTGGTATTTGCCCTGAAAGACCCGGAGAATATCATCCGCGCCCTGCGCGGCGAAAAAATCGGAACGATCGTGAAGGAGGACTGACCCCATGTTGAAGGACGAGTACAAGGTTTACGAGGAAAAAATGAAGAAGAGCATTGAATCCGTGATGAGCGACTTCGACACCGTGCGTGCCGGCCGCGCCAACGCTTCCGTGCTCAACCGCATCAGTGTGGACTATTACGGCACCCCCACGCCCATCCAGCAGATCGGCTCTATCGGCTCGCCCGACCCGCGGACGCTGGTCATTACCCCTTGGGATGCCAGCATTCTGAAGGGTATTGAAAAGGCCATTCAGGAGTCCGACTTGGGCATCAACCCCCAGAACGACGGTAAGTGCATTCGCCTGGCTTTCCCCCAGCTGACCGAGGAGCGCCGCAAGGAGCTGGTCAAGCAGATCCACAAGTACGCCGAGAATGGCAAGGTGGCTGTGCGGAATATCCGCCGGGACGCGATGGATAACTTCAAGAAGCAGCAGAAGGCGTCCGAGATCACCGAGGATGAGCTGAAGATCGCCGAGAAGGACCTGCAGAAACTGACCGACGACAGCTGCAAGGAGATCGACAAGATCCTGGACAACAAGGAAAAGGAATTGATGTCTGTTTAATGGGACTGTTTACGAAGAAAACGCCCCATACGGCGGGGGAGGTGGACAGGAGCCGCCTTCCCCGCCATATCGCTGTTATTATGGACGGCAATGGCCGCTGGGCGAAAAAACGCGGCCTGCCCCGCACGGCGGGGCACAAGGCGGGGGCAGAGGTGTTCCGCGACATCGCCACCTACTGCAAGGAACTGGGAGTGGAATACCTGACGGTATACGCCTTCTCTACAGAGAACTGGAAACGCCCCGCCGATGAGGTGAATACCATCATGGGCTTGCTGGAGCAATATCTGCGGGAAGCGATCGACACCATGGAAAAGGAGCACATCCGCCTGCGGTTCTTCGGTGACCTCAGCGCACTGTCCCCGGAGCTGCAGGCGCTGGCGCATGAGACCGATGACATCTCCGGCCACTATGCGGGGTTCCAGGCCAATGTGTGCCTGAACTACGGCGGCAGGGCGGAGATACTGCGGGCGGCGCGGCTGTGCGCGGAGCAGGGGGTGGACTGGACGGAGGAGAACCTCTCCGCCAATATGTACTCTGCCGGTATCCCCGACCCAGAGCTGATCATCCGCCCCAGCGGCGAGATACGGCTGAGCAATTTCATGCTGTGGCAGTGTGCCTACAGCGAATTCTATTTCTGCGACACGCTGTGGCCGGATTTTACCCGGCAGGATATGGACAGAGCGATCATCGACTATCAGCGGCGGGATCGCCGGTTCGGCGGCGTAAAGTGAGGTGACGACCATGAAACAGAGAATACTGGTGGCGATCATCGGCGTGCCGGCACTGATCGGCGTGCTGTGCTTCGCACCGGATTGGGCCACGGCGGTGCTGGTGGCGGCGCTGTGCGTCATCGGCTGCCATGAGTTCATGGCGGCCGCAGCGCCGGAGAAAGCGGCGCGCTGGTGGGGGCTGGCGGCCACGCTGGCGGTGTTCACCGTGTTTACGGTGTATTTCAGCGGCGGTGACTTTACGGGTACCGCCATACATACGATCATGGTATGGCTGCTGGCGGCGCTGATCGTGGTGATATTCATCGCGGCGGTGCAGGCCTTCGGCAAGGACGATGAGCTGGATTTTCCGGATATCAGCGCTATGGCGGTGTCCGGATTGGTGATCCCGCTGGCGCTGGGCTGCCTGGTGCGGCTGCGGATGCTGGAATACGGCGCCGGACTGGTGCTGATCCCGCTGGTGTCGGCGTTTATGAGCGACTCTCTGGCGCTGTTCGGCGGTATGCTGTTCGGGAAAACAAAGCTGGCACCCAGAGTCAGCCCGAAGAAGACCCGGGAGGGCGCGGTCAGCGGCCTGGTGGGCGGCATGGCGGGCATGATCCTGTTCCGGATATTCTTCTTCCTATGTACGGAGGTGCAGCTGCATATCGGCTGGTGTGTGCTGCTGGGCCTCGTGGGCGCGGTGCTGGGGCAGCTGGGCGACCTGAGCTTCTCCTGCGTGAAGCGGCAGTGCGGCATCAAGGACTACGGACGGCTGCTGCCGGGCCACGGCGGTGTGCTGGACCGGTTCGACAGTGTGATCTTTGCTGCACCGTTGACGTGGATGCTTATCAACGCTGTGACGCTGTATTGAGGAAGGACCTATGACGAAAACCATCGCCCTGTTGGGGGCTACCGGCTCCATCGGGCGGCAGACGCTGGAGGTGGCCGGGGAGCTGGGCCTCCGCGTGGCGGCGCTGACCGCCAATACACAGGTAGACCTGTTGGAGCAGCAGGCGCGGCAGTATATGCCGCGCCTTGCGGTGCTGTATGACGAAAATGCGGCGCTGGCGCTGGGAAAACGGCTGCGGGGGACAGGCATTGAGGTCATGGCAGGGGAGGAGGGCCTGCTGGCCGCCGCCGCTATGACCGAGGCGGACACGGTGGTGACTGCCGTGATGGGCAGCGTGGGGCTGCGTCCCACACTGGCGGCCATCCAAAAGGGCAAGCGCATCGCGCTGGCCAATAAGGAAACGCTGGTGTGCGCCGGTGAGCTGGTGATGGACGCGGCGGAGAAGTACGGCGCGGAGATCGTGCCGGTGGACAGTGAGCACAGCGCGGTGTTTCAGTGCCTGCAGGGCTGCCGGGACCGGGGTGAGGTGCGGCGTATCCTGCTGACCTGCTCCGGCGGGCCGTTCTACGGAAAGACCTTCGACGAGCTGGAGCACATGACGGCGGCGGATGCCCTGCGCCATCCCAACTGGCACATGGGACCGAAGATCACGGTGGACTCCGCCACACTGATGAATAAGGGACTGGAGATCATCGAGGCCATGCGGCTCTATCGCCTGCCGGTGGAGCAGGTGCAGGCGGTGATACACCGCCAGAGCATCGTGCATTCGCTGGTGGAGTTCCGGGACGGGGCGCTGCTGGCGCAGCTGGGCACGCCGGATATGAAGCTGCCCATCCGCTATGCCATGACGTATCCCCACCGGGCCGAGAGCCCGGATAAGCCGCTGGACCTGCTGACGTGCGGCGCACTGACCTTTGTCGAGCCAGACGAGAGGGCGTTTCCCTGTCTGCGTCTGGCACGGTATGCCGCAGCGGTGGGCGGCACCGCCTGCGCCATACTCAATGGCGCCAACGAGGCGGCCGTTGGAATGTTTCTGCGGGGTGAGATCGGCTTTAACGATATCTCCCGGCGGGTGGAGCGCGCGTTGGAGCGGGTGCCGGTGCAATATCAGCCAAGCCTTGCGGATATACTGGAAGCAGACAAGGCGGCGCGGCGCGCTGCCCTGTGACATCCGGAGAAGGAGCTTGCATACATGATCGTATATATCATAGCGGCCCTGCTGGTGTTCGGTATTTTGATCGCCGTCCATGAGCTGGGGCATTTTCTGGCGGCCAAGGCCTGCGGCGTGCGGGTCAACGAGTTTGCCATCGGCATGGGACCGGTGCTGTGGAAAAAGCAGCGGGGGGATACCCAGTATTCTCTGCGGGCTTTTCCGGTGGGCGGTTTCTGTGCCATGGAGGGGGAAGAGGAGGCCTCTGACGATCCGGCGGCGCTGAACCGCCAGGGCTTTTGGAAAAAGCTGATCATTTTTGCCGCCGGCGCGGCCATGAATTTTCTGGCGGGGCTTATTATCATCTTCTGCCTGTATGCGCCGGCGCAGGGGTTCTATCAGCCGGTGATCTCCGGCTTTGCCGAGGGTTGTCCGTTGGAGAGCGCCGACGGCTTGCAGACCGGGGACCGGCTGGTGTCCATCGATGGGGAGCGCGTGTACATTTACAGCGACGTGAGCCTGCTGCTTGGACTGAACAAGACCGGCACATTCGACCTGGTGGTGGACCGCGGCGGGGAGAAGGTGCGCCTGGATGACTTTGCCATGACGAGACAGACGTATACCGATCAAAGCGGAAATGCGTACAGCGGCTACGGAATATACTTCGGTGCGGCGGCGGCCACCTTCGGCGACAAACTGGCCTACACCTGGAACAATGCTGTGGATTTCGTGCGTCTGGTGCGGCTGAGCCTACAGATGCTCTTTACCGGACAGGCGGGCCTGCGGGACCTGAGTGGCCCGGTGGGGATCGTGTCCACCATGGTGCAGGTGGGCGAGCAGTCCGAGAGCACCCGGGCGGCGGTGGAGAACATCGCCTACATCGCGGCGCTGATCGCAGTGAATCTGGCGGTGATGAACCTGCTGCCGCTGCCGGCGCTGGACGGCGGGCGGATATTCTTCCTGATCATCAACGCGGCAGCCATGCTGCTGTTCCGGAAGCAGATACCGGCAAAATATGAGAACTATATCCACTTCGCGGGACTTATTCTGCTGCTGGCGCTGATGGTGGTGCTGGTGTTCAGCGACGTGGGAAAGCTGATCCACTGAGGAGGCGGGGACGGTGACAAGACGCATACAGGTGGGCGCGGTACCGGTGGGCGGCGGCGCGGCCGTAAGCATACAGTCCATGTGCAATACGCCCACGGAGGACGTGAACGCCACGGTGCGGCAGATACAGCGCCTGGAGCAGGCGGGCTGCGAGATCGTGCGTGTGGCGGTGCCCACGGAGGAGGCCGCACGGGCCATTCCGAGCATCAAGGCGGCTATACACATCCCGCTGGTGGCGGATATCCACTTTGATTACCGGCTGGCGCTGCTGTGTGTGGACGGCGGTGTGGATAAAATACGCATCAACCCCGGCAACATCGGGTCGAAGGACCGCGTGCGGGCCGTGGCCGACGCCTGCCGGGAGCGGAGCATTCCGATCCGTGTGGGCGTCAACGGTGGGTCGCTGGAGAAGGACCTGGTGCAAAAATACGGCGGCGTGACCGCCGAGGCGCTGGCCGAGAGTGCACTGGGACATGTGCGCCTGTTGGAGGAGTGCGGCTTCGGGGATATCTGCATCTCCGTGAAGTGCTCCCGGGTGCCGGTAAATATGGCGGCCTACGAGCTGCTGCACGAAAAGGTGGACTATCCGCTGCATCTGGGCGTCACCGAGGCCGGCACACCGGAGATGGGGGTGCTGAAGTCGGCCATCGGCATCGGCGGACTGCTGTGTCGGGGTATCGGCGATACGCTGCGGGTGAGCCTGACTGCCGACCCGGTGGAGGAAGTAGTGGCCGCCAAGCGTATTTTGCAGGCCTGCGGTCTGCGGCAGACGGGGCCGGACCTGATCGCCTGCCCCACCTGCGGGCGGACGAAGTATGATATGCTGCCCATCGCCCGGGAGGTGGAACGGCGGCTGAAGAGCTGTGACAAGCCCATCACCGTGGCAGTGATGGGGTGCGTGGTCAATGGACCGGGGGAGGCCTCGGCCGCGGATGTGGGCATCGCCGGAGGCAAGGGCGAGGGACTGCTGTTCGCCAAGGGAACGGTTCTGCGGAAGGTGCCGGAGGACCAGCTGGTGGACGCGCTGTTCGAGGAGATCGACAAGCTGTGACAAGAGATACGATAGGGGAGAAACATGGCGGAGAGAGTACCGTTTTTTACGCTGTTTGAGAGCTTTCAGGCGCCGCGGCAGCTGCGCCTGCTGCTGCACGACGCCTGCATCATCAGCGGCGCGCTGGATATGGCGGGCCGGACGCTGGAGGTGCAGATAGAGAGCAGTGAGACACTGCCCCAGGCGGCGCAGGACGCCCTGCAGCAGATGCTGGCGCAGCAGTATGATCTGCGGCAGGTGCTGCTGCATTTCTGCGGCACCGGCGAGCAAAAGGGCGACAACGGGGTGATCTGGGGCAAGACGATCACCGGAAAGCTGACGCCTATCGGCGAACTGAATATCAAACAGGGAAGCGCCATTGTGGAGGGCCGGGTATTCAAGGCAGAGTGCTATGAGACGCGGCGCAAGGGAATGTGGACGCTGAACTTCAACATCACCGATGAGCGCGGCTCCGTGGCCGTGCGGAAGGCCATGGACGAAAAAGAGGCCAAGGTGCTGGGCGGCGCGATCAGCGACGGGATGTGGCTGCGCCTGCAGGGCAAGGTGGAGCTGACCTACGACGGGAAGGATATCCTGCTGCGGCCGGTGAATATTATGAAGATCAGCCATACGGCCCGGCAGGACAATGCACCGGAGAAGCGGGTGGAGCTGCACCTGCATACGCAGATGAGCAGCATGGATGCTCTGACGGATGTGGGCAAGGTGGTAAAGCAGGCGGCAGCCTGGGGCCACCCGGCTATTGCCATTACCGACCACGGCACGGTGCAGGCATTCCCAAAGGCGCGGGACGCGGGCAAGGGGAAGATCAAGATCCTGTACGGCGTGGAGGGGTACTATGTCAACAACCTGGACGACCGCATTGCCGTACACGGTGCGCAGGATCAGGACTTTGACGACGAGATCGTGTGCTTCGACATTGAAACCACCGGATTGAAGGTACAGCGGGAGGCCATCACGGAGATCGGCGCAGTGGTGCTGAAAAACGGGAAGATCACGGATACGTTTCAGACCTTCGTGAACCCCGGCCGTCGGCTGACGCCGGAGATCATCGGCCTGACGGGCATTACGGATGCCATGCTGGCGGACGCGCCGCCGCCGGAGGAAGCACTGGCGGCGTTTTTGAAATTCGTGGATGGGCGACCGCTGGCGGCCCACAATGCGGAGTTCGACATCGGGTTCATCCGAGCAGGGTGCCGCAGGGCGGGGCTGGAATTCGACCCCACGTACATCGACAGCCTCATCCTGGCGCAGAACCTGCTGCCGGAGCTGCACAAGCATAAGCTGGACATCGTGGCGGAGCATTTGGATCTGCCCGCCTTCAACCACCACCGGGCGTCGGACGACGCGGGGATGGTGGGGTATATGCTGATACCCTTTTTTGAGAAAATGCGGCGGGAGATGGGGATATCCCGCCTGCAGGAGATCAACGGCCAGATGGAGAAGCTGCGGCCCCAGGGCGGCGGCAGCCGGCATCCCAAGCACATTATCATCCTGGCGAAGAACAAGCTGGGCCTGAAGCACCTGTATCAGCTGATCTCGGCTTCCAATCTCAAGTATTTCAAGCGTGTGCCCATTATCCCCAAGACGGAGCTGATCGCCCATCGGGAGGGCCTCATTATCGGCTCAGCCTGCGAAGCAGGCGAGCTGTTCCGGGCGGTGGCGGACCGCAAGGACTGGGCGGAGCTGAAGCGCATCGCATCGTTCTACGATTACCTGGAGATACAGCCCATCTGCAATAATATGTTTATGCTTCGCAACGGCACGGTGCAGTCAGAGGATGAACTGCGGGAGTTCAACCGTACCATCGTCCGGTTGGGCCGGGAGCTGGGCAAGCCAGTGTGCGCCACCGGTGATGTGCACTTCCAGGAGCCGGAGGACGAGGTATACCGCCATATCCTGCTGGCCAGCAAGAAGTTTGCCGACGCCGACGCACCCCTGCCCATTTACTTCAAGACCACGGAGGAGATGCTGGCGGAGTTTGCCTATCTGGGCGAAGAGGAAGCGCATCGGGTGGTCATCGACGACCCGCGCGGCATCGCCGACCGTATCGAAAATATCGAGCTGCTGCCGCCGGGACGGTTGTTCCCGCCGCGGCTGGAGAATTCGGAGCAGGAACTTCATGACAGAGTGTGGGACAAGTGTCACGAGCTGTATGGCGACGAGCCGCCTCAGCTGATCGTGGACCGGCTGAACGTGGAACTGAAAAGCATTCTGGGCAAGTACGACGTGGTGTATATGTCCGCCCAGAAGCTGGTGCAGCGCAGCCTGGAAAACGGTTATCTGGTGGGCAGCCGGGGCAGTGTGGGGTCCTCACTGGTGGCGTATATGTCCGGCATTACGGAGGTGAACTCCCTGCCGCCCCATTATCGCTGCCCCAAATGCCGCCATACTGAGTTCATCACTGATGGCAGCTACGGCTGCGGCGCGGATATGCCCGATAAGAATTGCCCGATGTGCGGGGCAAAGTACGCTAAGGACGGATTTGACATCCCCTTTGAGACGTTTTTGGGCTACGGCGGCGGTAAGGTGCCGGATATCGACCTGAATTTCTCCGGTGAGTACCAGGCCCGGGCACACCAGCACGCCATCGAGATGTTCGGCAAGACCCAGGTGTTCCGCGCGGGGACCATCGGTACCCTAGCGGAAAAGACCGCCTTCGGCATGGTGAAGAAATACCTGGAGGAACGGGGCGAGACGGCCTCCAACGCGGAGCTGGATCGCCTGACGCTGGGCTGCGTGGGCGTGCGGCGTACTACGGGGCAGCACCCCGGTGGGCTGGTGGTGGTGCCGGATGATATGGATGTGGAGGATTTTACCGCGGTGCAGCACCCGGCAGACGATGCCAACAGCGACACTGTGACCACTCATTTCGAGTATCACTGCATGGAGGACAACCTCCTGAAGCTGGATATGCTGGGACACGATGACCCCACCATGATCAAAATGCTGGAGGACCTGACCGGCGTGAACGCGCGGGCCATCCCCTTGGATGACCCGGATACCATGAGTATTTTCACCTCGTCCAAGGTGCTGGGCTTTGAAAATGACGAGATACTGGGGCCCACCGGCGCCGTGGCTATCCCGGAGTTCAACACCCGGTTCACCCGCGGTATGCTGATGGATACCATGCCCCAGGATTTCAATACCCTGGTACGGTTGTCCGGCTTCTCCCACGGTACCGACGTGTGGCTGGGCAATGCCCGGGACTTGATCGTGGGCGGCACGGCCAGCGTTTTGGAGACGGTGGGCTGCCGCGATGATATCATGTTATACCTGATCTCCATGGGGCTGGAGCCGAAGATGAGCTTTAAGATCATGGAGGCGGTGCGTAAGGGCAAAGTAAAGAAAAAGGGCTTCGAGGACGGCTGGGAGGAGGCTATGCGGGAGCATCAGGTGCCGGATTGGTATATCGGCTCTCTGGCCAAGATCGGCTATCTGTTCCCTAAGGCTCACGCTGTGGCCTATGTGATGATGGCGTTCCGTATTGCGTGGTTCAAGGTGCATGAGCCGCTGGCCTTCTACGCTACGTTCTTCTCCATCCGGGCCAAGGCATTTGACGCGGAATACTGCTGCGCCGGCATGGATGCGGTGAAGCAGAAAATCAGGGAGATCGAGAACAATAAGGACGCCACCGACGTGGAACAGAACCTGCTGGTGACGCTGGAGGTGTGCTACGAGTTCTATCTGCGGGGCTTCCATTTTGACACCATTAGTATTTACGACTCCGATGCCACACACTTCAAGATCACGGAAAACGGCCTGCTGCCTCCCTTTGTAACGGTGCGCGGTCTGGGTGAGACGGCGGCGCTGGACACGGTGGAGAAGCGAAAGGGAAAAACCTTCATCTCTGTAGAGGAGTTCGCCACCATCTGCAACAAGCTTAGTAAGACCCATATCGAGCAGCTGAAGGCGCTGGGCGCCTTTGCCGGTATGGCGGATACCAGTCAGGTGACGCTGTTCTGAGACAGCCAAAAGCGCAAAAAAGAAGCACCCGGGCGGGTGCTTCTTTTTTGCACTTTATTCGGCTTTCTGTTTCACGGGGAAGTCGATCTGGGCCAGGAGGACGGCGGCGAACATTACCGCGCAGCCGATGTATTCCCGG
>ERZ1026854.2265-NODE-2265-length-11141-cov-5.119610_pt1 | contig 11141 bp, 7 predicted proteins | sample MGYA00380157_ERZ1026854 | MGnify/ENA primary metagenome ERZ1026854 (study PRJEB33269, sample SAMEA4719793) | human gut metagenome | biome: human-associated habitat; feature: organic feature; material: feces | place: Cameroon | collected 2013-10 ...
GCTTTATATTTTCTGATAATTTCTAGTTTATCTTTTCTAATCCCCGTGTAATAACCAGCCAACACTTAAAGCTATCAACTTGCCATTACACGGAATATCATTTTACTTAATTTGATCATTTTTCAATGATTTACTTTTCGTTATTTATCTTAACCAAAAGTTTTCATGATCGTGTCAACGTCAGCGTTCTTTTTCAGTATTTCAAGAAGTTCTTCGTCCTCAAGACTTGCTACGATGTTTCCAAGGATCTCAAGATGCTCATCGCCAACACCTGCAATACCGATTACGAGATACGCTTTCTCATCACCAAAGTCAACACCTTCTGGATACTGCATTACTACGATACCAGATTTCTTAACGGTTTCTTTTGCGTTAGATGTTCCATGAGGAATCGCAACTCCCATACCCATGTATGTAGATACCATATTTTCACGATCAACCATTGCCTGAATATAATCTTCATTTGTGAAGCCAAGGTCACATAAAAGCTGGCCTGCTGCACGAATTGCTGTTTCTTTGTCTACACTCTTTAAGCCTGTTTTGATCCCTTCTTTTTTAAGGACAGCTTTTTTTGCTTTCTTTTCTTCTTTTACTTCAGGTTCTGCCTCTACTGCTGGAGCTGGGGCGGATGTACCATTTGCACGTCCCTCTAACTCTGCATAGAATGTATCAAGGTTAGGATCCTGAAGGAAGTTTCCGATTGCTACTAATCTTGCCTGTGGTGCACTCTTTACTGCACGATCCTGTAAAATGTACTGGCATACAACGACATCTGCGTCTGCAGGAACATTGTCTACGGATGTATTTGTTACTGTAATTCCAAGATTTAAAGGTTTAATACGATTTCTAAACTTTGTTGCTCCCATTGCGGAAGATCCCATACCAGCATCACATGCGAAAACGATTTTCTTAATGTTGTCTGTTTTAACATCTGCTCCGGAAAGAACTTCTGCTGCCTGTCCTTTGGACTCAGCTTTCATATCGTTTGTCTTTTTCTGTGCATCTTCAAGACTCTTGCTTCCTGCCATCTTAACGATTGGTGAAGAAACTAAGAAAGAAACTGCTGCTGCGATCAGAACACCAAGTGCTGTGATTGCGATAGATGTTTTTGGTGACATTGACATAAATGCGATGATGGAACCAGGTGCGGAAGGTCCTACAAGACCTGCTTTTGTAATACTGTAGAAAAGGATTGCACAGATATTACCTGCGATTGGTCCAACGATTACTAATGGGTTCATAAGGATGTATGGGAAATAAATCTCATGGATACCACCGAAGAAGTGAATGATAATTGCTCCAGGTGCGGAATCCTTTGTTGCTTTATCCTTAGAAAATGCCCAGTATGCACACAGAAGTCCAAGACCAGGTCCTGGGTTAGCCTCTAACATGTACATGATGGACTTACCAGCCTCTGCTGCCTGTTCAATTCCGATAGGAGTAAAGATACCGTGGTTGATTGCGTTGTTTAAGAATAATACCTTCGCTGGCTCGATAAAGATTGCTGCGAGTGGAAGAAGGTTATGATCTACAAGTACCTGAACACCACCTTTTAATACTACAAGTACGGCACTCATGAAAGGTCCGATTGCATAGTAACCCAGAATGGCTAATAACATACCGAAGATACCGATGGAGAAGTTGTTAATTAACATCTCAAATCCGGCTGGCATTCTTCCGTCCATTGCCTGGTCAAACTTTTTAATAACAAAACCAGCCAAAGGACCCATTACCATAGCACCCATCAACATTGGATAATCAGGTGCTCCAACGATTACACCGATAGTTGCGATTGCTCCCATTACTCCGCCTCGGTCTCCACCGATCAACTTACCACCCTGGAATGCGATCAGAACCGGAAGTAAATAGTTAAGCATTGGTCCGTTTAAAGTTGCAAGCTTTGCATTTGGAACCCATCCTTTTTCAATAAATAATGCTGTGATGAATCCCCATGCGATGAATGCTCCGATATTTGGCATTACCATTGAACTAAGGAACTTACCAAAACGTTGTACTGCGTTTTTCATATTACATATCTCCTCTCTTTTTTGTCCCTCCCCTTTGGCTTAATACCTGTCTCCGTTCTTACGTTTTGCCTTAGGCTTTGGGATATTGACACTGTGCTTTGTTGCACTGCCTTTGTTCTCTATGTCTATATTGTAAAGCACAAACTGACAAAATACAAAGGAATGATACCGCAACTTTGTCAGTAAGACTTCCCGACAAACTGTCATATTCTAATCAATATATCTAATTTATATGCCTTCCTTTTGTGCATTTTCACAAGAAGCATTTATCAGTAAAATATTGTATAATAAGAAAGAGAATAGGAAAGGAAGAAAAAATCATGCAGCTTACACCACGTGCAGATAAAATAATCCGCATTCTGCTCCGCTTTTCACCGGGGAGTCCTGTGACAATCGGTATCATTTCAGAAGAACTCGGTGTCAGCGATCGCTCCGTTCAGCGTGAACTGCCAACCGTTGAAAAATGGATGAAGCATAATGGCTTTTGCTTTGTACGCAAACGAAGTGTAGGACTTTTAATCGATGAAACCCCCGAACGATTAGAAGAATTAGCCACTCTTTTAGATGAAAAAAACACAAACAGCTCTGCACCCGCAGATAACCGCCCAGAAAGGCTGACTCTTTTATGCCATGACCTTCTTCTTGCAGAAGAACCGATTAAATCTTATTATTTTACAGAAAAGTTTGAGATTTCTGAAGGAACTCTTACCGCCGACCTTAACCAACTTGAAACCTGGTTTACAAAGTATGAGCTTAAACTTGTCCGCCGTCCTGGACTTGGTATATTTATAGAAGGGACTGAAATCGCAAGAAGACAGGCATTGACTTCTTTCATATGTAAACAAGTGAGTGAGCATCACTCCATTGGCAATCTCCAGGACAAGAAGTTTCTGTCAGACCGAAATTTTATCGATGAAATTGATGGCGAAGTAATGGCCGAGGTCAATCATATTCTTGGCGGCTGTCAGAAACAACTTGGTATGCAGCTTTCTGATAATGGATATTTACACTTGCTTGTATACACTTCCCTTTGTGTACAGAGAATGCAAAAAGGACAGTTTATTAAAGAACTCAAACAATCTTATGCTGAAATATCTATTCAGCCAGAATATGCTGTTTCTGAATATATTATGAAGGAATTACGTCAGTTTTTCCATTTATCTATTTCCGTCAATGAAACGATTTATATGGCTGTCTTTATTTCTGGACAACGTATTTGGCCATCCGGCAGCAAAGATTTAACAGATATAAGGAATCTTGACGTGCATCAGATTACTTTATCTGTCATAAAAAAAGTTAGTGAAATCCTGCACGTTAACTTTATGAGAGACAGCAGACTCCTTACCGAGTTAAGTGGACATATCCAGCCGACCATCGCCAGACTTCGTGCCGGAATTCCTGTGGAGAATCCATTATTAAAGGAATTTCAGGAGAGTTATCCTTCCGTATATCAAGCTTGTGAAGATGGACTTTCTCTTCTATGCCCGGTTCTTGGCATAAAAAAAATCCCTGCCAGTGAAATTGGTTTTATCACCCTGTATTTCACAATGGCAATGGAACGTATCGAAAAAGAAATTAAAAAGCTTTCTGTCATGATCGTCTGCCCTACCGGAATCGGAAGTTCCAGACTTCTCACTGAAAGCTTGAAAAAAGAATATCCAGAACTTGATATACGCGGTATCACTTCTGCCTTTGAACTGGATAATATCCGCTTACAATCAGAAGGTATTGACCTTGTTATCTCCACTGTAAAGCTAGAGATTTCCTATCCATACCTTCATGTGAATCCGATATTAACCCGCCAGGATAAGATACTACTCGACTCTCGCATCAAAGTTCTTCAAGAACAGAAACGGCACACACAGGAAAAAGAAATTAAAACGCCAGAAACCCCTTCCGACTCTGCCATTTGTCGCAAAGATGTAGAATTCCTTTCCGCTATTGGAAGCGAAATCTATGAACTGCTCGGAAATATTTACATCAATCAAGCACCTATCCTAAAAAACAAAGATGAAGTAATCTCCTACTGTTCTTCCCTGTATGCTAAAACTTCTGAAATGCAGGCACATTTATATAAAATATTAAAGGACAGAGACAATCTCGCCGACACCTATGTCAAGCCCTTTGAGGCACTTTTACTTCACGGAAGAAGTGAAAAGCTTTCCTCTTCCTGCTTTGGTTATGTTCGGCTTGAGCCTCCAATCTATGAAAAGGGACACATTATCCGTGGGGCTATTGTCTCACTAATCCCTTCAGGATCTGCCAGTGAGGTGGCGGCTCCTGTTACCAGTGAAGTTATTGGAGCTTTGTTAGAGGAACCAAAGTTATTGAAGGCACTGCAGCAGTTGAATAAGGAAGATTTTACAAAACAGCTTGAGGAAGTGCTGCTTAGATTTTATAAATCAACAGTGCAGATACGGTTGCATTTGAAAACAAATAGTACGGAAAAAGTGTGATTTTCACTTCTAAGACAGATGCCCTCATTCTCTTTCCAAAATTTTCCAACTAATTCGTAGGGTTTAGAACAAACAGAATCCCCGAAGTCCATAGCATGTAAAAATACACCTTAGAGTAAGCTCTTAATGCGGTCAAGCATCAAGAGCAGTGATACGAAGCATTTTTATATACTATGGACTTCGGGGATTCTGTTTGTCTTATTCACCCTTACTAAGATAGAAGAAATCCTTCTGTTGATTATCTTTCCCAAACAGATTATTGTATTCGAGCAGATTATACTCATGTATCAGGTCATAATATGGAGATTTTTTATCGTCTACCTCATAAAACTTTCCATTTTTATCCCAATATCCAATCGCATTGATTGCCGGAATTTCTTCCCTAAGTTTCGTCAGATATTTAAGGTAACCTGTCTTTTCCATTCCTGTAACTTCCGCAAGATAAGTGGAAAGATAATTATTGCTGGTTCGTTCTACATTTTCTTCTTTAATGTCATAATTTGCCCAGATTAAAAATGGAACTTTGTAGAGCTGTTCTAAGTCTTCTCCCTCTAACTTCTGAATATCAGTATGAAGCAGGCGGTTATAAAATGTTTCATCTAAGTCCGGCTGATGATCTCCAAAGAATACGATAACTGTCGGTTCATCTACTTTTTCAAAATAATGAACAAGTTCTTTTAAGGCTTTATCAGACATTTTTATCATGTTCAGATATTGCTCTGCTTTAGAATAAGACTGCAAGTCACCCTCTATCTGCACATCATCTCCTGTTTCTAATGTGCTTCCATCATAGCTTCCATGGTTCTGCATCGTTACATTAAATAAGTAAAATGGCTTGTCTTTGTCTGTACGGTTTTCATAAAGGCTAATAAGCTTTTTATAATCTTCTGAATCAGTAATATGATAATTTACCGTATCCGTAAATACAGAAAAGTTATCGGAAGTATAGAATTTATCAAATCCCATTAACGGATATACTTTATATCTGCTATACCCTGTCTTATAAAACGGATGCAATGCATAGCATGGACTATAGCCCTGATTCTTTAACGTATACGTTAATCCAGCTGTCTTACTTCGCAGGAAAAGCTGATATGGTACAGAATTATCTGGTAGAAATGCAAGTGTATTGCCTGTCATAAACTCGAATTCTGAGTTTGCAGTATTACCACCAAATACAGAAGAGTATGTATAGCCTTTAATCGTATTTTTCGTTAATTTGCGGAAAAATGGCATATAATCCTGAGAAACCTGTAAATCTCCTACCGCCTTTAAATCCGCAAATGATTCATTCATAATTGCAATTACGTTTGGCTTTTTCGTTGTTTTCTTTTGTGTTGCTGTATTTTGTGTTTGTGTACTTGAAGAAACCTGTGTATCGGATGTTTGTGTGCCCACTTTTGCAGAAGTTATAGCTGCCGATGCGTTTGTTACCGATGTAGTAGTTTCTGCATTTTTTATTGTAGATGTTGCATTTGCCGATGTATTTTCTGTGCTTGTATTATTTTCCTGTGTTTCTGTAGACTCATTTTCCGTATATTGTTTTGTAATTTTTTTCACTGCATTTACGGAATAGCCTTCCGGCTGTGTCACATGAAGATATCCAAATGTTCGCATCGTCGTAAGTAATGTTCCATAATAACGGTACTTATACTGTGGACGGTACACGCGAAAATCAACTCCAATATTTTCCAGATAATCGCTATATACATAGACTTGTGTAAATCCGGCAAATATCATACAGGATACAAGTGTATAAATGATTCTTCCTTTCCATTTAAACAGCTTTACTTTATCAAGTTTCAGAAGAAGGGCAACCAGAACAAGAGCCATGAGAAAATACTCTGCCGTATCGACATCAATCTGTACCTGGTAAGTATTTGCTACTGAAACTGCCGTTACAAATGAGTAAATGTCCGATGCAATAAATGACATACTTCGGAATAACGTCAGTTCATAATTCAAAATTCCAAATACAGCTGTGACGATAATCATGCATATAGATGCACCTCTGATACTGTTAAAGATTAGTAAAAACAACACGTAAATCACATAGTAAACAATAATATCCAACACCAGATATAAAAATGGAATACTGAAAATTGGTACCCAAAACTGTGCATCATTATAAAACTCCAGCCACAAAAAGGCTATAAATGGTGTGGCAGCTCCTGCAATATACGTTAAAATCTTATTTACCTCTGCTGAAAAATGAATTTTTTTCACAGTCAGGAAAATGAGAATTACCCATAATCCACCACAGATTATTAAAGAATCTGCATAGAAACGATCAAAAAAATTCGGAGCTTCTGGATTATAATATAAATCCGGTTGTGCAAAAAAGGCAACGGCCAGTAAAAAATCTAAAACCAGCAAAAAATTCCTTCCATGTTTCCCCTTGAAGAAATTTCTAATTCCCGCCTTTCTCTTTTTTAGTTTATTCATCTTAATTCATTCCAACCTTTCATTTTTCTCCCTTTTTCCCGAAGAAAAAATCTTTTTCATCTGTCCCTTTAATGACAACCCAAATAATATCACAGATTGTTCATTAAAACAAAACCTTTTTAATTCAATTTATAATAAAAATAAACTCAGGAAACAAAATATCCCTCTCTTGTCTCCTGAGTTCTTTTACCAAATTGTTTAATCCATCGTCAGCAATTCTTGTAATCTGCTGATTATTTAAAATTATCTCATGCAAAAATCTTATTTCCCATTTTGCAGAAAAAATATGCCATCAACTGAGCTCTGCCTGAGAACTTCTCACCATCTAATAACCTTTCCAGAAGCTTTCTATCCGCAAATAATGGTTGGATATATTCATCTTCTTCTGTCTGTGGATTAAATTCTCCCTCCACTTCTGCCATAATGACCCATGCAGAAGAATCACTCAAATCTGGGGCGGCGTAAGCTGGCGGAAGTATTTTGTAGATTTTTTTAATATGAAGACCAGTTTCTTCCCTAAGTTCTCTCTTGGCACATTCTTCCACAGACTCACCTGGCTCAGAATGTCCTGCTGGCATATTATAAATAAACTGGTTCACACCCATGCGGAACTCTCGCAACAACAAAAGTTCATTACCCCGGAAACCAACAATTACAACACCAGAAGCTTTCTGACCGATTTCCTCCGGCTTTTCGTAATCAAAATTACTTACCATTTCATAAAGCTTTTCATTGCCTTTGATGTTGGTGTAATTCAATGTATAGCTCTTTAAAAAATGCGTATCACGGGTTTTAGTCATGGAATTTAATAGAGGAACTTTCTTTTCACACATAAATAATCCTTTCTAATTTGTCGAGTTAGGAACGGACACCGCTGAAGAAGGATAAGTAGCCGGATTGCCAGAAGTAATATTGAACGGTGCAATCCAATCACAAATATCTTCGCAGCAGCATCTGTCATCTACTTAACAAATCAGAGTTAATCCAGCATTTCCTTCAGAATCTGATTAACCATCGCTGGATCTGCTTTACCTTTCATTGCCCTCATTGTCTGGCCTACAAAGAATCCCATAGCCTTCTTCTTTCCAGCTTTGTAATCCTCTACAGACTTTGGATTATTGGCAACAATTTCTTCGATTACTTTTCGTAATGCACCTTCATCGTTGACTGTCTTTAATCCATTTTCCTCTACATAAACTTCTGGGTCTACATCCTCATCAAAGATTGCTTCGAATACCTTCTTGGCTACTTTACGGTTGATAGCTCCAGATTCAATCATCTGAATCATTTTTACAAGGTTTGCAGGGCTGAAATGAATGTCTGTTGCTTCCATTTCTTTTTCTTTTAAGAGACGCATAATGTCTCCCATAATCCAGTTGGATACTTCTTTTGCCGCTGCACCAAGTTCGATACAGGATTCAAAAAGATCCGTAAGTGTTTTATCCTCTGTGATGATATTAATGTCATATTCAGGAAGACCGAACTGTTCTCTGTAACGTGCCTGTTTTTCATCACGGAATTCTGGCTGACGACTGCGGATTTCGTCTAACCATTCGTCAGAAATTACAATTGGAGTAAGGTCTGGTTCTGGGAAATAACGATAATCCTGTGCGTCTTCTTTGGAACGCATTGGGTAGGAGTATTCTTTGTCATCATCCCATCTTCTTGTTTCCTGAACTACTTTTTTACCATCTTCGATTAAGTCAATCTGACGCTCCATCTCGCCCTCGATTGCTCTTGAGATTGCGCTGAAGGAGTTTAAGTTCTTCATTTCTGTTCTTGTTCCGAACTCTTCTGCTCCAACTTCACGGACAGATAAGTTTACGTCTGCTCGCATAGAACCTTCCTGAAGCTTACAGTCAGATGCTCCAAGATACTGGATAATCATACGAAGCTTTTCAAGGTAGGCGATAACTTCTTCTGCAGAACGCATATCTGGCTCAGATACAATTTCAATTAAAGGTACACCGCTTCGGTTAAAGTCTACTAAAGAGTTACCTGTAGATGGGTCGTGTACTAACTTTCCTGCATCTTCTTCCATATGAATCTCATGGATTCGGATATTTTTCTTTCTGCCATCTACATCAATCTCTACATGTCCATTGCGGCAGATTGGAAGATAGAGCTGAGAAATCTGATAGTTCTGTGGGTTATCCGGATAGAAATAGTTCTTACGGTCAAACTTGCAGTACTGAGTGATTGTACAGTTTGTTGCAAGACCTACGGCTGCTGCATATTCTACAACCTGTTTATTAAGTACAGGCAGAGAACCTGGCATTCCAGTACATACAGGACATGTATGTGTATTTGGTGCACCACCGAAAGCTGTGCTGCATCCACAGAAAATCTTTGTTTTTGTGGCAAGTTCTACATGAACTTCCAGACCAATGACGGTTTCATATTGTTTACTCATTCTATTTTTCCTCCTTTCCGCTCAGACTCCAGTTTGTGAATTCACGGCTCTGCTCAAATGCATATGCTGCACGAATGATATCTTTCTCTTTAAAACAGTCACCGATGAACTGGATACCAATTGGAAGGCCTTTGCTGTCAAGACTTCCTGGAACACTGATTCCTGGAAGACCTGCAAGGTTTACGGAAATAGTATAAATATCACCAAGATACATTTTAATTGGGTCGCTTAAGCTGTCACCAAGCTTTGGTGCAGTTGTTGGAGCTGCCGGTCCTAAAATGACATCATATTTTGCAAATGCTTTATCAAATGCCTGTTTAATTAATGCTTTTGTACGAAGTGCCTTTAAGTAATATGCATCGTAGTAACCAGAACTTAATACGAAAGAACCAAGCATAATTCTTCTCTTTACCTCAGGACCAAATCCCTCAGAGCGAGTCTTTTTATACATGTTGTGAAGTCCTTCATAGCTTTCTGTACGGTATCCATATTTTACACCGTCAAAACGGGCAAGGTTGGAGCTTGCTTCTGCAGAAGCGATAACATAGTATGCAGGAATCGCATACTGAACAAGACTTAAATCAAATTCTTCTACGATAGCTCCTTTTTCCTCTAACTTCTTTGCTGCATCAAGAACAGCTGCCTTTACTTCTTCATCAAGTCCCTCTCCCATGTAATCTCTAGGAATACCGATGCGCATTCCCTTTACATCATCTGTTAAGGCAGAGGTAAAATCATAGTCTTCTCTCTTTACAGAAGTGGAATCTTTCGGGTCGTGAGAAGCAATTGTTTCAAGAATCGTTGCACAGTCTGTTACATCTTTTGCCATTGGTCCAATCTGATCAAGAGAAGAACCATAAGCGATAAGACCGTAACGAGAAACCGTACCATACGTAGGCTTCATTCCGACAATACCACAGTAAGAAGCTGGCTGACGGATAGATCCACCAGTATCAGAACCTAACGCATAACTACACTCTCCTGCAGCAACTGCTGCGGCAGAACCACCTGAAGAACCACCTGGTACATGCTCTGCATTCCATGGATTCTTTGTTACGCCGTAATGAGAAGTTTCTGTTGTGCTACCCATAGCAAACTCATCCATGTTTGTCTTACCAATAATAAGGGCACCAGCCTTTTCCAGATTCAGAACTGCTTCTGCTGTATAAGTAGGTTCAAAATTTTCAAGAATCTTGGAACTACAAGTTGTGCGAGTTCCCTTTGTACACATATTGTCTTTGATCGCAACTGGCACACCAGCAAGAGGACCTGTAAGAGTTCCATCATCAATCTTCTTCTGAAGTTCCTCTGCCTTTGCCTGCACTGCTACTCTTTCATGTACCGTTACATAACAGTTAAATTTATCTTCTAAAGCGTCAATTGCATCCATAGCTGCATTGGCAGCCTCTAAAACAGATACTTCGCCCGCTTTAATTTTTTTACCCAGCTCAACCGCTGTATAATCCATCAAACCCATGTCTTTCCTCCTAATCAAAAGTTTTAGGAACTACAAAAGCTCCCTCTTTTGCTTCTGGTGCATTCGCCAAAATCTCATCTCTGTCATCTCCGTTAGTCACAATGTCTTCTCTAAACACATTATTTACAGGAAATACATGACTCATCGGCTCTACTCCACTGGTATCAAGTTCGTTCAATGTATCAATATAGTCAAGCATATTTGCCATATCCTTCTTAGCCTGTTCCTTCTCTTCTTCGGAAAGTTCAAGTTTGGCAAGGATACCGACATATTCGATTGTCTCATCTGAAATTATATTTGCCATATTTATTCTCCTTATTATT
>ERZ1026854.2267-NODE-2267-length-11133-cov-9.408828_pt1 | contig 11133 bp, 9 predicted proteins | sample MGYA00380157_ERZ1026854 | MGnify/ENA primary metagenome ERZ1026854 (study PRJEB33269, sample SAMEA4719793) | human gut metagenome | biome: human-associated habitat; feature: organic feature; material: feces | place: Cameroon | collected 2013-10 ...
CTAAAAAATGAGATTAAATGATTAATTAAGTGAAAATTTTGGCAATAATATGTGTATTTTATATAAAATCAGTGTTAAATTAATGTGATATTCGCTGAATCAACGTAAAAATATCAAAAACACTTGCAAAATGCCTACTTAAGCGTTAGAATTAAATCAAGCTAAAAAGCTATTAAAAAACTAATTAAACTTTTTGAAACGGAGGGAAACAATATGAAAAAGCAAAAGCTGATTAGTATTGGACTTGTCGCAGCAATGGTAGCATCGCTTACAGCCTGCGGCGGAAACGGAGGTAGCGGCGAAACTCAGAAGAGTGCCAACAAGGATGTGCCTAAGTTCGACTCATTAAAAGTCGGTGAGGATTACAAGGACTTAAAGGCTGATATCAAAATCCTTACAAACAGAACAGATATCTGTGACACAGTATACAAAGAGTATGCTAAGGAATTCCAGAAGATGTATCCGGACATCAACATTACATATGAAGGAATCACAGATTATGATGAGACAGTTACTCTTAGACTTACAAACGGTGACTGGGGCGATATCTGCTTCATTCCTAACAAGGTAGATAAGAGTGAGTTCGCAAACTACTTCACAGAGCTTGATGATTTAACTACAATGGATGCCAAATACAACTACATGACAGAGAAAGCATTCGATGACAAGGTATATGGTATTCCAAACGGCGGTACAGCAGGTGGTGTTGCTTACAACAAGGCAGTATGGAAGGCAGCAGGAATCACAGAGCTTCCTAAGACACCTGATGAGTTCTTAAATGACTTAAAGAAGATTCAGGACAACACAGATGCAATTCCTCTTTACACAAACTTCTCAGCAGGCTGGACAATGGGTGCTTGGAATGATTATGTAGGAATCGCTTCAAACGGAGATCCTGATTACAAGAACAACGAGCTTCTTCACCAGAAGAACCCATTCACAAAGAATGATGAGAACAGCGGACCTTACGCAGTTTACTACACACTTTACAATGCAGTATCAAACAAGCTTGTAGAGGATGATCCTGCTTCTTCTGACTGGGAGTCATCAAAGAAGAAGATCAACGATGGTGATATCGCAACAATGGTACTTGGTTCATGGTGTGTACAGCAGTTCAAGGATGCAGGTGATCATGCAGATGATATCGGATATATGCCATTCCCAATCTCTGTAAACGGCAAGCAGTCTGCAGCAGCAGGTGGAAACTACGCATACGCTGTAAACAAAGAGGCAAGCACAGACAACCAGATCGCATCAATGCTTTACATCAAATGGCTTATCGAGGATTCAACAATCTTTGATGATGAGGGAAGTATCCCAGAGCTTAAGGGAAAAGATCTTCCGGCAGCACTCGCAGAGTTCGAGGGCGTAGAGCTTCTTTCAAACAATGCAGCAGCAAAGGGTGAGGAGGATCTCTATGACAAGATCACAAACGATGCTGAGGTATTAAGCGGAGATGACCCTGTAAGTGAGGTTCTTGAGGGAGCACTTTACGGCAATGCAACACTCGATGATATCATGAATGAGTGGAATGACAAGTGGACATCAGCTCAGGAGTCAAACGGAGTAGAAGTTAAATAAACTAAGAGATGTAATACATATGCTCTTGATGTCAAAGGCAGTAACTTGAAAAAGGAGACTGCCTTTTTCATCAAAGGCGTATTCTGAAAGGAGCTATTTATGAGTAATCCGGCTACAGCAGCACAGAAAAAATCATTTGGCGAATGGTTTAGAAGCAGAAAAGTGCAAAAACGTATTCTTATAGGAACGTTTATGATTGTGCCGCTTTTATTATTACTTACATTTACATATATTCCATTCGCTAAAATGGTACAGTTTAGTTTTTATGATATGAAATATATTGGACCAAGAACGTGGGTGGGACTTAAGAATTATGCAGATGTATTTAAGAGATCAGATATCTTTGGATCTTTGTTACTCAGCTTATACTATATGGCTGGTGCAGTTATACAGCTTGCTTTAGCGCTGTTTTTTGCGACATTATTTGTATTTAAGGTAAAGGGAGAGTCTTTCTTTAAGGCAACAATGTTTTTCCCATACTTAATCTGCGGTATTGCAGTCGGATTTATTTTCAAATTCTTCTATCAGAGAGGAATGGTACTTGATACTATCCTTCAGATGTTTGGAATGGATCTGAACAATATACCATTCTGGTTAAAGGATCAAAAAATCAATAACTGGTCGCTTGTTGCGACATCTGTATGGAGATATACAGGACAGAACATGGTACTTTTCTTAGGAGCCATGATGTCTGTGGACACAGATCTTTATGAGGCAGCATCACTTGACGGTGCAAACAAATGGCAGCAGTTTAAATATATTATACTGCCAAGTATTAAATCAATCGTAGTACTTAACCTTATTCTTTCGATCAGTGGTTCATTAAGTGCTTTCGAGCCACCATATGTTATCACAAACGGACGAATGGGAACAGGTACATATTTCGTAATTATGAACAGACTGGCACATGAGAACCAGAAGGTTGGTCTTGCAAGTGCCATGGCTATAGTGCTTCTTGTAATTATCATAATAGTTACAATTGCACAGAAGCTTTTCTTCAAGTATGCATTTGACGGCGGCTCAGCCGATGAGTCAAAGGAAGCAGTAAAAGCTAAAAAGAAGGCTGCAAAATTAGCTAAAAAGGAGGCGCGTGCATAATGAAAGGCAATAAGATTAAATTAGTTGTATTTGATATTTTCAAATATTTGATGCTTATAATTGCTGCGCTTGTTGCGGTTGTTCCAATCCTTGTGTGCATCTTTGCAGCATTTAAGACAAACGACGAATACGCTTCATCGACAGCTCTTCAGCTACCGGAGTCGTTTCTGTATTTTGACAACTTCAGGATAGCAATTGAGAAAGCAAATATGTTAAAATGCTTCGCTAATACGTTTATCGTACTTATCGTGGTATTGTTTTGCTCAGTATTAATCAGCGCAATGACGGCTTATGTACTTAACCGTTTTACATTTCCGGGCAGAGGTATGATCGAGAACCTGTTCCTTTTCGCATCACTGCTTCCGGGCATTGCAATGCAGGTTACTATTTATCAGATCATGTACAAATTAGGGCTCATCAATCATTTATATGGATACATGATCGTGCTGATGGGAACGGATATCATATCCATCTATATCTTCCTCCAGTTCTTTGAGAACCTTCCGGTATCGCTTGACGAATCGGCCATTATAGATGGATGCACATATTTTGGAATCTTTTTCAAAATTCTGCTCCCATTGCTCAAGCCTGCAATTATGACTTCACTCGTATTAAAGGGTGTAAGCGTGTACAACGAGTACTATGCATCAAGCCTTTATTTACAGAATGAGGAGCTTAAGACAATTTCGACAGCTTTATATACATTTACAGGCCCTTACGGCAACCAGTACAACTACATCTGTGCAGGTGTGCTGATCACAATAGCACCTATACTTATATTCTTCCTTATATTCCAGAAGCAGGTATACAGCGGTATGGCTTCAGGTGCAGTAAAGGGTTAATAAACAATTACAATATTTTAAAGAAAATAGGAGACCACATAAATGAGTGATTTTAGATTAATATGTCCTGAGGTTGACAATGTACCTTGGGAGGAGAAACCTGAAAATTTAAAAGGAGCACCTGTCTGGAGATATACTAAAAACCCTATCATCGGAAGAAATCCGGTGGAGGGTGTAGCAAGAATCTTTAACAGTGCGGTTATACCATATGAGGGAGCTTTCATCGGAGTATTCCGTGGAGAGCAGACAAACGGAATCCCATATATCTATCTTGGCAGAAGCGAGGACGCAATTCACTGGGATTTTGATAAAAATAAGATTGAGTTTGTAGATGAAGAGGGCAAGCCTTTTATGCCAATCTACGCTTACGACCCAAGACTTGTAAAGGTTGAGGACACATACTATGTAATCTGGTGCCAGGACTTTTACGGAGCAGCAATCGGTGTTGCTAAGACTAAAGATTTTAAGACTTTTATTCGTATAGAAAATCCTTTCCTCCCATTCAACAGAAATGCGGTACTTTTCCCAAGAAAGGTAAACGGAAATTTCCTTATGCTTTCTCGTCCAAGTGACAGTGGTCACACTCCATTTGGCGATATCTTCCTCTCTGAAAGCAAAGACATGGTTTACTGGGGAAAGCACCGTCACGTGATGGGAAAATCAAGTGAGTGGTGGGAGTCACTCAAGATTGGCGGAGGCGCAGCTCCTATTGAGACAAGCGAGGGCTGGCTGCTTCTTTACCACGGTGTAAGCGGAACCTGTAACGGATATGTTTACAGTATCGGTGGAGCAATCCTTGATATTGACAATCCTTCAATCGTTAAATATCGTTGCGAGAATTTCCTTCTCACTCCGGAGGAGTGGTATGAGGAGAGAGGCTTTGTGCCAAACGTATGCTTCCCATGCGCCACAATACACGACAGCAAGACAAACAAGATGGCAATTTACTATGGAGCAGCAGACAGCTATGTAGGACTTGCGTTCGCATATGCAGACGAGCTCGTTGACTATATCAAGGCACATAGTGTGGTTAGAGAAAATGATACAGAGATAGGCAGGCGTTAATTATGAACTTGGCACATGAGGTGAGAAGGGAATTGAGCGATAGGATAATTCCCTTCTGGAAGCGGCTTCGTGACGATGAGCACGGTGGCTACTACGGATATATGGATTTTGACCTGAAGGTGGATAAGGAATTTGAAAAGGGCTGCATATTAAATAGCAGAATCCTTTGGTTTTTTGCCAATGCCTATATGACACTTAAGGACAAATCCCTCCTTGCTGAGGCAGCTCACGCATACAGCTTTATGCGTGAGCACTGCGAGGATAAAGAATATGGTGGTGTATTCTGGTCAGTGACATATGACGGATTACCACTGGATACGACAAAACACATTTACAATCAGGCTTTTGCAATTTATGCGCTTTCTTCATATTATGCAGCATCAAATGACAGCAGTGCTCTGGATTTTGCCATGAGTCTTTTTGAAAAAATCGAGACGATTGGAACCGACAGCTACGGATATCTTGAGTCCTTCAACAGAAAGTGGGAGCTAGAGGATAATGACAAGCTGTCAGAGAATGGTCTGCTTGCAGACAAGACTATGAACACTTTGCTTCATGTGCTGGAGGCATATACTGAGCTGTACCGTGTGAATAAGGATGAGAGGGTGAAAAAAGCCCTGATTAAAATTCTTGATGCATTTAGAAATCAGGTATTCAACGAAGAAACACATCGCTTAGAGGTGTTCTTTGATGAGAAGATGAATACAATTTCTGACCTTTACTCTTATGGACACGATATCGAGGCATCCTGGCTTTTGGACAGAGCAGCAACAGTGCTTGCGGATGAAAAAATCAAAGCTGACACAAATGCTTATACAAATGAGCTTGTGGCAGAGGTGTACAAAGAGGCTCTCTCGGACGGCGCCATGAACAATGAGTGCTTTAAGGGAGTTGTAGATACCACGAGAGTATGGTGGGTTCAGGCTGAGGCCATGGTTGGTTTTTACAACTGCTATGAGAAGACAGGCATTACAGAGTATAAGGATATCACAGAAAAGCTGTGGATTTACATCAAGGAACACATTATCGACAAACGCCAGGGCTCTGAATGGTTCTGGGACCTTGATAAGGATAATAATCCGGTAAGCAGAAAGCCGATTGTGGAGCCTTGGAAGTGTCCGTATCACAATGGCAGGATGTGCATGGAGATAATCAGAAGATGCTCGTAAATAACAAAATATTTATACTTAAATACTTTATAAGCTATAGCATAGATATGAATTAAAAATTAGCAGGAGGATGCGCAATGATACATAAGCAGTATTTTGTTGAGCAGGCAAAATTAGAGAAATTACAGCAGAGAAAAAATCGCAAAAGTGATTTTTATAACGGAATATATGACAGATATGTTTATCCGGTGCTCACAAGAGAGAATATCCCGGTGACATGGAAGTATGACATTAATGAGGAGACAAATCCGTATTTCATGGAGCGTCTCGGAGTGAATGCAGTCATGAATTCAGGTGCTATTGAGCTAAACGGAAAGTTTTACCTGGTAGCAAGAGTTGAGGGCAATGACAGAAAGTCATTTTTCGCAGTTGCGGAGAGTGATAACGGAGTAGATGGATTTAAATTCTGGGATTATCCGGTAGTGCTTCCTGATACATGTCCTGAGGAGACAAATGTATATGATATGCGTCTGACAAAGCATGAGGACGGATATATTTACGGAGTATTCTGCTCAGAGAGCAAGGATAAAAATGATCCGGATCTTTCCGCAGCGGTTGCAGAGGCAGGAATCGTGCGCACAAAGGATTTAAAGACATGGGAGCGTCTTGACAATTTAAAGACACTTCAGTCACCACAGCAGAGAAATGTTGTGCTCCATCCTGAGTTTGTGGATGGAAAGTATGCGTTTTACACACGTCCTATGGACGGCTTCATCGAGACAGGAAGTGGCGGTGGAATAGGCTTCGGACTGTGTGACGATATAGAGCACGCTGTCATAAATGAGGAAAAAATCATCAGCAGACGTGTATATCACACTCTTACTGAGGCAAAAAACGGCGCCGGTGCTGTTCCATTCAAGGGAAAGAAATGCTGGATTCATATCGCTCACGGTGTGAGAAACACAGCAGCAGGACTGCGTTATGTGCTCTATGCCTTTGCTACAGACTTAAATGATCCTACAAAGGTGATAGCTGAGCCATCCGGAGTATTTCTTGTACCTCTCGGAAAAGAGAGAGTGGGAGATGTCTCAAATGTGGTATTCACAAACGGTGCGATCGCCAGAGAAAACGGTGATGTATATATCTACTATGCTTCTTCTGATACAAGAATGCATGTTGCAACAACAACTGTTGACAAGCTTGAGGATTACCTGTTTAATACACCTAAGGATCCTCATCGTTCACCTGATTGTGTGAAGCAAAGATGCGAGCTTATTTCAAAGAATCTGGAATGGTTAAATGCAAAATGAGAGATGATATGAGTCTGAAAGAAAAAACCGAATATATCATTATGTATTATAAGTGGCATATCCTTTTGGGCTGCGCAGCGATAGGGCTTATTATATTTCTTATTGTGCATTTTGCTTTCCCTGATAAGAAAACGGAATTTTCCTGCGCGCTCATAAACCAAAGGATTGATTATGACAGGGATGATACACTTGAAAAGGACTTTGCTAATGCGGCCGGTCTTGATGCGAAGCGAATAGATATAGACTCGGATTACAATATTTCTTATCCGGGACATGAGCTTGAGGACGCAAATACAGGCATATTTGATAAGTTTTTTATTAAGTATTCAAACGGTGAGTTTGATGCAGTTGTTACAACTGTTGATTTTGCAAAGTATTGTCAGAGTGTGGGAGCTGTGTATACTTCGATGGAGGAATACGACACGACAGGTCTGACAGTATATGATGAGGATGGTATATCAGGTATTGATATTTCAGATACAGGGCTTTTGAAAAGCCTTGACAACAAAGATAATGATAAGCTTATAGTTGTATTTCCTGTGGAGGGAAGTCATCATGAGGCTTGTCAGAAATTTTTGGAGTTTATATCAAAAAATTGAAACTCATTATTACATATCAGATATATGGAGAACCAAAACTATGTCAATAAAATATAACGAAAACAACAGGATTTTCAAGCTGGACACAGCAGCTACCACATATATGATAGGCATATCGCCGGAGGGATATGTGGGACATGTATATTATGGTGCACGAATTGAGTCGGATGAGGCTTATTATCTTCTTCGAACCAATGAGCCTCCATTTACACCGTCGGTAAACAAAAGGGAGAAAAGTGCTTTTTTGGATTTCTTTCCTATGGAGCTTTCCTGTGGAGGTATAGGAGACTACAGGGAGAGCTGCCTTAATATCAGAAATTCTGATGGCTGCATGGGGTGTGAATTTTTCTATGCTTCACATACCATTATGGAGGGAAAACCAAAGCTTAAAGGCCTTCCGGCATCATTTGGCACGAGCGCAGAGGTGTCGACTCTTGAGATTACCTGTATGGATAATATTCTGGGACTTAGGGTGGTTTTATCATATTCTGTATTTGAAAAAGAGGATGTTATTACGAGAAATGTCCGGCTTGAAAATATAGGAGATAAGCTTCTTAAAATAGAAAAAATCTACAGTGCATGTCTTGATATGGACAATGAAGATTTTGAGGTTGTGACGCTGCACGGCTCCTGGGCGAGGGAACGCCATATCCAGAGGCATCCTGTCTACTTAGGTAAACAGAACGTGTCATCAAACAAGGGCGAGTCCGGTCATCAGGAGCATCCGTTTATGGCACTCGTGACACCGGAAACTACACAGACTACAGGCAGTGTGTACGCCATGAATTTTGTGTATTCAGGAAACTTTATCGGACAGGTGGAGCAGACACAGTTTGGAATGGTCCGTATGGTAATGGGAATCAATCAGGATGAGTTCTGCTGGAACTTAAGGGCAAAAGAGAGCTTTCAGGCACCGGAGGTGGTTATGACATACTCGGATGAGGGACTTTCTAAAATGACACACTCATATCATGATTTTTATCGTAAGCATATGATAAGAAGCCCATATAAAAACAAAAAGCGTCCGATTCTGATAAATAACTGGGAGGCAACCTATTTTGATTTCAACACCGAAAAGCTTCTTGATATTGCAAGAGAGGCAAAAAAAGACGGTATAGAGATGCTTGTCATGGATGATGGCTGGTTTGGAGAAAGAAACAGTGATGACTGCTCTCTTGGTGACTGGGAAGTCAATGAGAAAAAGATAACAGGCGGCCTGAAGCATCTGGTTGATGAGGTCAACAAGCTTGGGCTTAAGTTTGGAATATGGTTTGAGCCTGAGATGATTTCACCAAACTCAGATCTTTACAGACAGCACCCTGACTGGGCTATACATATTGAGGGCAGGGAGGCCACACAGAGCAGACAACAGTATGTGCTTGACCTTTCAAATCCTGAGGTTGTAGACTATGCATACGGATGTGTGTCAAAGATACTTCACAGTGCAAATATCGAGTATGTGAAGTGGGATATGAACAGGCAGCTTTCTGATCTCGGAAGCACATATTTAGACAGAGAATCACAGCAGGAGCTTTTCCATAGATATGTACTCGGTGTGTATGAGCTGCAGGAGCGGCTTGTTACGGAGTTTCCGGATTTACTGCTTGAAAACTGCTCCGGAGGCGGAGCCAGATTTGATCCGGGCATGCTCTACTACAGCCCTCAGATATGGTGCTCTGATGATACAGATGCAGTTGAGAGACTTGAGATACAGGAGGGAACTGCTCTTATATATCCTCTTTCAGCGATTGGAGCACATGTGAGTGTATGTCCAAACCATGCTGTTGGCAGAAACACACCGTTTGAGACTAGAGGAAATGTGGCACTTGCCGGAACCTTTGGCTATGAGCTGGATATTACAAAGCTTCCTGATGACGAGCGTGCACTGATACCGGTGCAGACTGCAATGTATCATAAATATAATGAGCTTATCAGAGAGGGAGATTATTACAGAATCGCTTCATACTCACAAAATAAGCAATATGACTGCTATATGGTTGCAGCAAAGGACAAGTCAGAGGCACTCATGACATATGTTCAGGTGCGTGGTGTTCCTAACAGCAAGAGCAAAAGGGTAAGGCTTATTGGGCTTGAACCAAAGGCTTCTTATATGCTTGAGGGCACAGATGAGGTATATTCAGGAGAGATGCTCATGTATGGCGGCTTCCTTGTAAAAGACCTCTGGGGCGATGCAGTCAGCAGACTGTATCATTTTATAAAAAAATAGACAATAGTACTTAATTGTTATATAATTAATTTAATTAATTAAGTTCAAATTATTAATTGAGGTGAATAAATGGAGAAAGTAAGATTGTCAGACATCGCTGAGCGTATAGGCGTGAGCACTGTCACTATACATAATGCACTTTCAGGAAACAAGGGAGTGGGCGAGGAGCTTCGTAAACAAATCCAGGAAATCGCAGATGAGATGGGATATCAGCCTCCGGCTGCAAGAAGGCAGGTTAAGGAGGAACAGGAGTTTTATACTATCGGAGTTCTGATAGCGGAAAACTATCTGGCGCAGTATACCACATTTTACTGGAAAATCTATCAGGAGATGGCAATACTTGCCACTGAAAAGCATTGCTTTACTGCTGTTGAGGTTCTGAAAAAAGAGGATGAGATGAAGACTTATAAGATGCCGGCGTGTCTTGAGGAGAACCGTCTGGATGGCCTTGTGGTAATTGGTGAGATTGACAAGGTATATATAAGTCATCTTCAGAAAAATGCCGATATACCTCTTATTTTTATGGATTTTTATGACAGCAAGCTGGCAGAGGATGCGGTGGTACAGGACAATTTTTATGGCATGTTCATGCTGACTGAGTATATGTTTGAACAGGGCATTGATGAGCTTGCATTTGTGGGCTCGATATTCAGCACCAGCAGTATTATGGACCGTTATTGCGGGTTTATGAAGTCAATGACGCTGCACGGCAAAAATATTCATCCGGAGTGGCTCATCGAGGACCGTGACGAGTTTGGTCATATGGAGTTTGACCTGCCTCAGAAGCTGCCAAAGGGCTTCGTGTGCAACTGCGATCTGGCAGCAAGCATGGTCATGGACAAGCTGAACGAGAGAGGAATCCGCGTGCCGGAGGATATCTCGGTGGTAGGCTTTGATAACTACCTGTATCCGGGTCTGCCTGACAGGAATATTACCACATATGAGGTGAATAAAAAGGCTATGGCGCGTGCTGCAATTGATAAGATACTAAAGCAGATAAGAAACCCTAAATCAGGGCATGGCATGAGTGTTATTTCAGGAAATATGATTATAAAAAAGACTGTCAGACAAAAAAGTGAGTAGGAGAGAAAATCATGAATTATAACGAAGAGTACAAGCGCTGGCTCACATCAGCAACAGCCGATGCAGACGTAGTCGCAGAGCTTAAAGCAATAGAGAATGATCCTGCAAGGATTGAGGATGCATTTTACAGAAACCTTGCATTCGGTACAGGTGGACTTCGCGGTACAATCGGAGCCGGAACCAACCGCATGAATGTATACACAGTGGCAAAGGCTTCAC
>ERZ1026854.2286-NODE-2286-length-11063-cov-9.597475_pt1 | contig 11063 bp, 7 predicted proteins | sample MGYA00380157_ERZ1026854 | MGnify/ENA primary metagenome ERZ1026854 (study PRJEB33269, sample SAMEA4719793) | human gut metagenome | biome: human-associated habitat; feature: organic feature; material: feces | place: Cameroon | collected 2013-10 ...
AGCTCCTCCTTCGGATGCTTGAATTTCCTGGTGTACACCATTGGTATTCCCCTTACTAGGGGATATAGTTTAAGAAGAATTTATTTTATTCGTTTCCTATAGAATAGCGCTGCCACGAATCCATGCACCTGCCGCAGTACACGTAGTCGTGCGTAGAGGGGATCACACGTCCGCATCTGATGCAGTGTCACAGGATGGTCTCCGATACAGGGATTTCCTGTTTCTCCTTCGCCTCAACTTTCACCGGTTCCGCTGTAGACTCTTCCCTTTGTCCAACATCCGATCCGGAATCATAGGTCTTGAAATCCTCCGTCCCCCTGCTGCGTTTGAAGAGTCCCCTGATGGGCTTGTCCAGATCCCCGACCTCCCATCTCCCGTGTTCCTTCTCGGAGATCCCGATCAGACGCATAACCTGGAATGTGATGTCCTTGAACTCGGCCCTGTCCTCCTTCCTCCCATACAGCACACCGAGCTCCTCGTTGTTCACCTGCGAGTACTCGTAGAGGTTCATCGACAAGATCACCGCGAACTCCTCGTTCATGTACAGCTTGGCATGGAGGTCCTTGATGCTGGCGATGTTGGAGTGACTCAGCCCCTTCAGCCAGGCCATCGTACCCTCATCGAGCTCCCTCTTCCCATAGATGACGAATACATTCACACCCTTCCTGTCCGCGACCTCGATGTCCTCCTGAGCTTCTCGTTGATCTTCAGATACGGGCAGATGATGACCCGGTGCTTCCTGGCATCCTCCGAGATGTGGGAGATCCAGGTGTTCGTCTCGTAGGTGTCGAGAATGAGGGACATGATTGGACACCAACGAACATGCTTATGTATAATCCGTTTCCAGTTGTCGTTGTTGACATTATAATATAGAATGCAACACATTCGTTCTTGTGCTCAAAGATACACTGTATGGGTGATCGGGTTGAAGATTATTGATAATAAAATGCTTGGAAAGGTCTATGATGAATTGAAATCGGACATAACCAAGGATTCCAAGCTATCGGTCATCTCGGCCTATTTCACGATATATGCCTATTCTTCACTTAAGAAGGAACTCAACTCCATTACCGGGATGCGTTTTCTCTTCACCGAACCCACTTTCACCAAGGAGAACACAGAGGTTTCCAGAGAATTCTGTATAGACCATGAGAAGGCAATCTCCGGGAATCAGTTTGAGATCAAGCTCCGTAACGAGATGAGACAGTCCCTGGTCGCCAAGGAATGTGCTGATTGGATCAGGAAGAAGGTGGAAGTGCGTTCCCTCAAGAAGCCGAACCCGGCACAGCCCAGAATGATCTATATCGATAACGGTGACGAGGACAACGTCATCATCAACGGAACTGTGGATTTCACCACGGATGGTCTCGGAATCACCCCATCCGATCGTATAGATTCCAATATGTGCATGGAAGGTTCAGCCACCATCGGTTTCCTGCAGATGTTCGATCAGATTTGGAACGATTCGACTGCAGTCGAGGATGTGAAGGACAGCATCCTGAGTCATATGGAGACCATTTACAAGGAAAATTCCCCTGAATTCATCTACTACTTCACACTCTACAACATCTTCTACGAATATATCGATGAACTTTCCGAGGACAAGATCGTTCGGAGCGGCATCAAACTCGACCAGTCCGCCATCTGGAACAAGCTATACAAGTTCCAGAGAGACGGAGTCATGGGCATCATCGATAAAATCGAGAAGTACGACGGATGCATCCTCGCTGACAGCGTCGGTCTCGGGAAGACGTTCACCGCCTTGGCGGTCATCAAATACTACCAGTCCAGGAACGATAGGATTCTGGTCCTATGCCCAAAGAAGCTCCGCGACAATTGGACCATATACACGGCCAACGACCGTCGCAACATCTTCGTGGACGACCGTTTCAACTACGATGTCCTGAGTCACACCGATCTGAGCCGCACATCAGGCATGTCCGGGGACATTAATCTCGCAACGATCAACTGGGGGAACTACGACCTGGTGGTCATCGATGAGAGCCATAACTTCAGGAACGACCCTCCGTTCAAAGGTCATGTCACCCGCTATCAGCGCCTCATGCGCGACATCATCCGCCAGGGGGTGAAGACCAAGGTTCTGATGCTTTCCGCTACCCCTGTGAACAACAGTCTCTCGGACATCAAGAACCAGATAATGTTCATCACCGAAGGGGACACCAAGGCTCTGGCAGATGCGGGTATTCCCAGCATGGATGTCACCATTTCCGGTGCCCAGAGGGCCTTCAACAAATGGAGCGCTCTTCCAGACGAGGAGCGCACCACGGACCGTTTCGTGGAGATGATGCCTCCGGATTACTTCAAGCTCCTGGACACCCTGACCATCGCCAGGTCCAGGAAGCACATCGAGAAATACTACAACCTGGAGAATATCGGCAGGTTCCCGGAGAGGTTGCCACCCAGGAACGTATATTCCGAAATCGATCTCAGTGACGAGTTTCCTTCCATCGCCGAGGTGAACACTCTCCTGAACAGGCTGAACCTCAGCGTCTACAGTCCTATGGCATACATACGTCCGGAGAAGATAGCGTATTACGAGGAGATGTACGACATAATGCCCTCGGATGGCAGAAGCGTCCTCAAACAGAGCTCCCGCGAACGGAACCTCGTCACACTCATGAGGATCAACATCCTCAAACGTCTGGAAAGTTCCATCCATTCCTTCCAGATGACCATAGACAAGGTCCTCGGGAAGGTCAAAGACACTCTCCGGCGCATCGACAACCTCGATTCCACCGTATCCGAGGCGGATGTCTCCGACCTCGACCTCGACGATCCGGAGATTGATTCGATGTCCTTCGGCAGCAGGGTGAAGATCAACCTCCGCGACATGGACCTGGTTAGGTGGCGCCAGGATCTGGAGGAAGACGTGGTCCGTCTGGAGCAAATCTCCCAAGAGGCCAAGAAGGTCACACCAGACCGTGATGCAAAGCTCAGGGACCTGCAGGTGTTGATGCTGGATAAGATCGAGAACCCCATCAACGGCGATAACCGGAAGATCATCGTCTTCACAGCATTCGCGGACACCGCGTTCTATCTGTACGAGAACCTGAAGGACACATTCTCGAAACTCGGGATGGCTTCGGCCATCGTCACCGGCACGGGAGACAATCATTCGACCATCGAGATACCCACAAATCAGAAGAATCTCATCAGAGTGAGCGATTTGAACACAGTCCTCACCTTATTCTCGCCTAGATCCAAGGAGAAGGCGACGGTCTTCCCGGAGTTCGACGGCGAGATCGACATCATGTTCTGCACCGACTGTATCTCCGAGGGACAGAACCTCCAGGACTGCGATTTCCTTGTGGACTATGACATCCATTGGAATCCCGTGCGCATCATCCAGAGGTTCGGAAGGATCGACCGTATCGGTTCCACCAACGATGTGATCCAGCTTGTGAACTTCTGGCCGATGAGGGACCTGGACGAGTACATCAATCTGCAGCAGAGGGTACGTGGGAGGATGGTCCTCGCAGATATGTCGGCTACAGGGGAAGAGAATCTGATCGAGCAGAACAGCCAGATGCGTGATCTCGAATACAGAAAGAAGCAACTGCAGAGGCTTCAGGAGGAGGTCGTCGACCTCGAGGACATCAAAGGCGGCGTGTCGATCACGGACATGACCTTCACCGACTTCAAGACGGATCTGATGTACTTCCTTAAAGACCACCGCACCATGTTGGACAAGACCCCACTGGGCCTTCATGCGGTGACACGTTCGAACCCTTCCATAGAGGCCGAACCGGGAGTTATATTCGTGCTCAAACAGCTCATCGGAAAGCAAGAGACGCGTGATGCGAATCCGATGTATCCGTATTACATAGCTTACGTTGGAATGAATGGGAGCGTGAAGGTGTCCTATGTACACGCCAAGAAGCTCCTAGATATCTACAAGAAACTCTGCTCCGGAGAGAAACACGTCATAAAAGAACTTACAGACATGTTCAATCAGGAGACCGATGACGGTCATGACATGTCTGGATACTCCAGGCTGTTGGATTGCGCGGTGAACGACATCATCGGCCGCAAGAACGAGGCTGGTGTGGCGAGTCTGTTCTCACGCGGAGGGACCACCTCGCAGAAGAGCATAGGCACGCCCGAGGATTTTGAGATCGTGACGTTCCTTGTGGTCAGGTGATTCCATGTTCGGATTCCTCCATCTTCCGGAAAGGGCGATAGCCGGTAACAGGATCGACAAGAAGGCATTGTACGAGAACGCCGACCTTTCGGCGAACGAGAAACGCTGGCTGAAGGACGATGTGGAGAGAATCACTTGGGAGTACCGCATCGCCAACGACACCGTGAACATCCGCGGTCATGTCGATGATTCTGTGGATTACTCGGAGATCCAGGTCATCGGGATCGCACTCCGCTCCGAATCGCATGCCCGCAATATAGCCGACATGATGCTGAGGTCGATGCCGTATCCTCTCATCATCATAATATCCCATGAAGAGAAAGTCATGATTGTCGGGGCCCATGTGCACATCAACCAGAACGATAGGTCCCGTCTCACTGTGGAGGAACCTGTCCGCTCCAAATGGCTTTCTGTCGATGACGATCTTTTGGAGATCCTCGACATGTCCTCACCCGGGCCTTCCGACCTCCGTCAGCTGTACACGAGATTCATCGACTCCCTCATGAGATTGAACATCTCTAAAGAGAGGGGCTCGGAAACGGTCATCGAGGCTGCGGATTCGAAACAGGTCCTGGACAGACTGAACATCATCGATCAGGACATCAGGAAGCTGACGACCGAGCTCAGGAACGAGGACCATTTCAACCGCCAGGTCGAGTTGAACGGGCGGATTAAGAAGCTTCAAATGGAAAGAAGTCGGTTACTTGATTCTGTTTCCCAAAGGTGAAATATTGACTGACGAAATTGCTTTGATATCTCAAAGTAAGGACATTTCTAAAGCTAAAGAGGCAATTTACATCAGGTCCAACAGTCAATATCGTATATCGTTACTTCCTGAGATTGTAAATAATGCTGGGCGTCCAGAATGTTGCATCAAGGGAAAGATAATTGCTGAAAAGAAAAATAGATCTGATGAATGGAATGACCCATTAAGGATATCAAATCTCAAACCCTCGGAACATATTGAGATACGCCTGAGTTCTGAAGAACTATGGCAACTTCATAAAGAACTTCAGTCACTATTTGCATCGTTTGATGCGTCAGATGCTGGTTCTTATAATCGGTACATAAAATTTGATGGAACGGCCCAATCTGTAAAGGAATTCTTCGGCTCGAATGCACTTGTGTCCTTTCGTTGGAGAGATGATATAGACAGACAGGAGCTGATTTCTTTATTTTCGGACATCATATGCTCCGAAGATAGGGATCATAACCTATTGACCAGTTTGATCAATTCTGTAGATTTCAATTCTCCTGAGGCTATTAAGCTTCTATTGAAAGCTATATCCTGTTCAGAGACATTCTCAACAAACCTAGAATCTGTAGATGTCGCTTTGACATCCAGATTACGTACTCTTATCAACATATCACAATTTGATAAAACACGGAAGACGATTGAAAACCATCTGGATTGTGCTGATGAAAAAAGATGGCAATCATACTTCGAAAACAACAGGTGGGTGTTAGAACAGCTGTTTCCTACCAAATTCTGTTATTTTATCAGAGAGATGGAAACAGGCAATCCTGATGCATCTGGCAGAGGCTCAAATACTGTAGACTTCGCTTTCAGACACGGAATATGTAATGAGATATCCATTGTAGAGATCAAACCCCCATCAGTCCCATTGCTTATAGACGATAAGAACACATACAGAAACGGAGTCTATAAGATAAATCCAGAGATTGTATATGCCATCAGCCAACTGTTACAGAACAAATACAAACTTTACACAGAGTTCAATTCGAAGGCCGCAGAGTTCGATGGATGTAACGATTATCGTGTATTCGATCCCTTGTGTATACTCCTTGTCGGTAACTATATAAAATCACTTTCGGACCCGAACAAGAGATGTGAAAAAGATAAACAGCGTACTTTCGATCAATTCCGGAGAGGCTTTCACGGAATCCAAATTATGACATATGATGAACTGCTGTCCAAGCTGGATGCTATATTGGAGTTAATTTCAAAATCAAACCTTTCTAAACCATTTCGCAATGATAACATTTCGATTGAGGAGGATGAGAATGACCGATATTTTTGATTGTATTATGGATGGAAAGAGTCTGGACATCACCAAAGAGAACATCTCCGCAATGAAACAGCTCTTCCCGGAGATCGTTACCGATGGGAAGGTCGACTTCGAGAAGCTCAGACTGATCCTCGGCGACGAGGTCGAGACATCCGACGAGAGATACAATTTCACATGGCATGGGAAAAACCAGGCCATCCGCCTCTCCCAGACCCCCTCGATGGGGACACTCCGCCCCTGCAAGGAGGACAGCGTGAACTGGGACACTACCAAGAACCTCTACATAGAAGGTGACAACCTCGAGGTCCTCAAACTCCTCCAGAGGAGCTATTTCGGCAGAATCAAGATGATCTATATCGATCCACCATATAACACTGGAAAGGATTTCATTTATTCTGATAATTTCAAAGATAATATTTCAAATTACAAGATAATAACAAACCAGATTGACAATGATGGATGCATCCTCTCGACTAATAGTGAATCTGATGGAAGATTCCATACTAATTGGCTTAATATGATGTATCCACGTTTGAAGTTAGCACGCAACCTATTGGCTGACAATGGTGCAATTTTCATCAGTATTGATGATAACGAGGTTTGCAATTTAAGGAAAATCTGTGATGAAATATTTGGGGAATCAAATTTTGTTGCTCAATTTGTTGTTCAATTGAATCCACGTGGTCGTAATTTAAGCCAATTTGTTGCAAATACTCATGAGTATGTCCTTGCATATGTTAAGGACCATAATAGTGTGGATTCGATTATCGGCGTTGAAAAAGAAGGTTCTATGATTGAAGAGTATAATCATTCTGATGAAAAAGGACCTTATCGTCTTATTGGACTCAGAAACAGAAATCAATCTTTCAATCCCCAAACTCGTCCGAATTTATATTATCCGATCTACATTTGTCCATCTGATGGTACGGTATCAGTAAAGAGAGATTCTGTTTTTTCTATTGAAGTATGGCCTGATGCTCCAGATGGAACAAAAACTTGTTGGACTTGGATGAAATCTAAAGTAGAGGCAAACTCTAATCTAATTGTTGCAGAAAAACAAAGCAACGGGTGGCGTGTTTTCCGCAAAGATTATCTCAATGATGATGAAGGAAATTGCGCAACCACACTTGCCAAATCACTTTGGACGGACGGAGCAATCAATAATGATTATGGAAAAAAAGCGATTCGTGATCTATTTGGTAAGAATGTCATGTCTTTCCCTAAATCACCAGAATTGATAAAAAAACTAATTCAAATTGGTTGCAAAGAAGGAATTGTCTTAGACTTCTTCTCAGGTTCTGCTACAACTGTAGAATCCTTGTTTCAAATGAATTCTGAAGATGGGGGCACTCGTAATTTTATTATGGTGCAGATTCCAGAGCAATGTCCTCCTGAATCTGAAGCGTATTCACTTAATTTGAATACGATTTGCGATCTTGGTAAAGAACGTATTAGAAAAGCAGGACTGAAATACAATACTGGTCAGACTACTCTTGACGAATCTAATACTGTTGGGGATGTTGGGTTTAGGGTTTTTTCTTTAGATGACTCTAACTTAAAAAAATGGTCTGTTGGATTGGATCTTCGCAACTCCCTCCTATCTTTCGAAAACAGTCTGATTTCTGATTCCAATAGAAACGATATGGATATCGTTTTCGAGATTCTACTCAAATTAGGTCTAGATCTTAATTCGAATGTAGAAGAAAGGCAGAATTATTATTCTGTTGAAAACGGCACTCTCATGATCTGCCTCAAAGATATTGCATCCGTAGATATCGCGCAAGCCATGATTGATGAATTCAAAGAGAAAGAACCTCTAGTCTGGAAAGTTGTTTTCAAAGACAATGGTTTTGCTAGCGACGATGTCAAGGCGAATACCCGTGAGACCCTGAAGATGGCCGGCCTTCAGGACGGATCGTTCATCACCTTGTGAGGTCGAATCATGACCAACAAACCTGCAATTCCAGATGAGGACGTTGTCTCTCAAGTTAGCAAGCACATCCTCGAAATGGCGGATACATCACGTCAACAGGTCATTTCTCATGCCAACAAGGAACTCATCATTCTCTATTACAATGTAGGCGAGTATCTCACAGACGTATCGGTCAGATACAACTGGGGCCAGAATTATATCGACAGGGTAGCCGAGATCATTGCTGATGAGAACCCGTCCATCAAAGGCTTTGAGCGTCGCAATCTCTATCGTATGAGGCAGTTTTACGCTGCATATCCCGATTTTGAATTTGTGTCAACAGTGTTGACACAATTGAGCTGGAGCTCAAATATCCTGATTCTCAGTGGTTCTAAAACACCTGAAGAGAGGAAATTCTACACTCAACTGGCAATTAGGGAGAGGTACAGCGTCCGTGAACTGCGTCGTCAGATGGACAGTGCATACTATGAGAGGGCAATGCTGTCATCGAAGAAGCTCGAACCTGTTCCCGTTCCGCCGCAGATCAAGGACGTCTTCATGGACACCTACGTACTCGATTTCCTGGATGTTCCCAACGACTATTCTGAGGATGATCTCCAACAGGCGATAGTGAACAATCTCCGCGACTTCATCCTAGAGTTCGGGAAAGATTTCACGTTCGTCGGTCAGAAATACAAATTGAAGGTGGGGAATCATGACTACTTCCTGGATCTGCTCTTCTTCCATCGTGGCCTCACATGTCTCGTGAACATCGAACTGAAGATCGGTGAGTTCAAACCGGAGTACATGGGCAAGATGCAGCTGTACCTCGAGGCTCTGGATAGGGATGTGAAGAAGCCGTATGAGAACCCGAGCGTCGGCATCATTCTATGTGCCAGCAAGGATGACGAGGTGGTGGAGTACGCTATGAGCCGCACGATGTCACCAACACTGGTCGCACAGTACCAACTCACCCTACCGGACAAGGCCATCCTGGAACAGAAGCTGAGGGAGTACATCGATCTGGCCGAGAGGAGGCTTCTGGATGAGGATTAAGTTCGATTCCCATCTCGACTATCAGGACGATGCTATTGCCTCAGTCGTTGACCTCTTCAAAGGTCAGGAGTCCGCACAGTCGATGTTCACTGTTTCGGGAGCATACAACTCTACCTTGGAGAACTTCCAGTCCAAGAGAATCGGTTTCGGTAACCGGTTGATGATCTCCGAAGACGAGATCCTGAGCAATCTCCAACAGATACAGCTACGTAACGGTCTTCCACAGACAAAGGACCTTCACGGAGTCTACGACTTCGACATCGAAATGGAGACCGGTACCGGCAAGACATACGTCTACTCCAAGACGATGCTCACCCTGAACCAACTCTACGGGTTCACGAAGTTCATCATCGTCGTTCCCAGTCTGGCCATCAAAGAAGGCGTGAACAAATCCTTCGAGATCACGAAACAGCACTTCTCGGAACAGTGCGGTTTCGGGATCTACAAACCGTTCGTCTACGACAGTGACAAGGTGGACAGCCAGATCCGTGATTTTGCCACCAATGATTATGTCTCGATCATGATTATCAACATCGATGCGTTCAGGCGCAGTTTCGACGATCCCGATGATGACACCAAGAAGGCCAATATCATCCATCGTCCCAATGACAAGCTCAACGGCCTGAAGCCCATCGATCTCATCAAGGAGACCAATCCGATAGTCATCATCGATGAACCGCAGTCCGTTGACACCACGGACATGGCTGCCGAGGCTATCGCATCCCTCAATCCGATGTGCATCTTCAGGTACTCGGCCACCCATGTCAAGAAGCACAACCCCGTCTATCGTCTGGATGCCGTCGACGCCTATGAGAAGAAGCTGGTAAAAGGCATAGATGTCGCCGGATTCTCCTCCGCGGATCAGCATAACGAGGCGTACATCAAGTTGATCTCGGTGGATAACAAGGGCGCCCCCATCACCGCCAAGATCGAGGTTGATATCGAGAAGAAGAAAGGAACCATCGAACGCAAGGTCATCAAGGTCAAGAAGGGTGACAATCTGGTCGCGAAGACCAAACGTGGCATCTACGAGGGCTACTTCGTAGGGGACATCCACTGCGAGAAGAGCAACGAGTACATCGCGTTCACCCCCAAGGACCTGTTCCTGAAGATCGACGAGTCCGTGGGCGATGTCGATGACCTCCTCATCAAACGTAAGATGATCTCCAAGACCATCCAGGAACATCTGGATAAGGAGGTCGAGCTCAACAAGGATGGGATCAAGGTCCTGAGTCTGTTCTTCATCGACAGAGTTGCCAACTACCGCAACGAGGACGGCAGCAAGGGAATCTATGCCCAGATTTTCGAGGAGGAGTATGTCAGATTGATACGTGCTCCGAAGTATCAGTCCATCCTCAAGGGCATGGATCCGCTCGAACAGGCCCAAGAGTGCCACAACGGTTACTTCTCGATGGACAAGAAGGGCTCATGGAAGGACACGTCCGGAAAGACGGAAGCCGATGACCAGATCTACAACATCATCATGAAGGACAAGGAGGGCCTCCTCTCGTTCGGTTCCGAGCCTGCCAACAAACTACGTTTCATCTTCTCACATTCGGCTCTAAGAGAGGGATGGGACAATCCCAACGTATTCCAGATCTGTACCCTTAACAGGACCAAGAGCGATGTCAAGAAACGTCAGGAGATCGGCCGCGGGATGCGTCTATGCGTCAATCAGGCCGGTGAACGCATCCATGACCCGTACAAGAACCAGCTCACCATCATGGCCAACGAGAGCTATGAGGAGTTCGCAGCGAAGCTCCAGAACGAGTATGAGGAGGACTCCGGTATAAGATTTGGGGTGATCGAACGCCACACGTTCGCAAACATTACCGTCAAGTCCAGTAAGGGTCCGTTAACAAATTAAATTAAGAATGCTCTCTTGCGGAGATGCAATAGTTCC